>Ga0209541_10000840_pt1 | contig 61001 bp, 50 predicted proteins | sample RifCSPlowO2_01_FD_184027 | JGI IMG/M metagenome (GOLD analysis project Ga0209541, IMG submission 184027) | Groundwater microbial communities from Rifle, Colorado - Rifle CSP2_plank lowO2_0.1 (SPAdes) (version 2) | ecosystem: Environmental > Aquatic > Deep subsurface > Groundwater | place... | reverse complement strand
ATTAAAATATGAAATTAAGGGTGTGGATAACTAATTTTCCATGCCGTTATTATGAAAGGGGGTGAGAACATGATAAAGCGAAAAGGTTTTACCTTAATTGAACTCTTGGTTGTTATCGGTATTATCGCCCTGCTCTCAACCCTCGCCGTGGTAGCTTTGAATAATGCTCGGGCAAAAGCACGAGACGGTAAGCGCGTGGCAGACATTAAGCAGATGCAAACCGCACTGGAGCTTTACTACGCGAACCGTAACCAAAATGCGTATCCAATATCGACAGCAGCTGGAACTGCCGCCTTGGTTCTTGGGGATACTTCGACTGCGGTTAATTCAAGTTGTCTGGATGATGATGGGTGGTCAGGATCCGGGACTAGCACTGCGGGTGGTGCGGCGAATTGCTATGGCACAATATATATGGGTCAAGTACCATCTAATCCAACACCAACTGCTGGTACCGCTTATACCTATGTTAGCGATGCTAGTGGTGCTACGTATACTATGACATTTGGTCTAGAGGGGGTAACAGGATCTTTGAACGCAGGTGGGCACACCGCGACTCCTGCTGGAATTCAGTAATTTGATATCTTGCAATTTGAGTGAGTTTCAAAAGCACCCTTTTGGGTGCTTTTGAAGTTGAGCTTTGTATTTTACAAATTTGTCTTGCGTGCGATTTTCTTATATACTCATTACATTCTAAATCAACTTTATCAACTTTAGTAATTTGTTATGGATACAGTTAATCCTAAATTATCAGCAATTATCTCATACGTTAAATTAATTTTTAAAAGATCATTCGTCGCCGTGCTTAACGAGCGGGTGCAATTGGTGTTGATTCTAATCCTTGGAGCTGCTCTTCGGCTCATTAATTTGGGCAATCAGCCATATTGGGGAGATGAAGCTCTTTCCGCAGGAGTTTTGCGCCATTACGCAAACTTGGGCGATCTCATTCAGTATGTCCGCCTCATTGAATATTATCCTCCACTTTCATATATCCTATTGCATTTCTGGTCTGGTATTTTTGGGGATAGCGTTCTAGCCATGCGTTCCCCTTCAATGATTCTTGGCACTATTACTATATTCGTAACATACCTATTTGGGCAGACCATGTTTAATGGCCGGCGCGTTGGTCTATACGCCGCCTTGATTGTGGCCGTTTTGCCGATGCAAATCAATTTTAGTCAGTCTATCAGACCCTATGCAATGATTTCCTTATTTGGTCTTCTCGCCGCATTTGCTTACGTACGTTATAACCAGGAGCGCTCTTTCGTCGCCATTATTCTCTATGTAATCTCTTCGGTGCTAGGACTTTATGCTCACTATTCTTTTATTTTCATTCTATTACCCGTGGCCGTTTTTTGGATAATTGAAACACTATTGCGCGATAAAGAATCATTAGTACGTAGTTTTATAACATGGTTGTCAGTCCATGCTGTTATATTCCTAGCATTTTATCCTTGGCTTGAATTTTTTCTTTATAAATTGATCTTTAATAAATACATAATATTCTCGCTTCCAGAGTCTATGCATTTCGCGCTCCGCGATGTTAGTTTCTTTGGCATCACCGTTGGTCAGTTATTATGGACGTCTAAGGGTTTGCCAGTAAGCAGGATAGAAGTTTTTTCCATTTTATTGGTTAAGCTAGCATTGATAGGTTTTGTGGCATACCTTTTTTGGGTTAAAAATGAGCAGATCCGCCAGTTGTTTAAAGGGCATGCTAGTGCCATCACTTTTTTGTCATGGATGATTATAGTGCCGATGACAATGTATCTTTTTTCTCCGGTTTCTATTCCTTATACACCAATTCCTCAACAGCACATAATTATTGTTTCAATCATGGTGGCTTTATTCATAGCCGTCATTATTGATCAATTTTCTTTGAAACTGCAGTTATTATTTATTTCTTTATTCTTAACCAGTTTATTGACCTTTACAGTAAATGTTATAGGTGACGATTCTCTTTGGGATGTGCAGTACCGCTTAGAGGGCATCGCTTCCTTTATAAATGATAATTATAACAAGGGCGATATAGTTGTTTCGGGGTACAATATTTTGCGCACCGACTTAAATTATTATTTGCGTCCCGAACTATCAACTATCGGTTTTTATCCTACAAACTATTACGGTATTGATTTTATGAATAGTCGGGATACGATGGGTTTGGCTGAAACTGAATTTCATTTTCATCTTGGCCAGCCAACACAGCAGGAATTTTTCTCGCGAATGGATAATCTAGTTAAATTCAACAAGGCTAAACGTATCTGGTTGACCTTTTTCATCTGGCCCACTTGGATGGAAAATTGGGCAAAAGAACGAGGTTGGAACAAAGAGTTTTCTTCAATCCATAAACTTTTGCCGTTAGAATTATACGAGAAGAAAGTTGAAAATAAATAGCCGTTGTCCAGCATAATTAAGGATGGCCCCAATAAACTATACCTTGAGAGCTATGTTTACTGAGTGCCACAACGTCATGCATAGGAATGGGTACTCACTATAATTTTTATTCAAGTGTATTTTTTTGATTTTCACGGCAGTCGTTGCTTGTTTGTCAATATGCTTTACTGTTGGTTACTATTGGCGACAGTTATATTCAAAATATGATTGATCAAAGCATTGATTATTATGAATGATCAAGAGTATCAAACAATACATGAACTAGAGCATAGATATTGGTGGCATATAGGAAGAAGATATATTGTCAAAACCATACTAAAAAAATACTTATCAACAAATGGCAATCAACTTATACTTGATATTGGTTGTGGTACGGGTGGTAACTTTAATACCCTAAGAGATTTTGGAAAAGTTGTTGGAGTGGACAATTCTAAGCAAGCATTAGAATTCGCACAACAAAAAGGCCACACCGAGACGGTGGTAGCGTCAGCTATTGACCTACCATTTACAGATCAGAAATTTAATTGCGTAGTTATGCTTGATGTCCTTGAACACATAGAAGACGATTATTCTGCGCTAGAAGAGGCATATAGGGTATTGAAACCGAACGGTGGTTTCTTATTAACAGTTCCTGCATATCAGTGGCTTTGGAGCGGACACGATGAAGCATTGGGGCATATAAGACGTTATGTAAAGAATAAGATCATTAAAAAAGTAATAGACGCTGGATTCTATATTGAGTTTCAAAGTTATGCCATAAGTATACTTTTTCCCATTATTGCTTTGTATCGACTCGTAACCAGAACGAGCAAAATGGAACAAACTTCATCTTATGTGGTCGTACCTGAATTTATGAACTCATTTTTCATGTGGTTATTATGTATCGAAGGTTTAATGTTTCGACTGGGAATTAATTTGCCGTTTGGGACATCTATCGTCATTTATGCTAGTAAAAGAGATTAAGCAAAACTCATACGTCGAGACTCGGTACTTGGCTGATGATCAATAATGCCTTTAATAAATAATCAAGGACGATATAATTGAGTATATAGTATGGGAATTAATTTTAAAAAAGCATATACCTTGCATTTACGTTTAGTGGAATCAGTAAAAAATGAATTCTTCATAGCATTATTAGTTTTCATTTTAATCGGTAACGTATTCTTGTTGCCGTCTATACTTAACAAAAAAACAATATTGCCAACGAACGTCATTATTGGTCTTGATTCAATATATAAAGGCAACGAGCTCCAGGAACAGGTAAGCGGAAATAGTTTATTGTCTGATTTAACGCAATATGTATATCCAAGTATTGTATTTACGAAGGAACGTATTGACTCTGGGCAGTTGCCAATGTGGAACCCCTATACAATGAATGGGGCTCCATTCATTGCAAACGGCCAATCTTCAGTTTTTGATTTCACCAAAATAATCGGGTATTTTTCCCGTCTAGATGCGCAAGAGATATTCGAAAGTTCGTTATTGTTTGTGATCATATTTGGCGGATTTTTCATGTATCTGTTTTTACGCGCATTTTCTGTAGAAACATTTGGCGCACTGATTGGTTCTGTAATATTCGTTTTATCCGGCCCAATGACAGCGTGGTTGGGGTATCCTCTTTCTAGCGCCTTCTTGTGGTTACCATTTATTCTCTGGAATATAAATAATATTTCAACGTCACGACGAGTGCGCTGGATCGTTATTGGAGCCATTGGCGTAGCGGCGCAGTTTTACTCAGGACAACCACAAATGTCGTTATTAATTTTTTGTATAATAGCAATCTTCACATTATTTCTGGCCTATTTTCAATCACCAAGTGTTATCAAGGAACGGGCTCACTATTATTTTCGCCTAGTATCATCGGTGATTATAATGATTATTTTGGGATTATCCATGGCGGCTCCGCAGGTAATTCCTACAGTTGAATATATTGTGCAGAGCGAGGCATTGGAACAGGGCCGCGATCCTTATCTATCGTTAAGCACAGAGACCGTAAATGTTGCCGAGATACCGGAGAAGCATAATGCGAAAGATCGTCGATCTGGTTTGGCTAATTTTTTGGTACTTTTGTACCCCGATTTTTTTGGTAATCCAGTATCAAATTCTATGGTTGGTGTTAGGAGTCAAATTATACTCAATAATAATGAAAGAGCTGGTTTTATAGGAGCCTCTGCTACTGCGTTGGCTATAGTGGCAGTATTATTTAGCAAAAGGAAATTTTCCAAGTATCGCACTTTTTGGTTTTTAGTGGCAGTATTTTGTCTACTAATAATTGTTAATTTTTCTTTCATTGGCTTCATTGGATACGTATTTCCGTTTAGTAAAATAAAACTTGAACGCATTCGTTTCGTTTTCGTTTTTTCTTTAGCAATCCTAGCCGCCATTGGAGCAGATGTTATGATGGAAGAAGTTAAAAAATATCTATCAAATATTAAACACCATCAGCCACTTAGCAGACCATTTTATAGTAATAACATTCCAATTCCTCCAGCCACTATTCTTGCATACTTGAGCATTCTTGTTACTTTAATACTGCCAGCGTTATGGGGATATATAGTATTCACGGAAGTGCTCATGCGTGATATTCTTTGGATTTTTTTTGTTGCACTCTTATTTATATGCACTGTAATCATTGGCATTTTCCACAGTAAGTTTAATACTTTCTATATAAAAGCTGGATTGTTCATGGCCGTTATTGCTCCGCTATTTTATTATGCTATGATTCTGCATCCACGCTCATCGCGGGAGTTGGTTTATCCAAAGACCAATGCTTTAGAATTTCTTCAAGATCATGCTGGCTTATATCGTTTTACAAGTTTTAAGTATAAATACTATCCCACTACTGCTGTTATTCCAAATAGTAGCACTATATGGCATTTACAAGATATCCGTGGCTATGATCCACTGGCTCCTGGGCGATACCAGATATTGCAAAAACACATACGTGGTATTGAAAATAATTTAGTTGTTGCAGATCAGCGATGGTATTATGCCTTTTTTGCAGGTGATGCCTTTAGATTAATGGGTGTTAAATATTTTGTTCAATCAAAAAATGATCTAGAAAATATTGAATTACGACAACGCTCGGACCTCTCTTTGGTTTATTCTGACGATTCAGTAAATATTTATGAAAATAAATCTGTCTTGCCGCGCGCATTCATTGCTTACAACATTCAGCTCGTGAGAAGTCCCGAAGAAGCACTGTCAACATTTACGGCATCGCAATTTAATGAAGATAAAACAGCGATATTAGAAGACAAACAAATGCCAGCTGATTTATTAAACAAAGTTGATGCTTCTGGTGATTTAATAAGTGCGGCCAACATCACAGAATATCAGAACGAGAAAGTTAAAATAGCAACCGACAGTCAATACGATGGGTTATTAGTTCTAACAGATTCATATTATCCCGGATGGAGAGCCTATGTTGATGGTAAAGAGCAAAAAATCTATCCAGCTAATATAGCTTTTCGCGGAGTATTCGTGCCTAAGGGCAAACACATTGTGACGTTTATATATACACCAACTTTTTGGACAGCGTCTGTAATTTTTGCCATATTGGCACTGACTGTAGTGATGGTACTGTTAATTTTAGATTTATTGGGTAGCAAATCAATCAATAAGTCACTTCACAGCAATGCCATATCACAATAAAAAAATAATTGTGGTGATGCCCGCCTATAATGCGGAAAAAACCCCGTTACAAGATGACCACAAGATTCATACCCAACGCACCAGTCCCGCACCGATCCGCCATGGACGGATGGTGCGGGACGGTGCGGGGTTTCCTGCCTTGCCGGCAGGCAGGCGCTCCCCCAATCTCTGTGGAGGCCTTGACCATAAAGTCGAGGAGCTTCACTTATGCGTTTATCCTCGGGTTTGCCAGATTGGGTTCATACACAGCTTTTACCCTGTGGCTTTCTTGTAACGGGGTAAACTCTGGTGAAAACCCACAACGACCGCTTGTGGCTATTGACATATAAATAACCGTTGTATATACTTTGGTTATTCACCTTCGCCAGAAATACATGAGGATGAAGTATGCATCGGCTATGAGCAACATCCTCGGCTCTCTTCGGTGAGGATGGAAGCTTCGGCGGATTCCGTCGAATGATAATAATTTTGGAACTTCATATGAAGACCGTCATCAATATTAAAGCCGACAAGGCGGTAAAACAGCAGGCGCAGGAGGTCGCTCGTGAATTGGGCTTGCCCTTGAGCACTGTGATTAATGCCTACCTTAAGGAGTTTATTCGCGGTCGTCAGGTTTATCTCTCGGCGGCGCCGCGCATGACGCCAGCGCTTGAGGCAATTCTCGGTCGGGTTGAGGCCGATATCAAGACCGGGCGCAATATCTCGCCGAAATTTGCGTCTGCGAAGGCAATGGATGATTACCTTGATGAAGTATGAACATTGTCCTGCATAAGGACTTCATCAAGGCGTATAAGAAGTTGCGGCCAGCCCAAATGGAAAAATTTAAGGAACGTCGAAACATTTTTCTAGAGGATCCATTCAACTCAATACTTAAGAATCATCAACTTCACGGGCGCTATCATGGGTACAGAAGCATCGGCATCGCCGGCGATCTTCGGGTAATTTACAAAATGATTTCAGATGACGTTTGTTTATTTGTGATTATAGACACGCACAGCAATCTTTATAAATAGCGCATTAGCTAATTAAAATTGATGCCATATCATAATAAAAAAATAATTGTGGTGATGCCCGCGTATAATGCGGGTAAAACTTTGATGAAAACCTATAATGATTTACCGCACGAGATGATTGATGAGGTGATATTGGTTGATGATGCCAGTCGCGACGATACTGTGGAGGTAGCAAAAACATTACCGGTGCATGTCGTCGTGCACAAAAAAAATCGCGGTTATGGCGGCAACCAGAAAACATGCTATAAGACCGCGCTGGAAAGGGGAGCGGATATTATGGTGATGGTGCACCCGGACCATCAATATGACCCTAAATTTATTCCAGAAATGATTAAAACCATGGTTGATGACGGTTACTGGGCGGTTTTTGGCTCCCGAATGATTAACCGTTCAGATGCCTTAGCTGGCGGTATGCCGCGCTGGAAATTCTTTTTTAATATCGTGCTTACTAAAATAGGTAATTTTTTTCTGGGCACTAATCTTACGGAATTTCATTCCGGTTTTCGCGCTTATGATCGCCGCGTTTTTGAACAAATTGATATTGAGATGAATTCCGATGATTTTGTATTTGATACGCAAATTATTATTCAACTTGCCGCTCGTGGAATTAAGATTAAAGAAATCCCCATTACCACCCGTTATTTTCCAGAATCGTCGCAAATTGGCCTTTGGCCATCAATCAAATACGGCTCGGAAATTTTATACAATATTTTTCTCTACAAAACCGGCTTGCGGAAATTTTAGTCCAACATAATATGCGCCCAACGGGCTAGGCCATTTGATTATGGGGCTTGGGCTATGTATCACCGTACTAGTACAATGATACATAGGGTTGCCTCGCGTGCTAATTGATTGTTGTAAGTTTGCAGTCAAGTTCTGACTAAGAACTTTTGACTAAGAGAGTTAAGGTCGCTACACTGATAAACATGGTTCGCTCAATGATAATTCTAAGCCCATGCTATTTTTAATTTATATTTCCACGGGTTTCGTAGGGTTGAATGTCGGCAGTTTTTTGAATATGCTGACTATCCGGCTGGCAAACGAAGAGTCGCTCAAAGTCCAGCGTTCATATTGTCCACACTGTCGGCATGTGCTAGCAGTCAAAGATTTGATTCCGGTCATTAGTTTTTTGTGGCTCAAGGGCAAATGCCGCTACTGCCGCACGCCAATTTCTTGGCAGTATCCGCTCGTAGAGCTCGCCACCGCTTTTATGTTTATTTTAGTTGCGGCCCGTCATTTTGAACCCGCTACATACTACATACTACCCACTACCTACTCAACATTACTTCGCGATCTCATTTTCACCTCCGGCCTCATCGCTCTTTTTATTTTAGATTTTCGCTGGTATATTGTGCCCGATGAAGTTTCAATTCCGCTTATTATTTTTGCTCTCCTCGCCAATATTTTTTTGGGCATACCTTTTGCCTCTCTACTGCTGGGTATGGCTATTGGCGGGGGACTGTACTTTTTATTATGGTTTGTTTCTCAAGGCCGTTGGGTCGGCGCCGGAGATATTCGTTTAGGTCTGCTTCTCGGTGCCATACTTGGCACGAAGGGAGCTCTTGCCGCTCTTTTTATTGCTTATATGATTGGCGGTATTATCGCCGTTTTCTTACTTGCCACCGGGCAAAAGAAATTTGGCAGTAAATTGCCCATGGGTACTTTTTTGACTATGGGGACCTTTATTGCGATGGTCTATGGGCAGTTAATATATTCTTGGTTTTGGCAACCTTTGATTTAGAAATAAATACTAACTATAAGTCTATAGCGCGAGCATAGTGACCGTAATCGCTTCGTTAAAATTCTTCATCAAATCGGACGTAGGCATCTATAAATAATTCCTCATCACCCTTAATTTTTATCACCTTTTGTCGCAATTGCGACAAAAGGTGATAAAATATGTTTACTACGTGCTTGATTTACGACCAGCTACAGTTTCGTAATTATTATATTTTTGCAAATAATCCCGTGCTCATCCTTGTCACGCCGGTTTTTTGAGCTTGAAGTGACTCAAGTATTTATGACCACCTTCAATTTTTTCCACCACAGCATAGTGAAAGTATGATTTGATTTGATAAAAATTTTGCATGTTTTGAATAATATCATAGCATTCATATGGATGCAGGTAGACACTTTTTTGAACCTGCAAAAAACCAAGTTCCTTCAGTTTTCTACGTATAATGTCTCGTTGCGATCCTTTGGTGTGGGGGATATCAAAAAATACGAGTCGCCACTTCCTGTCCCATTTGGCGGGAGTTTTAATGTGTGCGTCCCGGAGCTTTAATTTGTTAAGTTTATAATTACCCTTCGTTGTGATACGTACGAATGTGTTGCCCTGATGCAGTTGCTTTTCAGCGTACCCACCATTCAATAGGCGCTTTAGTGCGCGCTCAATTTCCCACGCAGAAACCCGTTGGCCCTGTCGCCCCTTTCGCGGTATAAGGACTTGCAGAGCATTTGGCGCGACTAGCGCAATCGCTAATACACCGGCAACGCTCAAGACTGTGAGGATAACTTTTCCAATGTCTTGTCTAATGTTTTGCTGGCCAACATGTGAATTCTTGTTGTGTGCCATCATAGTGTATCAGCTTAGTAGTTAAACTTAGGTATCACAGTTATTTACGATGGTTAAAGACTCTATAATTTATGTATCCTTTTATTGGTAATATATCCTCTTGGCAATATTACCACCTTTTGTCGCAATTGCGCAAGAAGGTGGTAGTTGGTGTGGTTGATTGAATGATTGAAATTAAATGATGGAATATAATGTTCGGGTGAAAAGCGGCATTCTGGCGAAGGAAGGTGGTGGGTTAAAAAATTTTATAAGTAATGTGTCGTCTTAGTAAGGTACCACCTTTTATCGCAATTGCGCAAGAAGGTGGTAGGGCGTGGTTAGATGTGATTATTTTTTGCGGTCTTATCATACGGAGGTTCATTTTTTGCTGCATCTTCTAATCAAAAAATGGGCTGGAAATAGATATTTTACCAGTCATCAGTAATTGTTCGGCAGAGGCAAATACCGTGTCTGTTAAAAACATGTTAAAAAGTATGGCCAAACTTTGTTTTTTGTGCTATACTAAATTCATTAATCATTTCTATGTTTTCATGTGTGGTTACGTGTCTTCGGGGTAGATAATAATAAATATAATCCAGAAACAAAAGCGTTTATTGCTATTGCCGCCGGCGCCCTGACGGTTATTCTTATTGCTGTCGTGTATTTGGTGTTGCCAGGCTGGCGTCGTGTACTATCGCCACTCGAGCCACTAACCAAGGAGGCCAGAGAGATGAAACAACAAGCCGTGGCAGAGACTATCACTGGGGGCGATCTAGCTGCTTGCGACGCGTACGCCAATCTTGTGATAGATGGTGCTAATTACCGCATTGTATGCCGGAATAACATTGCATTAAATTTGGCAATGCAGAATCTTGATCCTGCTTATTGCCAACAATTAGATGGCGTGTTGATGAATAGGCTAGATTGTACGGAAAAAGTATTCAATGCAGTTGCGAGTAATGCGTCAGAAATTAGCGCATGCAATAGTCTTCAGCAGAATGATTTAGTGGATCGATGTAAAAATCTTTTTTTAATTAAAGAAGCCAGACGCCGAGGAGATCCTTTGGTGTGCAGTGTCATTACTAATGAGCCTAATAGGACCGTTTGTCGTGACGAAGCCTTTCTCGTAGAATTTGGTCTAAACTTAAAAGATTTTAATTGTTCTTTGTTCTCTCCCGACTTTGAGTATGACTGCAATACAGTTCGTCATATGTTAGCATCCGTTCCGTTAAGAGAAGCATCGACCTGCGAAGATTTGAAAACTATCTCCATGCGACAAGTCTGTTTTAACGCCATGTATTTAACAACAGTTCAATAAAGAAATTAATATGCATCTTCCTTTTCGTTCGTCCATTATTATCATTGCCACTGGTACAATCTTATTCAGTTATGTATCAAATGTGTTAGCCGCTGTTCCTAACTCCAGTACTTTTGTAGCCAAATTTGATTTTAATGGTAATATTATTGCTGAATGGGATCCTAAGACGAATAATAATCTTTTTTTTGGATCATATGCTCAGGGTGTTAGTGGAATTATTTCTCAAGACAGTTTAGGTCGCAGAATATTTCTTTCGCTTGATAAATTACACTTCTTTGGCTCATCAGCAAATTTGCTCAATACAGTCGATTTATTATCATTAATAGGCGACGATACGAATAATCATGGTTCCTATGATGAATTTAACTCATCGCATCAATTGGCAGCAGATAATTTAGGTAATACTTTTTTTGGAGCAAAGGATAAAGTATATAAACTTGATTCAAGCAATAATCTTGTAGGCAGCGCAACTATTCCAAGCAATGGCGACAGTTATTTTGGAATATGCGACGAGAAACCCAATGTTAATGGATTGAGCTTTTCTCCAGCTGGTAATTATATTTATGCGGCCGGTGGTGACATTGTTGCAGATAATTATTGTTCAAGTGCTCCGCAACCGGAATGGATGATATCAGAGTTTAATAATAATTTATCATTAAATTATAGAGACGATGATCCAACAGGGAGTCCAGGTAACGGTGAGGGTGCAAATAGCATAAAACTCTCACCGGACGAGCAATTTGCTTATCTTGCTGTAGGCAAGAGTTCGGTACCGACCATTGTCAAATATAAAATTACTAATCCTCGCCAAGAGATGTGGCGAAAAAATATAGAGACATTAAGCGGTCTCTGGTATGGCGCAGGCGCGGCTACTGATGTTGTTTTGGACAGCAGTGACAATGTTTATGTGTCTTATTGCTATACAAATCTGGGAGCACAAGATAAAGATATTGGGATTGTCAAATATGATTCTTTTGGGAATTTGATATGGAAAAAATCGCCTTCGGACAGTCGCTATACATATGAGTGTGCTTACGGAATTGCGATGGACCCTGCTGGTAATTATGTATATTTAAGTGGTTATCAAGGCGTGACAAGTGATGATGATTTGTTATTTTTTAAATATAGGACAGCCGACGGCGATATGGAATGGGAGAAAAGATATGATATCGGCTTAGATAAGCATGAACGCCATCCTATTATTGCCGCTGATTCTGGTGGAATTTATCTTTACGCAATACAAGATAATAGAAATCCTCCCGATTTATATATTCCATCATCTACTACGGGTTATTCTGTAGATGGTGGCACAACGTATTCTTATCCTCTTTCAAGCGGTTTTACTGCCATGACGGGGACAATGGTATCATTCACCGCCGGTGTAAAGAACCAAGGCGAATTACCCGCGGGGCCGTCATCTACTCGAATGCGCTTTGATGAGGACAATAATGGCACGTGGAACATAAGTGGCATTATACAACCAACCTCGTCGTTGAATGGTGGTGTTACAGAATACGTAAATTGGGTAAATGCTTGGTCTGCGAAATCAGGAACGCATAAGATTGAATTTTGCGCTGATATTAATGGCGAGGTTGCTGAGAGTAATGAAACAAATAATTGCCGCACTCAAACATTTACCGTTACAATCACTTCTCTTATTAACGCCGCCGCATTTATAAGTCAGTCTGTTCCATCAACGATGAACACTGGAGAGGTAAGATCAGTTTCTGTGACAATGAAAAATTGCCGTTCAAGTGGGGATTGTTCTAACTTGAAGACATGGACGCAAGTTGATTTGTATAAATTAGGGCAAATTCCTGATTCCACCGATTCACAATATGTAGAATGGGGGGCATGGCGTATTTTGTTGCCTGTTTCTTCCGTTGCTTCGGGAGGTCAAGTTACTTTTACTTTTAATATTACAGCTCCATCTACACCTGGCACATATAATTTTCAGCGTAGAATGTTAACGGAAGGAGGTGGCGAATGGTTTGGTGATTTAACCTCTCTTGTGAGTATAAATGTTATTTCTGCTCCTATCGTTACTTCATCTACTAAATCAAACATCACCACCACCTCAGCCACTCTTGGCGCGAATGTTACTTCAACTGGCGGGTCTACTATTAACGCCTATGGCACGTGCTGGGCACTTACGGCAAATCCAACATTGTCAACCGGCGACTGTGTAGCAGCTTGCTCCAGCGGTTGTTTAACTGGTATCTTTACCCATAGTCGCTCTGGATTCACGGCCAACACCCTTTATTACTACCGCGGCTACGCCACGAACAGCGTTGGTACTGGATATTCGGCTGATGATACGGTTTTGACCCTCCCTGGTACACCTGGCACGCCGACGTTCGCGAGCGTGGCCGCTACGACCCTGACCGTCAACTGGACTGCTCCTGCTGGTGGAGCTGGCGGAACCCTCACCTACAAGATTGAGCGTTGTCAGGATCCTGATGGTGGACCAGCTTGTAGCCCCACTTCGCAGATAGGCACTAGCGACACAACCTCTTACAACGACAGCGGTCTGACCGCCGGAAAGACGTACCGTTATCGCGTTCGCGCCGCGAACACCACGGGTGACGGGGGTTACTCTGGCGTGGGGTCGGTGACGACGCTTGGCAACCCCACCGTTACTTCACCAACTGCCACTTCAATCACCACCACGTCAGCCACTCTTGGCGCAGAAATAACCTCGGATGGCGGCTCGGCAATCCTGGTTCGCGGCATCTGCTATGGAATATCTTCCGCACCAACTACCCCATGTTCTACAGGTGGCACAGCAACAGGCATTTTTACTCATTCCATTACTGTTCTCAATCCAAATACCGCATATTACTACCGCGGCTATGCCACGAACATCGTTGGTATTGGATATTCGGCTGCTGACGGAACTTTTATAACACTGCCCAATGCTCCAGGTATGCCAACAGTGAGCAATCTTTCTCGCACAGATCCTGCCGCTTCTACAACCCTTCAGGTTAGTTGGTCTGAGCCCACTGGCGGCGCGGCAAGTTATAAAGTTTATCGTTGTCAAGGTACGGGCTGCAATCCCAGTGCTCCGCCTATTATTACTGGCTTGGCTAGTACCAATTATAACGACAGTGGCCTTAGCCCAAACACTCTTTATCGTTATAGAATCATAGCCACTAATGCGGCAGGAGCAGATGGTAACCAATCGTTTGCAGCAGGAAGGTACACACGGCCCAATGCTCCAGGCACTCCATTTTTCACTGACGTGACGGAAAACAGTTTGATCGTCAACTGGACAGCGCCCGATGGTGGTAGCTATACTTATCAAGTTTGGCGATGTCAAAATTCGGGCTGTTCGCCAAACGTACTTGTTGATAATGATGAAGCGAATCTTTCTTTTTATAACAGTGGCCTTGTTGCAAGTACGCTTTATCGTTATAATGTTCGCACTAAAAGTAGTTTATCAGGATTATTTAGTGCTGATTCTAATATAGGCGAACAAACGACAGCCGCCCTTGCCAATACTCCTCCCCTTGCTAACATCACTGGCTGGCCGTCCGCTCTTGTTGTCGGGCGAATATATACTTTAACTGCCGGGGGGAGCTCTGATGCTGAAGATTGTCCTTCTCCTTGTACTGGTTTGGGGAGTAGCTTTAATTTCAGCGCCTATGCATGGAGCATTGTAACAAAACCGTCGGGGAGCACTGTTGTCTTCAGTACTCCGAATCAATACAGCCAGTCGTTTACTCCTGACGTTGGTGGCACCTATGCCATTAGTCTGAGCGTGCGCGACTCGGATGGCGAGTGGAGCTCGGTTTACAATACGTCAAGCTCACGCACACTCCCCCGATGGAGAGAAGTTAAACCTTGAATTGTCTCATTGAGCAAGATAGATATTTTTGTTTGTTTGCACCACCTTCATTCACCATGGTGAATGAAGGTGGTGGATAATTATGGTCATACAGTTGCTTCGTCATATGCAGCCTTACTCAACTGGATTTTTTGCACGGACGCATATATACAAATTGTGACGATCGTCACAATTTGTATATAGCGCGATGGCCCATATAGCTATTTCCAGAGAGGTGTGTCATCAGTGTCGCCATGGAAGCCTCGGATGCCAAAAATTTGATTTTTTGGTTTCTTTGTGCTATACTATAACAGATATTTAAAAAAATATGCCCAATTTTTTGGTTGAAACAAAAATAGAACATAAAATATCTGGAGTGATTCTAGGGGTTGTTGTTCTATTGGCGGGGATAGTGATATATTCGGGCTGGCGCTTGTCAGTATCACGGCTTGATAATTTAGTATCAAAAGAACAGCCCTCGGACAAAGGTGATGAAGCTAAGCAGATGATGGTCGCGGAGATTATCAAAAGCGGCGACATCGGGCAGTGCGTCAAGGTTCAGGGGCTTTTCATTAACGGCATAGATTACGAAGCAGTTTGTCGTAGTAATATCGCGCGCAATCAGGCGGTCAAGAACCTTGACCCCGCTTCTTGCGACCAAATTGATAACGCGCTTTTTTCAAAAGATGAATGCAAATTCGGCGTCACTCTTTCCAAGGCTCTGCAAACAAGTGACGTCTCTTTGTGCGCCACGCTGTCCGAAGCAGAGCGGCCAAAATGCCAGCTGGGATACTGGAGCGAGCAGGCCGTGGCAAAAAATGATATAAAATTATGCGCCAATGTGGCAGAAGCGTCTGACCAGACGAAGTGCCAAGATCAGTATTATGTAAAACGCCTGATGGTTGAGCCCTTTGCCGTTGATTGCGGCAAATTATCAGAGACGATGAGGTTTTACTGCCAAAATTATCAAACAGTAATGCGCTCGGGAAAAAACTGTGACGATGTCTCGGAAATACGCCTGCAAGCCGCCTGTCGCGATTATCGGGCGAAAAAGTAATAATAAATTGCCGGTGTATGATAAATAAAATTTTTGGCGAGATCAGTACTAGTGTTTTGAAGGCACTCGGTTTTTCCTTGTTTATTCTCCTTTGTCAAATAATTGCTGGGATGAAGGCGAAAGGAGAAACCCTCCGGATCCACCAGATGACAGAGAAGGATGATACAGGGCGTCGGAGGAATGAAAATAGAAAAATACCCCGCATCTTGTTGCGGGGAATACAAATGAGTTTCATTTTTTTCTTTATTGTCTCGCCGGTTAAGGCTTGGGAGCGCGCGGTTCCTACGAGCGGCAACGCGGCACAGGTGGCTGACAGCGTGATATCTAACGGGTATTTATATGCGGCTTACGACCAAAGTGTGGGCACTCATAGTGATTGGAAGATTTATAAGTATGGCGTGAATGATGGTTACGATGGGTGGACGGTTGTTACTTACAATGGAACTGGGAATACTGATGATCACGTAAGAAGTGTTACAACGGATGGCCCCAATTTATACGTGGCGGGATGTAGCATTGATAGCGGTGGCGCTTACAGTATTCGTCTCAATAGATATGATAGTCAAGGTAACCAGACCGGAAGTTATTCTTCGCTTGCTTCAACCAATGAATGCTTAAATAGTATTACCTATTATCTTGGGTATATTTACGGCGTTAGTAAGGATTCGGCAACTAACAAGGTTGAAATTTATAAATGGCCTACTGGGACTTTAAGCATCGTAAGCGGCTGGCCGAAGCCATACCAGTATGGAACTGCCCAGACCGAAGCTTATGATATCGCCGCAAATGTCGGCGGGGTATATATAACTGGTTTTGCCAACGTGACAGGACAGGGAGAAAATTTGTTAGTCGCGAAATTTTCTTTGACTGTAGGGGCGGTCACATGGGTATATAACTGGAATTCAAGCGGTGCAAGCAATGAGAGAGGTAGCGGCCTTGCTCTTGATACATTAGGTAATATATATGTAGCAGGTTATACGAATAGTGGCGGTACTGACGATTACTTAATAGTGAAGGTTACCAATGCTGGGACTCTTGTCATTGGTTCTTGGCCAGTCATTTATAATCACGGCTATGGCACGTCGGATGATCGCGCCGCTAGCATAAAATTTGATTTAACAACCAACAGAGTTTATGTTTCCGGTTGGGTTACTACCAGCAATGGAAGCGATTATTACACGATGGTGCGCAGGACAGATGGCGGTTCAGTAACCGGTTTTGGCCCATCAGGCAAGGCAACAGGAACATCGGACGAAGCCAAATCAGTGGAGATTAACGGTTCAATAGTATATGTTACGGGAACCAGCGACTCCAAGATGTGGACAATTACTTATACCGCTACAGCCCCCCGTATTACTAGTCTAACTAACTATAATCCTCAAACCACCTCTGGCGGTAAGCAAATTTTGATTAACGACAGTAATTTTGCGCCGTCAACTTACAAACAAAGGCCTATTGATATAACAAATAGTAGCGGCACAGCCCTGGCCAACTACACCGTTTTGGTGGATTTAAGTAGTGTGGCGTTTTCCGGCGAGGTTTCATTTTTTGATTCAGATTTGGTTACATATTTGAAGTATTATGCAGAAGGTTCAAAAAAATATTCGGTGACGATTCCTAGCATTGGTGCTAGCGGCACGCGAATTTATGTAAGATACAATGGCGGGGCATTGTGGGTTCCGCCGAGCGACGCCGCTGGTACCTTTGCTTTATATGATGATTTTGAGCAGAATTATGCCAGTGGTTCTATGCCGGATGGGTGGCAAACTTATGGTTCGGGAGAGGTTCAGGTTGGCACTGATGGATCCAATAAGGTTTTGAAAAAAGTTACTAATTCTGACCCCAACGGCGGAGGTCGTGATTTATCCATTCCCATACAGTCCGGAGTCGGATGGGAAGCGTCAATGAAGATAAAATCTTTATCATCTGGCAAGGTTAAATTCAGTCTTGGTAATAGTAGCGCCGATGGCTATGGCGCTTCAGTATCTTTTGGCACGGGGCGCGGCCGTTTGTTTTATGGCTTACAAGACGACTTTAGAGACAGAACTCGGGCATGGAATGGCGGAACGTCATTTAATAACGAAGTGATTACTAATAGTGAGCAGCCCGTACCCAATGATGGTCAGATTGGCTGGGAAAAATTGGTTAATTCACCAAAAAACGAAGGGGAATATTTGGCTGGGCGCATAAGAATAAACGGTACGGGCGGCAAGGAATTGTACGCAAAGAGCTGCACTGACGACAATTGCATTATAGGTTTTACGGTGCCTGTTGCTTCTGATGAAATGCCCATTTTTGATTTGGCCTATGAAGCTAGTTCTGGTGAAGGCTTAGCAGTATGGCGGGACAGTGTTACTAACACTAAATTTGATTACAGAATATGGAACGGAACTTCGTGGGGAACCGTCTCATCTTATAATACAAGCGGTAATGCAATTCAATGGGTTAAACTTATACCTAATCCTGCTAATGATACTATGGCGCTCATATGGTCACAAACGGGCGGCAATGTGGGTGGTGTGATTTGGAATGGTTCTTCTTTTATCAATGCGTCGCCAACGTATTGCACGAATCTCAATAATACTGATATGTGGTCATTTGACGCGGTTTGGGATTTTAATGGAAGTAAACTTTTAGTAGCTTGTTCTTCTAATACTTCTGATGCCGCAACGCCGTATCTTAAAACCTATACCTATGCTGGGGGAACATGGAGTATGGCTACAACATCGTCCAGTATTACAGCAAAAACAACTGCTCAAGTGCAACTCTTCGCTAATCCCTCTGATGCAAACAAAATCGGGTTAATTAAAGCAGGCCCCTCTGGCACTGGCGCAATTCAGCTTGGTATGTGGAATGGTAGTACCAATACAATGACTATTTCTAAAGAAGTATCGTCATCATCAGAACAGGGATCACGACAAAACAACACTGCGGGAGCTTGGCTTAATCAGAATCAGGCCATTGCTGTCTATACGGTTTCAACGGCTGGCGATAATAAATTGTATTATTCTTTATGGAATACCAGCTCATGGAGTAACGGTACAGTTATGAATATCTCATCTCCCATGACAGTGGACGCCCAAAAATGGATTCAGGTTGAACGCTTAACTGATGACAATGTGATGGTGACAGTGTCGGATGGCTCTAAAAATATATATTCTTTTACTTATACCTATAATGTGGGCTGGGCATTAGTATCGCCATATCCCTTAAACAGTGCCACGTTATCCCAAGATAATATGCGGCCGTTCTATTACGCGCCGGACCAGCGCTATTATAAGCAGACTCAGGATATTGAAAAACGAACCGCGGGAGTTAAAAGTTCTTTAAATAACGTAGCGCTCGTTATGGCATATAATACTTGGTATAAAATTGAAATGAAAAAAGCCGGGAGCAATCTTGAACTGGTTCTTAAGGATAACAACGGAGCTGAACTTGGCAGTGTTAGTGACACCAATTCAGTCTATAATAATTTCAGCAAACTATTTATTCACGGCGATAAGAATTTTTATGTGGATGATATTCGGGTGCGGCCTTATGCGGGGAGTGTAGGCTCGGAAGGCGTGGAAGCTGTTGTAGGAGCTTCAGGCAGCGCCCCACCAGTTGTGGTTAAGATTGGCGGAGAGAATGGCGATGCGGCAACCGTAACGGGTGCTATTAACTCCCAAATAACCGCAACTGCTCCTCCAAAACCAGTCGGATTTTATGATGTTTATGTTCAGAATCCTGACGGGTCGTCAGAAATTTGCGTTGGCTGTATGGAGTATGTCGCCCCGCCGAGCGGGCTTTATATTGACGGTCAGTCGCCGGATTATAAAAAAATGGAATATGCGCCGGCCGATGTTGTTCAAGGTAGCGCCAATCAGCGTACTATAAAAGGCACTGGTTATAACACCAACCCAAGCCTTTGTACCATTAGAGAGTTAGTGGGTGGAGTTGGTGGGCCTGACTGTTTGCCACAGCAATCAGGATTTCCACTAAGTAGCAACAACTTCAAACCGCCAAGCCGAAGCACTGGCTCAACCCTAACTCTTCGTGTTTATGGTAAAAGCGGTAGCGATCAGAATGGCATTTATACTGATTTCCCCAACGCCATAACTTACGTAACTCCGCCGAGTATAACAAGCATAGATGGCGCAAGCCCAGATGCTAGAAAAATGGAATATGTGCCGGTAAATCCAGTGCCAGAGGTAGTATTTGATTTTGATGAGGGATCAGGTTCAACTACAAGTGATTCATCAGGGACCATGACGGGCACTTTGGCCAATAGCCCTATTTGGGTAGATGGACAGGAAGGATATGGCAAAGCGCTTCGGTTTGATGGCTATGCCCAGCCCAGCGATTATAAATATGTTTCCTTAGGCCCGGATGACGTACTTGATGATTTGTCTCAAGGTACTATTATGGCCTGGGTAAAACCGGCGGTTAACAATAATACATTTAAGGGATGGTTCCAAGCTGGCAAAAATGGGCAGTGTTTGAATTCTATTGAACTTGCGGTAATAGATAATCAGTTCGCTGTTTGGGGTGGTACACCACCACCACCACCGGGAGACGGTTGCATCGATCCCGGACCGACACTTTACGCTCAAGCCGAAATTACCGACACGCCTCTCAAGCCGTTTATTGGCTGGCACCATTTGGCTTATGTTGTAAACAATACTAGCCCCGATATTGGCTTTAAATTATATATTGACGGCACGGCCGTCACGCCGACTTTCCCCCTCACCCCGCCTCCCTCAGCCTCACCCTCGTCGCGTGGCAGTTCCTCGTCTACACTATTCTTTGCGCAAATGGCTGGAAGTCCCCAAAAATATAGAGTCGGCGCGACCGAGTGGCCGCAGGAAACATTTAATGGATTGATTGATGATTTTCGCATCTATGACGAACCCTTGTCCGCGGTAGAAATACTGGCCGCTATGAGCGGATCTCCAGCTAGCGTCCAAATGGTTGAAAGGGTCATAAGCGGTACCAATTTGGCAGATTTTTCGGGGCCTCCCACGTCCGGTTCGGTTGTTCAAACAAACGACGGAACCACAAAGACCGGATTTAATTTAACTGGTAAAAGTTTTTCGCAAACAGAAGTAATCAGAACTGTGCCAGGAGATCCTGAAAGTGCGAGCGTTGCCTTAACCCCAATACCGCAAACTTCCACACTCACACAAACAGATAATTCTAACAATACCGCTTCGCCAAACCCTGCGCCTCCTCCTGCCACGATAAAAGGCGGATGGAATAATATTGGGTCAGTTTTTAATAATACCAGACAAAAAGGCAGGGGAGATGGAGCAAAAGTACAATTGAAGAAATCTATGAATTCTGATCCGGGAAGCGAGCCGCCTAGTTACAACGGCATTATCAATACAGTTGCGGGTATAATATCTATGGCCACGGATGACAGCAATAATGTTTACATTGCTACGCAATTGGGTTCTGAAGCAAAGGACATAAAAAAATATAGTCCTGATGGAGCGCTTATCACAGAATTTGATTCAAGTTCCCTTACTCCAGTTGCTGGATCGCCTACTGGTATAGCCGTAACACCAGATGGAAACTATATATATGTTTTATATACTTTTAGCGCAACTGATTGTCAGTGTGTAAAACAATTTGAGTTGAATGGAACAGCATATCAATTTACAAATAAAGTATTTAATGACGCTGGTAATGGCGGGAGTTATTATAATATCGGACTTGCCGTGGATGATAGGAATGAGTATTTATATGTCGTAGACAATGCTAGAGTTAAAATACATAAATTTCGAGTCAGCGATGCAACAGAGGATACTACATGGGGAAGCGGTTTATCAAATCCGCACGCACTGGTATTTGATAGTACTTATACTTTCCTGTATTTGATGGATACTGGTAATAATAGAGTAGTGAAATTTACTACAAACGGTGTTAATGCTGGTACGTGGCCCTTTCCAATTGGTACTGGCGCCGGTCAAATTGTGTCTAATTCTGTATATGGTATAGCCCTTGATGAACAAGGCAATATGTATTTAGCGGACAGGGCTAATCGTAGAATACAGAAATTTAATTCTTCCGGAGCTCCCATAAGCCAATTTGGAAATAGCGAATGTAATGCCGTCACTGCTAGTAATCAATGCTATACTATTGCCATTGATCCTGATTCAAATATTTATGTGGGAGATTATGATGGAAATGATCATAGAATATATAAGTATAAATATAATTATTACTCCACCGGCACATATACTTCCTATGTTGACGGAGGGGGAGGCGCAAACCACGCGTGGAAGACGTTTTGGTGGGATCAAACACTAAATTTGGGCTCCACTATAGCCGCCAAGGTGAAAAGTTCTGATAGCGCCTCCGCGCCGAGTTTTGCGGGTTGTGATGATGTTACTAACGGAGCCTCATTGGTAAGTAATTCTTGCGTCAGTTCGGCAGATAGATATCTTTGGTATCAATTCACGCTTAATGCCGGTTCCGGTATCGTTATTCCTAATCCGATTGATACAGCGGGTGATGTTGGTAGAAATGCGTCGCTAGCAATCGGTCTTGATGGATATATAAGGATTGCTTATTGGGATATGACTAATGGCTATCTCAAATTCATCCAATGCACCAATACTGAATGCTCCACAAATAACAAGACCACGCTTGATTCAGTGAGCAAAAACGGTTTTGATGTCAGTATGGTCATTGGCTCGGATGGATATGCCCGCATTGCTTATTGGGATTACACTGTTTCCTCCGTCAAATTCATCCAATGCACCAATGCCGATTGCTCAACGAAAAATATAAATACTGTTGATTCTTCACCTGACCTTGGCAATATTTGGAGTGTCTCTCTAGCTCTTAACTCAAATAACTATGGGAGGATTTCCTATCATGAATATTCCAATGGCAACCTCAAATTTGCCCAATGCACCAACGCCAGTTGCTCAACGAAAAACATCACTATAGTTGATTCGGCGGGCGATGTTGGTTTTCATAATTCTATAGCCGTTGATTCTAATGGGTATGCTAGGATTGCTTATTGGGATAGGACCAACGGCGACCTCAAATTTGCCCAATGCACCAGTGCCGATTGCTCAACGAAAAACATCACTATAGTTGATTCGACAGATAATCCTGGTAGTGAGAATTCTATAGCCATTGGCTCGTATGGAAACGCTAGAATTGCATATTATGAGTTCGTCAGTAAAACTCTCAAATTTGCCCAATGCACCAGTGCCGATTGCTCAACGAAAAACATAACCACCGTTGATTCAGTTCAAGGCGCTGGTTGGTATACTTCTATAGCCATTGGCGCTGATGGGTATCCTAGAATTGCTTACCATGATCATATTAATGACGACCTCAAATTTGCCCAATGCACCAGTGCCGATTGCTCAACGAAAAACATAACCACCGTTGATTCAGTGAACAATGTTGGTCAACATACTTCTCTAGCCATTGGCGCTGATGGAAATGTTAGAATTGCTTACTTTGACTTCAGTAATAAGGATCTTAAGTTAGCTTTTATTTTATCAGGTAATGCAACGACCCCGACTCTTGATGAGGTACGGGTAGATGTAGATACAGATACTTATCCAACCGATCCAACCAAGGGCATTTTCACTTCTGGCCCGATAGATATTGATTTTGGGGCTGAATCTTGGGGAGATTTTTCGTGGAATCCAACCACCCAACCAGGCAACAGTTCCATAACCATGCAAGCCCGCTCCTGCGTCGATAGCAGTTGTTATATAGCTGATAGCTGGGGTCCATCATGCTCAATAAATAATGGGGGTTCTCTTTCTGGCAATAGTTGTGTACATGTTGGTCACAAATATATTCAATATCAGGCGACTCTCACTACGACAGACATTTCAGTAACCCCGTCACTTGATGACGTTACTATCAATTACAGCGTTTACGGCGCGTCAGTCGGCGTCTCCTCGGTTAAGGTGGGGTCAAAATATGCGGCTGCCGTTAAAACGGGTCCATCGTCCACCCAACTTACGATAACAATGCCATCACTCTCGGAAGGTACTTATAGCTTGTTGGTGTTTGGCGAAAACGGCAGTGAGCAGAACGGTGTTTCTGACATTTTGTTATCTGCCTTTACTTATGAATATCGGCCGGGGGAGAACGGATCTAATCCTCCTCCAGATGGCCTGACGCTTACACAGCCATATATAGCAACTACGGGTGGAGATCCACGCCAACGTATAATAACAAGTCAAGTCAGCAATTTGGGTAGTACTAGAAGCGTGGTGTTAGCTGATTCTGCAACAGTGGAAAGGCTGGTTGGCAGTACTGCCACTTCAATTACTTTTAATGTGCCAAATCATAGTAAGGGAGCCGTTGGGGTGATAGCGTATTCTGAACATGGCACCGCTGACAATGGAGTGTTTAGCACCGTTACTTTGACTTTTGCTGATCCTCCCAAAATTAGTTATTTTGATCCTGGTCAGTGTTTTATCAACTTAGACGGTGAGCCGATAAAAGTTTTTGGCACTGATTTTAAGTTCGGAGATCCGCCCAATGATGGAGGAGTAGGCTTACTTAACGACGACACTGGCCTTTGGATGAATATCGCTACCGCTCCAGACCCAAATCCAAACCCGGACGGAGTGATATTTACGCTACCCTCGGCCGCCGCCGCCGGATTAATAGACAGCCAGACCGGAGATTTAGAAATTGATCCAGCGACGGGCGAGCAGAAGGGGACCTTGTTGCGTTTTTATTCAACTTATAGTATGGAAGAATTTATATGGATGCCAATCTCTTATGGCAATAGGGCGCCTGTGCCAAAAATAAAGATACTTCTGAATGGGGTTGCAGAGTGGCCGAAATACTTAAAGCAGGGGCGCAGTTACAATTTAACCGGGCAAGCTAGCTACGATCCCGAACCACGTATTGATGATTCTGATCTTTTATGCTCTCAAGGCGGCATAGTAAATTATGTTTGGGATGTCATTAACCCACCTAGTGGCTATAATGGAGATCCTTCGTGGCTTGGTCAGACTTTTGCTTTCACTCCAAACGTTCCCGGTTTATATAAAATTAAGCTGACGGTGACAGATAGAATATCTGACCCTGTTCCACTTTCCACCCCTCCTATTGCGCCCAAGATTATCGGGATAGAGACTATGTTGACTCAAACTTTCCCTTCGTGGCGGGAGTTGAGGCCAAATTAACGAGATGTAGCGCATGGATATAAGAGAATGCCCGCGCGGGTATAGCATTGTCGAGGCGCTGGTAACCTTGTTTATTGTAGCCACAGTTGTAACTTTGTCGCTGGCAAATTATCGCACGGCGCAAAACGCCGCTCTACTTCGTCAAACTGTGGTCAATGTGGAAGGGGCCTTGCGCGACGCCCAACAGCACGCTTTGGCCGGCACTGTGGCTGACACCGGCGCGACTTATGGATACGGCGTGCATTTTGATACTACAGCTTTGCCATATACAGTTTATGCGGATAAGGACGACGATAATGACCTTTTTTTTGACGGTGAGCCGACGGATTTTAAATTTGCAAATCAGCCAGAGTCTCGGCCAGCAAAAATTAGCTTAACGATTGGAGTTACTGGAGTATGCGGTTCTTCAAATGCTGTTGATGTGGCTTTTCAGCCCCCCTTGCCATCAGTGTCTATAAAAAAGGAGGCCGACTTTGTAAGTGATTGCGACATTGCGTGCCTTGACTTGAGCCTTGGCGGCAAAACTTCTCGCGTTAAAGTAACGCGCGAATCTGGGCTTATTGAAACAATCAATAATCAGGATCCGGCGGCGGGGTGTTCCACATAAATATCCCACTAATAAACACTAATAATGAACTAATAGACACCAAGCTCAAATGTCAAATATACTTACGAAAGTACGAAACTATACGAAAGGTACGAAAAAGCCGCATATTCACCCCATCAACCAATTTCGTACATACGTACTATTTCGTACTTTCGTATGAATGTAGAGATTAGATATTAAATACTATGTCATCTGCTGATAAATACAGAAACCAAACTTTTAATCATGCCAACAAGAATAGGGGAGTAAGAGGGTTTACCATTATTGAGCTTATAGTCGTTATCGGCATATTGAGCGGCGGTATCGTGGCCGTGCAAACAGCCATTCAATACGGCTTAAGAAACGCCGTTGTTGTTTCTGATGGCATTGTGGCCGCGCACTTGGCTGAAGAAGGCCTAGAACTTATTCGCAATGTGCGCGACGGCAATTGGGCAATCAGACAATTTCAACAACCGACTCCCACAGCAGATACTTGGGATGAGCTCAGTACTGGATATTATCGTTTGGATTATCTTCTTAGTAATGGAGTTTCTAGACTTTATTCTGGCGCTCCGGCTACTTGCCAGGACGGACAAGTATTGAATTTTGACTCAACCAGCGGCTTATATTCTTATGCTGGGGGTACTTTTTCAAAATTTAGAAGGGTTGTAAATATAACTAATAATACCACTTATATTGAAGTCAGCAGTCAGGTCTGCTGGACCGACAGCATTGGCCCTCATGAAATTATCATAACCGAGCGTTTGTATGATTGGCGGCCAGAATAGATGCATCAAATACACGCAAAGCAAGCCCCAAGGCCAAACACTGCTTGAGCTTATTGTGGTTCTGGGAATTTTCTTAACGATGGTTAGCGCCATTGTGGGCAGTTTTATTTCGGCCATTGCCGCGGAACGGCGGGCCATCACCTCCCAAGAAGTTTTAAGCAATGCCCGCGCTACTATTGAAACAATGATGCGGGCAATAAGACAGGCCGATCCGGATACGATCACGACAGCTCCTGCAGTTTGTGCTTCTTCGCCGTGTCTTGAATTTAACCATCCAATTAAGGGCGTGATGCAATATTATTTGTCGGGAACACAAATTTATGAAAATAGCGGCGGCAGTGATTTTTTCATAACGCCAGATAACGTCAACGTACAAAGTTTGGGGTTCATTCTCATAGGTAATGATCCGATTACTGGCACCAGCGATCAAATTCAACCAAGAGTAACAATGACCGTCGCTGTTAGAGCGAACCCTGCCGGCGGCCCAACTTTGAGTTTACAGACAACAGTGTCATTAAGAAGCCCACAGGAATAGATTATTATTTGATCGGGAATATTGAATATAGAATTTAGAATATACAAAATGGCGATAATTCTGAATAATTAATATTAATAATGAGTGTTAAGCCCCTATGATCAAATACCAATATTCCATATTCCATATTCCATATTCTAGGGCTTCGCGGAAACCAACCGGTTATGCTTTGCTCTTAACCATTATGGTGATGTCCACCATGCTGGTAATAGGGCTCACAATTACCGGTATTGTGCTGACCCAGGCTCGTTTAAGCACGAGAGTTTTTAACGCTATGAAAGCTTTGGCTATGGCTGATAGCGGGATAGAAAGAGGGTTGTATGAGGATTTTATGGCACCTCCAGTGGGTTTGGGGATTTGGGGCCCTACTGTTCCTAATGCAACTATAGGTCCAGAGATTGTTGGCAACGGATCATATACAGTGGAAAAATGTCCGGCTGGCGTCAGCCCATGTGGACCTCCCGATGCTACTACCTTACGTTCCATTGGCACATACGGCGGCGCGCAGAGGTCGGTGGAAGTATCATATTGAAAAATTTCTAAGCACTAAGCACGAATTTCTAAACAAATCCCAATATCTAATTCACAAATATCAATTGTTTGGAACATTGGAATTTCGAGCTTAGATATTGTTTAGAGATTAGAAATTAGATATTAGAAATTCTAGTTATTATGGTTTCAAAATCTACTTCCAAGGAGGTGGCTCGCGAGCGAGTTGCCAAGCTTCGCAAGGAAATTGAGCATCATCGGTATCTTTATCATGTTTTGGATCGCGTAGAGATTAGCGATGCCGCTTTGGATTCTTTAAAGCATGAGCTGGAAGAATTGGAGCGCCAATATCCAGAGCTAATTACCCCCGATTCGCCAACGCAGAGAATCGGCGGCCAGCCCTTAAAGCAGTTTCATAAAGTTAGGCACACGGTGCCGCAGTGGTCGTTTAACGATTGTTTTACTTCTGACGAGCTGAGGGCGTTTGACGAGCGGGTGAGGAAGTTTCTTGGCGTTAGTCCTAAGATTGAAGTCGCTTACACAGTGGAGCTAAAAATTGACGGTCTACACGTCGTGCTGACATACGAGCAGGGCCTTCTGAAGGTAGCGGCGACGCGCGGCGATGGTGCGATGGGAGAAGACGTGACGCATAACATCCGCACAATTGAAAGCGTGCCGCTTCGGCTGACCGAGCCAGTTGACGTGATTGTTGAGGGGGAAGTATATATGGCTCGCTCAACGCTCGCGGCCTTGAATAAAGAACGGCAAAAAGGCGGTGAGTCGCCGCTTGCCAACCCTCGCAATGCCGCCGCCGGCGCTATTCGTCAGCTTGATCCGAAAATCGCGGCGGCGAGGCGTTTAGATACATTTGTTTATGATTTGTCAGCCGGAGAAAATCTGCCATTGACGCAAACCGAAGAATTGGCGCGGTTAAAAGAGCTTGGTTTTAAGGTGAATAAAAATTATCATCGCTGTACAACCATTGATGAAGTGATTGCTTATTGGGAAGAGTGGCAAAAGAAAAAAGACAAAGAGGATTATTGGATTGACGGGGTGGTGGTGAAACTTGACCGTCGCGATTGGCAGGAGCGTCTTGGCTACACCGGCAAAGCGCCGCGCTGGGTCATTGCTTTCAAATTTCCAGCCGAGCAGGCGACCACCATAGTTGAAGATATTGAAGTACAGGTGGGGCGCACGGGCGTGCTGACGCCAGTGGCGCATTTGCGGCCGGTCACGGTGATGAGCACGACTGTGTCGCGGGCGACGCTTCATAATGAAGATGAAATTAGACGATTGGGTTTGAAAATCGGCGACACGGTGATTATCCAAAAGGCCGGCGATGTTATTCCTGATATTATTCAAGTTCTGCCGAAATTGCGCACTGGACGCGAGAAAAATTTTGTTATGCCCAAACGCTGTACGATCTGCGGCGCAAAAGTGGAGAGACGATTAGGCGGCGCCGGCGAGACGGCTGGGGTTTACCCCGACACTAATTCTGAGCGGCATCTTACAATATCGGGAATGAGGAAGGCGAAGCCGCCTTACGGCTCCGGGCGTACTCAAGTGACGAGAAAACAAAAAATTAGTGTCGGGGTATATTGCATCAACAAAAATTGTTACGCTCAAAATCTTGAACGCAATATTCATTTTGCCGCCCGTACGGCGCTGGATATCAAGGGTCTTGGAGACAAAATTGTGGAAAAACTTATGCGCGCCGACTTAGTCAATGATCCGGCTGATTTTTTCGCTCTGAAGAAAGGCGATTTATTACAGCTTGAGGGCTTTGCCGATCTGGCGGCTGATAATTTGCTGAAAGCCATTGATGAAAAAAGGAAGGTGGAATTGCCGCGATTTATTCACGGGCTCGGCATCACGCACGTGGGCGAAGAAACAAGCCTGTCTTTAGCCGATCATTTCGGCTCGTTAGAGAAGTTGTCTCACGCCACTCAAGAAGAGTTAATGTCAGTGGCTGATATTGGGCCGGTGGTCGCGCGCAGCATATTTGAGTGGTTTAAAGACAGCGCCCATCAAAAGTTGCTGAAGAAATTTAAAGAAAATGGATTGGTTGTGTTGCCGCACAAAGCTCGCGCCTCTAAGGGTTCATTGTTTGGCAAAACTTTTGTCTTGACTGGCAGCTTGCAAACCATGAGTCGCGAGGAAGCCAAAGCGCGCATCCGCTCGTTTGGCGGTAAAACAACGGAGAGCGTCAGTAAAGAAACAAGTTATGTCGTGGTGGGCAAAGAGCCGGGATCAAAATATGATAGAGCTAAAGAGCTCAATGTTTCTATATTGACCGAAGCTGAATTTATAAAATTGGTGTCATAGTTGGTATAATAATTGTGTCATATATAGAGCAAGAATTACCCATCTCACTCTTAACCACTATCTTTCGCAATCGAGCAAGATAGTGGCAACTCTGAATTGTTGAAAAAAGTGAAGCTCCATGGCTTTGTCCGCTCAGGTAGCCGCGTCCGCCAGTTGGCGGATCAAGCTGGTAGAACCTCTGGACGCAACATTATTTTTTCTTTATTATAGCTATATCATTTATGTCACTCACCAGAGAAGAAGTTAAACATATTGCCGCATTGGCTCGCCTAGAGCTGACGGAGGACGAGATTACGCGCTATCAAAAGGAATTAGCGCGTATTCTTGATTATGTGGGGCAGCTTCAAGAAGTGGATACGGCGGGTATTGAGCCGACAGCGCAGGTAACAGGGCTTGTCAATCGTTTGCGGGAAGACAAATCTATCTTGGTAGATGAGGAGGCCCGGAAGTGTTTACTGTCAGCCGCGCCAGACCGCGAGGGTGACTATTTCAAAGTGAAAGCGGTGTTTGAATAATGACGAAATATTCTTTTTACGAAATTACGAAATAATACTAAAGGTACGAAAAATGACTTATTCTTTGAGCAAACGATATTTCGTACATTCGTATTGTTTTCGTACTTTCGTATGGGTCTAGAGATTAGTGCTTAGAAATTATACTTGTTATGCATTTATACGAGCTAGATGTTGTTGCCACTGCCGAGGGGTTGAGGCAGAAGGAGTTTTCTTCAGTTGAGGCGACGCAGGCATATCTTGAGCGCATTGATAATTTGAATCCAAAACTGAACGCTTATCTTACGGTGGCGGCTGCTGAAGCTTTGGCCGCGGCGAAAACTGCTGATGAGCGTCGTCGCCGCGGGGAAGATGGGAATCTTTTGGGTGTGCCATTAGCCATTAAGGACAATATAACGACCGTGGGCATTCGCACCACAGCCGCCTCAAAAATTTTGGAAAATTATCAATCAGCATACGACGCGACAGTGATTAAAAAATTGAAAGACGCGGGCGCTGTAATTTTAGGCAAAACCAATCTTGATGAATTCGCGCACGGCGCTTCCACGGAGAATTCTGCTTTTGGGCCGACAAAAAATCCTTGGGACACAACGCGCGTGCCCGGCGGTTCTTCCGGCGGTTCGGCCGCGGCCGTGGCTAGCGACCTTTGCGCCGGCGCGTTGGGCTCGGACACGGGCGGGTCAATTCGCTATCCGGCCACATTTTGCGGAGTGGTCGGCTTAAAAACCAGTTATGGACGAGTATCGCGCTCCGGCCTTTTGTCTATGACTTCGTCAACTGATGTCATTGGGCCGATAACCAAAAGTATTCACGACGCGGCTGTACTGCTTCAGACCATCGCTGGACCAGATTCTTTAGATCAGACAACATATCCAAAATCGCCTCGCGACAATGAATACGCGGAAGCTATTAGCACTCGGGCCGATTTAAAGGGCTTAAGATTCGGTGTACCTAAAGAATGGCTTAGTGTTGGCGGTTTAACAGCGGGAGTTGCCAAAATGATCAAAGAAGCTATTGGCACTGTTCAGAAACTTGGAGGTGAGGTTGTAGATGTGTCTTTACCGTACGCTAAATATGGTATCCCTGTTTATTATGTTATAACTCCGTCAGAAATCAGCGCCAATTTAGCGCGCTACGATGGGATTCGTTACGGTTATCATGCGACCGAGGCTACCAATCTGTTTGATGTCTATGCCAAATCGCGTGGCAAGGGTTTTGGGCCGGAAGCCAAGCGGCGTATTATGATTGGCACGTACGCTTTGTCGCACGGCTATTATGATGCCTATTATCTGCAGGCGCAGAAAGTGAGAACGATAATATGTCAAGACTTTGACAAAGTTTTTAAATCAGTAGATGCCATTATTGGCCCGGCCGCGCCTCATGTCGCATTCAAACTTGGCGCGAAAGTTAGTGACCCCTTAAAAATGTATTTGGAAGATATTTTTATGAGTCCGGCGAGTTTAGCGGGACTCCCAAGTTTGGTTTTGCCGGCTGGTTTTGCTAAACCCGAAGAGGGGGGCGAGGAGATGCCAGTGGGTTTGCAAATAATCGGCCGTCGGTTTGATGAAGCGGCACTGTTCGCCATAGGCCACTGTTTTGAGCAGGCGACGGAGCACCATATAAGGAGACCCAAACTCTAAGCACGAATTTCATGCCCAGAATATGGAATATAGAATATTGAATACAGGAATATGCTTACAAAATTACGAAAAGATACGAAAAATCGTTTGTCGCAGGTTAAATGGCATTTCGTATATTCGTATTGATTTCGTACTTTCGTATGGGTACAGAAATTTATGCGATTGACTATTTTATTGCTAACGGCTGTACTGGGGGTCGTTGTCGGCCTTATTTATTTGTTGAAATATCTAAAGAGGCGCTCTTATGCGCGTGATTTTAGAATTAACGACCGTTTAGCTTGGCAAAAGAGGTGGCAAGAGTTGGAGGCCATGCTCGCGGGGGGTTCGTCGCAGTGGGCTGTCGCGGTGATTGAAGCCGACAAATTATTTGATCGGGTGACGCGCTCAATGGCCCTGCCGGGCAAGGATTTTGGCGAACGCCTGCGTTTTCTTTCTTTAAGCAGGCCAGAAATTAGGGCTGTCTGGCCCGCTCATTTAATACGGAATCGTTTAGTTCATGAAGCACATTATGAACTTGACCGGCGCACGGCTATCAGCGTCTTAAAAACGTTTGAGCGAGCATTGAAGGATTTGGGAATATTGTAATTGTAATTGATTATGCCATTTATAAATAGATTAATCTTATATGTTTTTGTCAAACATGGAATCATTAACGATTTACAAATGTCGTTTGACATATTTGAATTTTTTTGATACAATAACAACATAAAATAATTAAGTCTGGTACTTACGCACTTCATATCATAGATTTCTAGTGATTTTGATGAATTTTGACTAACAACACTAATAACTTTTTAAGAATCAAGATAAGAAATGGGCAACTTTTGTAATATGGAATACGTAATTTAGGCGTCGTATAACGTTAAAATGCGTAGGCCCTATTAAGTATAAATAAAATAGAGGGGAGCCCATATGTTTTTTAATTCACATATTAAACTTGTCAAACTCAAGCGGAATAAAGTCTGTCGCGCTTGGTACAACCGTCCAGAGCATATATTCTGGCACTGGTTTATTATTGGTAGTTGGCTTACTCTCGCCTTGCTCGTGATTTTAGGAATCGGATTCAATCAAATGGTCTCGGTTGATGATTATGCGTTAATTAACTGGCCGTCAGCACAAGCACAAAGTGGACCAGTTGAATTCATTTCTACCATCAAACAATCAGTGGGAGATTATAGCTCTTTAAGCTCGTGGTGGAACGCTATGAGCTCTGGAGGAATTGATCTTACAGTTACTTCAACAAAGGTTTTTTCTCACACTGGCATTACTGGAACCATTGCTGATGGCGCTCTGGTCACCGGGGACATGTCTGGAGCAACCGCTACCGCTGTGCATACAACCCCCACCCAGATTCTTCTCAAAAACATTGTCGGCACATTCCAATCGGATGAACCAGTCCGCGTTGATGCTTCAAATTACGTCACTCTTACTGATGTGGGCAATAGTGTAGCCCTCATAGCCAAAATAGACGGTACTTGGACAGTAGCTGATACAGCCTATGTCAACATCCAAAATGCGATTACCTCGGCCTCCAATTATATCAAAATCTATACAACACCTGTGGCTAGACATACAGGAAAATGGGATGACACCAAATATCGTCTGGTGATGACGAGTTGGCGGAATCCTATTGTTGTCTTTGTTAGCAACGTAATAATCGATGGCTTACAAATACAGGCAAATAATCAACAAGATGGCAGAGGGATTGCTCACGGGGTGAGCGGTATTAGTAATGTTTTGGTTTCTAATAATATTATTCGCTTTACCATTTCTCCTCCCGGCACCAATAATCGTGGAATCTCCTTTGCAGGAGTTCCTGCTGGCGGATCCGTAAAAATCTGGGATAATATTGTCTATGGTTTTTATTACGGAATCTTCGGCAATCTTCAAAGTAACCAAGGATCAGTTTATATTTACAATAATACGGTTTCCGGAAACCAATACGGTATTGTCCGTGGTGGCTATGGCAGCACTGTTTCTGCAAAAAATAATATTGCTGTGGATAGCGCTGTTCAAGATTACTACGCACAATACACGGCATTTAATAATCCTGTTAACAATATTTCCTCCGATGCCACCTCTCCCAACACCTCGCTCCGCAACCAGACTGTCTCTTTTGTTGATACATCAAATAACGATTACCATCTTGCTTCTTCTGATACTGCCGCCAAAGATATGGGGGTTGACCTTTCCTCTGATGCCAATCTCGCCTTTGCTAGTGACATTGATGGTCAATCCAGACCGCAAGGATCATCGTGGGATATTGGAGCAGATGAAGTTGAAGAAACGGTTAGCGCTCCTCCTTCATCCGGCGGCGGTTATATACGTAGTCCCACTTTTTCAGATAGCGGTTACGGTACAACAGATTTAATCATGGGCGGGACAGTTGTTTTTGGTCTTGGCGACGGTAGTTATGGCATCATTCGTATTCCGCCAGACTCTAGCGGTGGCAAAGTGGTACATCTCAGCATCGGTCAGGTAGCGTCATCTCAATTACCTAATTTGTCGCCCTTGCCCGGTGGCGCTGTCGTAGTTGGGCCTCTCTATCGTTTTACGGCAGCTTTAGATAATGGCACCCAAGCCGATCTTACCAAAGAAGCCACCATTGTTATGGAAGTCGTTGATCGCAGTATGGGGTTGTCTCTTTTTGATCAAGCGTCTTTGGCTATTTACCGTTACGATCCAACGCTTTCAGAATGGAAAAAATTTGACACCATTATGACCGTTTATTCCACCAATCTTATTTCCGTCGGAACGCAAACTAGCCAATTCGGCATATTCGCTTTGATGAGTGTTATACCCTCACCACCATCTTCTTCTGTAAATACTGCGCCTACGCCTTCTTCGGACCAAAAACCGCCAGAACAGACTTCTCTCCCCTTACCTACCACGGCCTCGCTTTCTGGAATAATCACCGTTGATAGCTTTGGCGGCTCTACCTTACCCGAAGCAGTAGTCACGCTTCAACCAATAAATCTTACTGTTCGTACGGACGCGGTTGGGCATTACCAATTTGATGGGTTAAAAGAGGACGATTATTCTTTGGCTATCAGCCAGTTCGGTTACCGTTCGTATACCAGCCGTATTATTACGGTTAAGGCAGGAGATACTCTCAAGAGAAATTTTTACTTATCTATTCTGTCATCGGGCACTCTGCAAGTCACCACGTCGGGGCGGCGGGATATTAGTTTAGAAAAACAGGCGCTCGGTATTTTTGGTCGTTTGTATAGCCGTCTTCCTCTGCAAGAGTCTGATTGGGTGCTGGTGCGTTATTTAGCTTATGGAGGTGCAATAGCTAAACGAGACCTTAGTGAGGAACGTCGGGCTATCAATCGTTTTTATACTATTTTCCGCTATCTGCCCTCCAGTACGCAGGACTGGCGCGTTGTTCATGTGTTGGGGTACGGTACCTTGATGAGTGTTATGAGATAGATGGAGAGATTTGTGTTGTGCGCTTGCTAGACATTCCTGATTTGAATAACAGAGCACGGTGCTTAGAGCGTTGAAAATACAAACGTCAGCATTTTTATTTAATGTCAATATTATTGATAATATTATGCTTTACGACGTTATAATCATCGGTGGTGGGCCGGCGGCCGTGGGCGTGGCGGTTTACGCGGCGCGCAAAAAATTAACCAGTTTGCTTATAACAGAGACTTTCGGCGGTCAGTCAATTGTTTCCGATGATATCCAAAACTGGATTGGCGAGCCGCATATTGCTGGCTGGGAGCTGGCTCAAAAACTTGAGAAACATGCACGTGACTATCCTGATGTTTTGACCATTAAAGATGGTGAACGGATTGTGGCGGTTCAGGAAATCGCCTGCAGTCAGGATAGGATTTGCGATTTTGAAGTGGCCACGGAAAAAGGGGAAAAATATCAAAGCAAAACAGTTATTGTGGCTTCGGGCGCGCGTCGTCGTAAGTTGGGCATTCCGGGCGAAAATGAACTAAACGGCAAGGGCGTGGCTTATTGCTCCACTTGCGATGCTCCGCTTTTTAAAGACAAAACAGTGGCCGTTGTCGGCGGCGGCAACGCCGGTCTGGAAGCGGTTATTGATCTTATTCCTTATGCTTCTAAAATCTATTTGGTTGAATATGGAGAAACATTAAAGGGCGATGCCGTTACTCAAGCAGAAATTAAGAAAAATCCTAAAGTTGAAATTTTATTAAATACTCAAACCGTGGCTGTGTTGGGTGATAAATTCGTGCAAGGGTTGAAATGTCTGGATCGCAAAACCAATAAGGAGAAAACGCTTGATGTTGGCGGCTTGTTCGTGGAAATCGGGTCTGTTCCTAATTCGGAGATTGTTAAAGGATTAGTAGAGATTGATAAATTTGGGCAGATTGTTACTGACGCCAAATACGCGACCACTTCGCACGCTGGCATATTCGCGGCTGGTGATGTTACGGATGATCCGTTTAAGCAAAACAACATTTCGGTTGGTGATGGCGTGCGAGCGGCCTTGTCCGCTTATGATTATTTATTGAAGCGTCAGAAGATGAGCCCGGCGGCGGAAACAGCGAGACACGGCGATTAAAATAAAAGACGACGCCGCTCTCATTCTGAGTGCGGCGTCGTGGTGGTTTCGTGGTCGCTGTCCACATACCGGAAGAAGTGGGCAAAAAACAAGAGCGCTGCCAGAAAAATGAGAAGAGGTAATACTAGAAGCGCTATTGGCCCCCACACCTCATTCTCAATCCGAGCGGCCAAAAAGAAGCCGATCTGTCCCGCGATGACCATTAAAGCCCAAAACACTATACCCGGCATTTGACCCTCCTTTTGGTTTCAGCGTGACGTACGTTGAGGGGAAGTATATAGATTTTTTTAGATTTGTCAACGCCTGTAAAATTTTATATAGTGATCACGAATCGTCGTGCCCAAAGCAGATCCCTGCCCGCCGGTAGGCGCGGCGCCTCTGGCGGAGAATCCAGAAGTTTGTACTTTATACATTGAGCGGAAGGGTCGCATAGAGGCCTAGTGCGCCTGCTTGGAGAGCAGGTATACCGAAAGGTATCGCGAGTTCGAATCTCGCCCCTTCCGCTCAGTGTGAAATATTTACCCCGCACCGTCCCGCCATGTGCGAGAGAGAGCAGGTACCCCGCATGGAGGAGTCACGACCGAGGAGACGGTAGCCAGATGAGAGTTGTGACCGAATCTTGCCTTTGGTAGCAACATTTAGTATCGTTAGATCGAGATGGTTTGAGATTAAGTTGTCTGTTGTAGTTTAAAAATTTAGTCCCCATATTATGTCTAGGGAAGGAAAATATTGGTTCAATGACGAGGACAATGTTGTTGAAAATAAAGCGACCCGCACTCCTGACTCAATATCAGAGGTGCCGCAGGGGGAAATAAATAGAGAAAGAGACCAGCAGAGTCGTCTATTGGTCGTTAAGGAGGCTCCTCCTCTTGTGCACGGGAGCGAACGGCGAGATGAAGCAACACAACAGGAGACGAAGGAGGTATGCCGTAAGCCCAGCACAGTCACCGATTCTGAGCGAGAAGTCGGTAAAGAACGAGAGGTCAGCCTCGAGCCAGAAGGAAATGATCAAGAAAAACTAAGTGAGAGATCGTTCATTGTGAGCCTTTTGGGTCTTACAGCTTCCGGAAAAAGCACAGTCACCGGGTTGTTGACAAAAACTTTTGAAGAAGAGGGAGTTTCGTGCACCGTTATAAAGAAAGATGATGCAATTCGCAGGCTAGCTCGGGAAAGATTTGGAGAACGACAGGAGTGGCGAGGCTACGCACCCGTACGTGGTTTTGGTGAACAGGACGTGAATGCCGAAATAAATCGAGAGATTCTTCAAGTATTAGGAAAGGCCAAGGTGATATTTCTGGAGGGCGGAACCAGAACCAGACGTTCGCTTGCTACTACTCTTCATGGTGTTGAGGGTCAGGCAGATTATCGTATTATCAAATTCGACGTGTCGCCGCTCGAAATCATGAGACGATTGGCTGGGAGAAGAAGGCGCACAAAGCGGATTGACGATGCTCTTCCTTTGGCTTTTTTTAAGTTGGTAGGGCAATATATTCGTCCTCTGCTCACCGATGCCCCAAGCAGGCGCGATCACGACGTCGAGGTGGTTGATGCTAACCAACCACCCGAGCGAGTGGCGGAAGCAGTGAAGGGGATTATCAACAGAGGACTGAAGAGATAAGGATCGTAATCTTGAGATTGTAAAGAGTAAAATTTTAGCTATAATTTTATTTGTATGCCACCAGGAGAACGCGGAGGATACAACCCCGAACAGCTTATTCCTTCGGAGCCGACACAGCCAAAGGACATTCTTGCGGAACTTGACGCACAATCAGTAGAGATCAAAAAGCGTCGTTCCTTGAAGATCACTCGTCCTTCTAATGTTCGTGGTCCTGAACGAAAAGTTGACGCTAAACGTCCCGAGCAGGAACGCAACCTCATTGTACGTTTTGAGCGTGAAGAAATATTACGTATCTATAAATTATTACGAGAAAAAGGGGCGCACGCGGGCAAATCCTCTGAAGGGAAGCCCTCAGAATTATTAAAACGATTCCGTGAACGCGCGAAGCAGCTAGAGCGCAACCTTGACCTTTTGAGTGAACAATTATACAAGAACGTTCGTCCCGTGCAGATTGAAGACGCAGATATTGGCCAACACGTTGTTCCGGTGGCTGAGCTTTGTTTACCGGATGATCAACGCGAACGAACCGATAAGGACACTCCTTATGTTACGCTCGCTGGTATTGCGACAAATCATCACCAACAGGCCGCTCTGGCTATGGCCATGGCTTTGCAAGGGAAGCGAGTGTTCGCGATGACGCATCCAGGAAATGCTCTCGCCAAGACGCCAAAAGATTGGGCAAAACATGTTCGCCAGGATGGAACCTATCGGCTTCAGGCGAAAGTTCTTCAAGAAGCTGTGAAGAAACTTGGGCTCAAAGAGTTTCACATGGTTGGGTACTCAATGGGTGCTAGCGTTGCCCTTAAAGCAGCGCGCGATCCGGAGTTTAGCCGCGCCGCTAAAGAGATCGACCTTATTGAACCATTGGGCTTTGAAAATCTCGGGCTGGCTCGTTTGGGGTACCGCTTTTTAGGCAAAGAAACAGTTGGCGTCATGCGCGATCCCGAATCAAAGCTAAAAGCATTTTTATCGGGGAACAAGACGACCGGGCTCCCCGGCGGGCCGTTTATAGCCGATGCTTTTGCTTTGAGTAAAGAACAGTTTACAGTTAGAGAGCTCGCCGAACTCCGGCCGGAAGGGAAGTTGCGCATCTGGACGATGAGTCAGAGTACTCTCGTGGATGTTGCCGCAGTACGAGGGAAGATTGCCGCCGCGAACGAGCTGCGCGAAGGCGCTACCGCCAATCACCCGATAGAATTTTATACCGTCGAGGGTGATACCCATTCGACGCCACTTATCCATGCCAACGGGTTTGCAAGTATGTTGGAACATGGTCCTGGGGTTCCTTCGGGCGATGAAGTAAGTATAGCCCAGCTAGATAATTCTGCGGCGCGAGCATTATTTAGGGGGGTCGTCGACGCTGAGTCTAGGAAGGAGAGAATTTGAGTCGCTCGTCCCCTCCGTTCAGGGCAGAAGTTTAGTTAATTTGTCTAAAACTTGATTTCTCTCTTTCATACTGCGCGCGTGCATGACCACGATAATGTCGTCGCCTTTCTTTATTGCAACGCATCGTTGCGCTTCAATTAAAAATCCCACCTTAACCGCGTCAGGCTGGTAAGCCTGCAGGCTGGCGTTATGGTCATTAACTTTAATACTTCGCGGAGCGATGTTACGCGTGGTGATAATATAATTATCTTGCCGCGTGGCGGCAACTATTTCTTGCTGACTAAATGCGGCCTTGGCGATAATAGTCATCTCATACGGCGTGGTAACATTGTGCGCGTCAAGGCCGGTTGGTTCAAAGAATAGCGTGTGCTTTAGCCCGAGTTCTGCCACTTTTTTATTCATCGCCGCCGCAAACATTGGACGCGACAATCCCGAGGCGTCCACGAGCGCCATGGTTGCTTGGTTAGATGAGGCAACGAGCATTGCTACCCACAAATCGTAGGCACTGACCACGTCGCCGTCTTGCAATTTAACTTCACTAGTTGTATCGTCGCCGACGAGTGAAGCGGGGTAGTCAAGTTGCGCTTGGGTAATTGTTATTGTTCGGTCCCAGTTTAGCGGAGTTTGATCAAGCAGTGCGAGCGCTGTTACCAGTTTGCTCATTGAGGCCGGCGGCAGAATTTGATTTTCGTTTTTACCAGTTATGATTTTGCCGTCGCGCAGGAAGGCGTAGGCAACGTCATCAAAAGTAGTATCATGCACTATCTGTGATGGGTTGATGGGAATGGTTCGCAAATCAGCGTTGCTGACCCCAAGCGCAAATTTTTTCATGAGGGCATAAGCCGTCTCGCCGTCTCTCATATAGTAACGCAATCCGTCAAGCGGGTTCACGTACCAAGCTTCTCCGCGATCTTCTACTTGCAGTAAAATTCGGCCAGACAAACGCGTTGCCAGTTGGCTGTTTCGCGGCCCCATCGTGTTGGTTGGAATTTTCGCGAGATCAGCGTTGGTTATGCCCAAGCCCATCGTGCGCATTATTTCGTATGCCGTTGGCCCATCTTTTAGGTAGTAGCGAGTGTCGTCGGTTGGATTAACGTACCAGGCTCGGCCATAGCTTTCCACCTGCAAGAGGATTCTGCCCTTAAGGTGTTCCGTCAAATCGTTATCCGACGCAAAAGTAGGCAAAGGCGCAAAAAACGTTATACTCATTGCGCCAATGAACAATAAAACAATCTTTTTCATAAGCTATATTATAGTAAATATTGGGTATAATGAAAATCTGCCCTGTTCAGATTGTTGAAATAATATTACAATGTATGCACAGACTTAATGCTTAATCATACATAGTGACTTATAAACTTTTTTGTTTATGTTATCTCAAGCCATAAAAAATTTTCCCAAACAATTTTCTTTTGAGCCGATCATTGAGAACAAGGAGGGGCTTAAATCAGCCTCCAAATTTGTGGTTGCCGGCATGGGTGGCTCCAATCATGCCACGGATGTTTTGAAGGCCTGGAAGCCAGAATTAGATATCATTGTCCATCGTGATTATGGGCTGCCGATCGCTAATGATCTAAAAAATCGTTTCGTTATCGCTTGTTCATATTCGGGCAATACAGAAGAGACAATTGACTCATTTAACACCGCCGTAAAAAATAATTTATCAGTTGCTGTTATTGCCAAAGGTGGAAAGTTGATTGATTTAGCTAAAAAGCACATAGCGCCCTATATTGTACTTCCGGACACTGGCATTCAGCCGCGTTCAGCCATAGGCTTTATGTTTATGGCTCTTTTGAAAATCATGGGAGATGAGGCTGATTTGAAAGAGGCATCAAGAATGGTTGAAATTTTGCAGCCGGTGTCAACCAAGATTCCGGGTCGCGAACTGGCCAATAAATTAAAAGGTTACGCGCCAGTGATTTATGCCTCAAGTCGCAACTATGCTGTGGCTAACAACTGGAAAGTTAAGTTCACGGAAAACACGAAGATCCCCGCCTTTATGAACGTTTTTCCAGAACTCAATCACCACGAGATGAATGGGTTTGATGCGGCAAAAAGTACTCGGGAATTGACTGCGCCATTCCACTTTATTTTTTTGCGAGACGACGAAGACAATCCTCGCGTCATTAAACGAATGGCAATTTTACAAAAGATGTATACAGACAGGGAATTGCCAGTGGAAGTTATTAACTTAACAGGTCAGTCACGCCTGGAGAAGATATTTTCTTCGTTACTGTTGGCCGATTGGACCTCCCTGGCTCTGGCCGAAATTTATGGCATTGATCCCGAACCTACGCCAATGGTGGAAGAGTTTAAGAAATTGATAGCTTAGGAGCTCGGCTGAATAATAATCATGGCTGTTTGCGGATTGGGGTTTGGTTCACGGTGACCGGTGGGGTAGTCAACGATAGCCTGCGCGACCACGTTGCTTTTGTATCGGTAATTTTGGCCGCGGCGCGTGCCCGGGTCATTCGTCACGAATTCATCCGTCTTTTCGTCATAGTCAAAAATAACAAGCATATGCTCAGGCGGGCCAGGTTGGCGGTAGTAGGGATTGCCTAATTTTCTGCCGTCGGTCGGCACCAGCACGAGATTGCCATCTATTAATGATGCTTTAATATCTTCGGCGGAGATATCGTGTTGCACAGTTATGTTGTTGTAGTTATAGTATTCGCGAAAAATTTTTGCCGTATCTTCGGCCGAGGTGCTGCGCCATTCGCCAATCGTTTTTTCTTCAAACGCGGAAATGGCAAGAATTTCATCAAGCGCTTGTGATTTGGTAAAAGTGGTGCCCTCTATCCAGTGCCAAGCCATTACTAGACTGGCTTCTTCGCAACCATCTTGCTGACGCGGATCCTGCCAATCGCCAAACGGCGCCTGCGCCGTGAAAGGAACAGGGCGTGGTTTTAGGGGGACAATTTTAGCCGGCGCCGAAATCGTTGATTTAATTTCATTTGTAAGCTGGGAAATTACGGTATTATTTTGAATAAATTGAGGATTCGTGTTAGCGACATTAACGGGGTTGAGCTTCTTTTCTTGTGTATATGGCAACGGCAGCTTCGCTAAGCCCCACAAGAGTAGGCCTAGGGTTATAATGGCGATTAAAGTCCGTTGTTTAGTCGTCATGGCCTTATATTATCTTAATAGATATCTGATGGCAAAGTTTTGGCTATTAGCGATTTATGTTATACTGAACTTAGTTATTAAAATTAAGTTATACTCCGCAATATTGTTGCGCAGTAGAGTTTTTGTTTTAATGCAGTAACTCGTCTCTCTATGGAGATTAGGGGTAAGACACATTCGCACGAATGAGCGAATATGATTCATATTGATGAATAATAAGTAAATAATAAATATGAGACAGCTTAGCAAACTTTTTAGAGTTCTGGGGAACGAACGACGATTGCGGATTTTAACATTACTGGAGCGCGGGCCGCGCACGGTTGACAGTATTGCCGAGAATCTTAAGCTGTCGGTGAAGAGCACCTCAAAACACCTTCTGCGATTGGAAGAGGCCGGTTTAGTTGGCCGTGAGGCCAAGGGCCGTTATGTTTATTATAAGCCAAAGCATTTGACTATGAAGAAATTATTGACCATAGAGCGTTTGTGTCGATAGTATCAACATCAGTTAGATATTCGCTCATTCGCACGAATGAGCGAATGTGGGAGATGAAGAATGTTGGTAGGAGGCGTGATGGTGTGACGAGGCGACGGAAGATGGATAGAAATAAAAGACGGTCGTTTGAGCTTCGCGGTCGGGTAATTAGAGGCGATGGCTTGGGTTGCGCGCTTGGCTATCCGACGGCTAACTTGACTCGTCATTATTTTCACTATCATCACGTGCCCGATGGGGTGTATTTTGGCTTCGTCAATTTTGGCGCCAGTCGCCCGCCCACCCGTTCACTGACTGGTCTGCCTGCTTTAGCGATTGTGGGAGTAAATAAAAAGGTTGAAGTCTACATTCTTAATTGGCATAAGATTTTATATGGACGTTATTTGCGCATGGAGCTTATAAAAAAAATCAGGCCCTTGCGTTCATTCACCAGCCCGGGGGCGCTTAAATCACAAATTAAAAAAGATATCATTGTCGCTCGGCGTATTCTTAGTTATCAAAAAAATAACTTTTAACTTTTAAATTTTGCATTTTGACTTTACATTTGTGTTCACTGGCATAATCATTTCTCGGGGAACAGTCCGTCGTCGCCAAACGTTACGAGAGAACGCGGCTGTTGCTTTAGCTATTCCCCGCGCCCATTTGCGTCGTGGCGATTCAGTAGCTGTCAATGGCGTTTGTCTAACTGTGACCTCGACGGCCAGGGGATTGTACAATGTTGTTATCATGCCGGAAACACTGCGCCGTACGACCTTGCGGCGTATTCAGAAAGGCGATAAGGTGAATGTAGAATTACCCTTGAGATATGGCGAGCCATATGGCGGACATTTTGTGTTGGGCCACATTGATACCGTCGGTAAAGTTAATGATGTCAAAAGAGGAAAAGGCGGGATAGTGGCAAGAATTTCATTTCCCGCTCGTTTTCGTCATCTGGTAGTAGCCAAGGGTTCCATTGCCATTGATGGCGTCAGCTTGACGATTGTGGGCGTTCATCATAATTGGGTTACCGTAGCCCTGATCCCCCATACGCTTCAGCGCACGACACTTGGGGCTCTTAGTAAAGGAAGTCAAGTAAATATAGAATTTGATATTTTTGCGCGTTACGTTCATGCAACGAGCCGTTAAAAAAATTACCGTGAGTTCAAAAAGCCGCAGTCTCAAGCTGGCGGTAGTTGTTGCTGATTTTAATGAAGAAATAACAAAAGGACTTTTAAAAGGAGCGTTAAAAGCCATTCACGATAGCGGACTTGAGAGGAAGCAAGTCAGAGTTTATCACGTGGCCGGATCATTTGAAGTGGCCGAGCTCGCCATGCGTTTAGCCAAAACCAAGCGCCTTGAAGCTATTGTTTGTTTGGGGGCGATTATTAAGGGCGAAACAACGCACGATCAGCATCTCGCGAGCGCTGTTACTCATGGCCTAATGCAAATCGGCTTAGATACGGGCGTGGCAATCGGTCTTGGGGTTATCACAGCGAATAATATGGTCCAAGCTCGCGCCCGCTGTGGCGCGGACAAATATAATCGCGGTTATGCCGCCGTCGTGGCCGCTATTTTATTGGCCACACAAAAAATTTAACCGCTACGGCTATGTCACCAGCAGAGGAAGTCAAGTCACGGCTGGATATCATTGACGTTGTCAGCGAATACTTTCCTTTAAAGCCAGCCGGTGCCAACTGGCGGGCGCGCTGCCCTTTTCACGAGGAGCGCACGCCGTCGTTTATGGTAAGTAAGTCTAAACAGATTTGGCATTGTTTTGGTTGTGGCGAGGGAGGCGATATATTTTCATTTGTCATGAAGCAGGAGGGGCTGGAGTTTCCAGATGCCCTGCGACTGTTGGCGGATAAAGCCGGAGTGCGCTTGAAGGCCGAAGATCCTACTATTCGCAGTGAACGGCAGAGACTCATGGCTTTGCTTGAAGCGGCTGTAGTGTTTTGGTCAGAAGTTTTGTGGCGGGAAGTATCTGCTAAATCTGCCATGAGCTATCTGGTAGAGGAAAGAAAACTAAAACCGGAAACAATTCGCGCCTGGCGGTTGGGCTATGCTTCAGATTCGTGGGAGGCGCTCATAAATCATTTGGTTAAGCTCGGATATAAAGAAGAAGAAATGATCAAAAGCGGCGTGGCTATACGCAAAATGGAAACGCGCGGGCGGGGGGCATATGATCGTTTTCGCAATCGTATCATTTTTCCTATTGCCAATACCTCCGGTCAGATAATTGGAATAAGCGGTCGGACCTTGTCTAGTAGCGAGACCGAGGCCAAATATGTCAACACACCGGAAACACTCCTTTATTATAAAGGGCAAGTTCTTTACGGTTTAGATAAAGCCAAAACTTCAGTCAAACAGCAAAATTTAGCCATTATCGTTGAAGGCAATATGGACGCCATTGCTTCACACGAAACTGGTGTGGCTAATGTCGTGGCGTCTTCGGGCACTGCCCTGACTCAAGATCAGGTGCGTTTACTTAAGCGCTTTACCGATAATTTAGCCTTTGCTTTTGACGCGGACGCGGCCGGCGAGTCAGCCACTCTGCGCGGTTTAGTGATGGCTCTTTCCGACGGCTGTCAAGTTTCGCTTATCAGCTTGCCGCTTCGCCCTGACGGCAAACGTTTTAAAGATCCGGATGAGTGCATTCGCGCCGATTCTAAACTCTGGCTTGAAGCCATTGCTAAAGCCGAACCAATGTTGGAGCATTATTTCAGCCGAGCCGTCTCGGAGTACGATCTTACGAAATTGCCGGACAAACAGAAGGTAACCAAATTACTTTTGTCATTGATTGGCCGATTGCCAGATCCGGTGGCCTTAAATCATTATTTGAAAAAATTATCTAATTTGGTTGATGTGCCGGAGAGATATTTAAGAGAAGTAATGCCACGGCAATTTAACAGTTCTGACTCGCAGACAGGTTCGCCAGTTAGCGTTAGTTCGGGTATTGTTACGCCGCTTCGTGCGCGCGACAGCCGTTCAGTTCAGAGTGAGCGGCTATTGGCGGCGCTTCTCGCCGCGCCCAAGCAAACGGGCTATGTGGTCGGCGTCATTGTTCCGGAAATGCTGGCGTCCGAATATGCCCCTCTTTATCGGGAAATGGTGGTTTTCTATACAGCCAAAACAAAAAATGGTAAGATTGATTGGCAGGGGCAAGACTTTACTGAACACCTGCGAAATTATTCAGAAAGCGAGTCGTTCTTAGCACAGCTGGCGGTACTGTTGCTCTTGGCAGACAAAGAATTTGCTGAGTTTGATTCACTGGGGATTGAGCGCGAAATACTTGTCACTATTAATCGTTTAAAAACGTCGTATTTGAAGTCAGTTTTGCAAAGACTAGAAAACGATATTCGGACTATTGAGCAGTCTCCATCGCAAGATAAAGTACGATTGGCTGCCTTGTTTGAGGAATTCAAGACGGTCAGCGTAGAATTGGCCAAAATTCATCATCAGAAAAATAGCAATAGTAAATAATTATGAAGCGTAAAAAGAAAAAAATTGGTATTCGCTCAAAAAATGGACGTCGGAAAAAGTTATTGGCGCGCAAATCTGCCGCAGTTAAAGCCCGCAAAAAATCGGGCTTAACTCGTCGTGCCATAAAATCATTATTGCCGCCATCGCCGCACCCTGACGAAGCGGCCGTAGAACGCTTGCTAGCCAAGGCCCGCTCCCGCGCTTTTGTGACCGAAACCGAGATAACTTATGTTTTTCCTGAAGTAGAAGAATATCTGGAAGAGTATGAAAAATTTTTAGACACCTTGGAAGATATGGGTGTTGGCATTGTGGCCATGGGAGCAAACATTCTTGATCTTCATGGTCAAGTAAAAAAGGAAGAAATGAACATAAAGATTGGTGCGCCAGTAGACAAACGCCGTCTTGATCTCTCTGATATTTCCGCCGATTCTATTCAAATGTATTTGCGAGAGATCGGCAAAGTGCCGCTTTTAACCGCCGAAGAGGAGGTTGTTTATGCCAAGCGTAGAGAGAAGGGTGATGAAGAAGCCAAGAAAAAACTTATTGAAGCAAACCTGCGTTTGGTTGTGTCTATCGCGAAGAAATTTACAGGGAAAAGGCTTTCTCTTCTGGACTTAATTCAAGAGGGTAATATAGGTCTTTTCAGAGCTGTGGAAAAATTTGAGTACCGTAAGGGTTATAAGTTTTCCACTTACGCCACATGGTGGATTAGGCAGGCGATCACGCGGGCCTTGGCCGATCAGTCACGCACCATTCGCATCCCCGTGCACATGGTGGAAACCATTAACAAGTTTCAGCAGATTGAACGTCAATTGATACAAGACCTCGGCCGTGAGCCATTACCCGAAGAGATTGCCGCGGAAATGGGGGAGCCCATTGAAAAAATCCGCCATATCATTAAAATATCTCAAGATACGATTTCACTGGAAACCTCCGTTGGTGAAGATGATGAGGATTCAACTTTGGAAGATTTCATTGAAGACGTTAAAAACATTACGCCTGACCGCGCGGCCGCTCTGCAATTACTTAAAGATTACGTGCGCGATGTTATTAAGGAATTGACTCCTAGAGAGCAGAAGATTTTGGAAATGCGCTTTGGTTTGATAGATGGCGTGGCACATACCCTGGAGGAAGTGGGCAATGAGTTTGGCGTAACGCGCGAGCGCATTCGCCAAATTGAAGCGAAAGCCCTGGAAAAAATTCAGAAACATGAGGGAATTAAGCGGCTGAAAGACTACTAAATTGAGCTGTAAGCTGTAAGTCATAAATTTTAAGTTATGACCAAACAAGATTTTCTCAAAACACCGGTTGAGCATATTGATTTTAAAAAAATTGATCCAACGTATTTAGTGGAAGCGATGTCCAAGATGTCGTTTTCGTCGCGCGATTTGGCGCGGGCGGCCGATATTTACGTAAGGATGCTTAGCGAAAAAGAGAGCACTGTTATTTTAACGCTGGCCGGCTCCACCAGCGCCGCCGGTTGCATGCAGGTTTATGTTGACCTCGTGAAAAACAAGATGGTAGATGTCATCGTGGCTACAGGTGCCAGCATCGTGGATATGGATTTTTTTGAGGCTCTAGGATTTAAGCACTATATTGGCACGCCTTGGGTTGACGATAACCAATTGCGTGAGCTTCATATTGATCGCATCTATGACACGTTTATTGATGAAGATGAATTGAAAGAATGCGATATTATTATTGCTAAAATTGCCGACAGCATTGAACCAAAACCGTATTCTTCGCGAGAATTTATTCAATTGATGGGCAAGTATCTGTCCGAGGTGGGCGCCAAAAAAAAAGATTCGCTGGTACAAGTGGCGCATGAAGCAGGAGTGCCGATTTTCTGTCCGGCTTTTTCTGATTCCAGCGCCGGCTTTGGGTTGGTGTATCATCAGTATCATCATCCGGATAAACACGTCTCCATTGATTCGGTAAAAGATTTTTTGGAATTGACTAAAATCAAGATGGCTGCGGGAACGACTGGCCTTTTAATGATTGGCGGCGGCGTGCCTAAGAATTTTGCTCAAGACACGGTGGTGGCCGCGGAAGTTTTGGACAAAGAAGTGCCAATGCATAAGTACGCCGTGCAGATTACTGTGGCTGATGTGCGCGACGGCGCTTGCTCCAGCTCAACCTTAAAAGAGGCGAGCTCATGGGGTAAGGTGGAAACGACTTTTGAGCAGATGGTTTATGCTGAAGCAACACTTGTGTTGCCACTCATCGCCGCTCACGCGTACAGGAGTGGGGTTTGGCATAATCGCAAACAGCATCGTTGGGCAGATTATCTCAATAAGCAATAATTAAAAGTTGCGCAAAACTTATTCTCGTGCTACACTGCTGCATATTTTGTTCTTTGATTTATATTCCGGGGTAGCTCAGTGGTAGAGCAGGTGACTGTGAACGTATCCGCGGTATACTTTTTATATGCCGAAACGGAGAACATATGCTGACCGTCGAGAGTACATAAAGGCGGCCGTGGCCAAGCGACGCAAGAAGATTAAAGTCATGGCTGTTGAGTACCTTGGTGGAGCGTGTCATATTTGTGGTTATAAACGCGCAATAGTAGCTCTTGATTTTCACCACTTGGATAAACATCATAAAGATTTTGCTGTTTCTCAAGATGGATTAACAAGAGCTTGGAGTCGTGTGAGTTCAGAGTTAGATAAATGCGTTTTATTGTGCGCGAATTGTCACAGAGAAGTACATGCTGGTGTAATCGCAGCCCCGCGTAGGAATGCGCGGAGAAAAACTGGGTGAATTCGGGGAAGCCCAGCCCCACTTTTTGATAAGATGCCACCAGTAGATAAATAATTGTGTATTTATTTGCTGACGTTAGTACTAGTCATTATCGGTTTTGTCAGAAAGTGGGGCTGGGTAATCCCGAGCCAATACCTGACGGGTAAAAGTGTCAGGAAAGGTGTAGAGACTAGCGGGTGAGTCCCAACGATAATCCCGCCACGAGCGCCCAGCGCCTAGAACAGGCGATGAGATAGTCCGTCCCTATTGGTAACAGTAGGATAAACGTAATCACTTGGTCGTGGGTTCGAGTCCCACCCCCGGAGCCATCAAAAAACTTCTGCCATCTCGGCAGAAGTTTTTTGATATTTCAGAGGTGCGGGTTGGAACTCGAACGGGCAGAAGTGAGCGGCGATGAGTAGCGGAAGCTGCGACGAGCCAAGTGAATGTCGATAAGTCTGAGCGAGCGCAAGACTTAGCGCTGCCCAAGGCAGAGTGCGGAGTCGGTCTGCTGCCGATAAAGCACGTCGGAAGTCCCACCCCCCGAGCATTGATTGAGATCGAGTCATGAGTTTATCGAAGGGCTCGATTTCTGTTTTACTTGTCCTGAGTCTTATCGAAGGATTCACTGGGTTTTTTTGCGGTTTCCTGCCCGCCGAAGCCCTCACCTTGTCGCGAAGCCCTCGGCGAAGCGCAGGTCGGCGCAGGCGGGGAACCGAGAGTGGAGAGAGTCTCTTTTTTCTTCTCCCACGAGCCGGTAGTTGTATTATATAACTCCTTTATGTTAATATATGAACTGGAGATGACCTTTAAAGTATTTTCGGGTAACAATATTGCTAAATATATGAGTAGAAAATCTGGTTTTAAACTAACAAAAGAACACAAAAGAAGCATAAGCGCAGGGATGAAGCGTGCTTGGGAAAAATCTGTTGGAGGGACAGGGGCAGCCTCTCTTGAGAAGTACGGATTTCTTATAAAAGACAGGAAGCAGATAAGGAAAGAGGTAATAAAAATGCTTGGTGGAAAATGTAAAAGATGCAACTTTTCTGATATTCGCGCCCTTCAAATAGATCACGTAAATGGGAATGGGAGCAAGGAAGTTAAGTCGTTTTATGGTGGAAACAAAACAATGCAGAGATATATCTTCACGGGACGACTTCCGAAAGAAAATTATCAGATTTTGTGTGCTAATTGTAACTGGATTAAGAGACACGAGAACAAAGAGTTTACGCAACCCAAGTAAGGTTACTTCCAGTATAAATATGGACCCCGTTAGATATTTGCGGGGTAAAACAGGTAAAAAACAAAAAATTATGATGATATCTAATGGGGTGGATAAAAAACCTACAAAGGGCGAATACTTGGATATCTTGTTAAGATCTCCCAAAACCGTCTTTTCAACCAAAGATGTTGCTTTATTGTGGGTTGAAGAAAGAGAAAATACGGTCAGTGCTAGATTAAATAAATATGCTAAGGCCGGAAAGTTGATTAGAGTTCGTCGCGGCTTGTATGCCAAAGACAAAAATTACGACAAGTTTGAGTTGGCGACAAGAATCTATACTCCCTCATATATCAGCTTTGAGACCGTTTTGACCCGGGCTGGGATTAACTTTCAGTATTACAGCAACATCTTTGTTGCGTCTTATGTTTCGAGAGAAGTAGAAATAGACGGCCAAAAATTTACATTTGTGAGAATGAAAAGTTATGTTTTGTCGAATACCGACGGCATTGACCACAAAGCCGGCCATGCCATTGCTACAAAAGAGCGGGCCTTTTTAGACAGAATCTATGTAAGCAAGGATTATCACTTTGATAATTTGGATTCTTTGGATTGGGATGCGATTTTTCGGATTTTACCCATTTATAACAACAAAAGGATGGCAAAGAGAGTTAACGCATATTTTAAACATTATTCCGCAGAAGGCGGATCCGCCTCTGGCGGAAAAAATTCCAATTCAAACATATGACCTTAGATTATTCGATACATAAAAACATACAGCTTCAGATTCTCAAAGAAATATATACCGACACGACGATTGCTCCGCACCTCGGTTTTAAGGGTGGGACAGCAGCCCTTATGTTTTATGACTTGAACCGATTTTCGGTTGACCTTGATTTTGATCTTTTGGATGAAAGCAAAGAGAAAAAGGTATTTGAGAAAATTTTAGAGATTGCCAAAGGATACGGGGATATACGAGAATCGCGGATTAAGCGCTACAACTTAATAATAATTCTTTCCTACGACATCAAGGCTCAAAATGTAAAAATCGAAATCAATCGCAGAGAGTTTGGTTCTCGATACGAGCTCAAAACCCTGCTTGGCATTTCCATGCTTGTAATGATCCGCGAAGATATGTTTGCCAACAAGCTTATGGCAATGTATGAGCGGGTCGGCAAAACGAGCCGGGATGTTTTTGACGTATATTTCTTTGCGAAAAATAACTGGCCGATTAACAAAGAGATCGTAGAAAAAAGAGCCGGCATGCCTTATAGGAAAACGGTAGGAAAATGCATTGAGCTTTTAGAGAAGATGAACAATCGGAACATCTTAGATGGTCTTGGCGATTTCTTGACCGAAAGCCAAAAAGATTGGGCCCGGGCAAAACTCCGTACGGAAACAATTTTTCTATTAAACGCTCGCCTTGAAAGCGAAATATGAAAATGGATATTCGCGGAACGCTCGCCCGGATTGATTTTTAATTATTACTTGTAGTGAATTTAATTAAACTATGATTATTGAACTCAAAAAATTCGGCGCAATTCTGATATCCCGTCCCGCCGGCCGGGAGGCGTTCAACGCTATTCGGCCAGAGCTAAAGCGTGGCGAGGCGGTACAGGTGGATTTTCGCGGAGTGCTTGCGGTAACTCCGTCATGGGTGGATGAATTCCTTTTGCTTTTAATTGATTATGTCGGCGACAATGTGGAACTTTGGCCGACTGACAACACCTCGGCACTCGCTACGTTTCGGGTACTTGCCGAAGCGAAACAAGAACCAGTTGCCAGCCTCGCGCGCCGATATTTAGAAAGTGAAAAATTCACCCCATTAGATACGAAGTTATCTAACGGGGTAAATGTGCGATTCGTCAATAACGAAGCCAATCGGGAAGAAATTAAGAAAGAGAGAAAAACATGAAAATTAAGGACCTGCCCAAAATTGATAGACCACAAAACGAACATCCAAGTGCTGGTCATAGAAAAAGATTACGCGAAAGGTTTTTGCGCGCTGGGCTGGATGGGTTTGGGGATTATGAAATTGTTGAATTACTTTTAACCTTGGGTACCCCGATGAGAGATTGCAAACAAATGGCTAAAGAAGCAATTAAGGAGTTTGGTGGATTACGCGGTGTGCTCGACGCTTCATATGAAGAATTGCAAAAAATAAAAGGACTCGGTCCTCATAATATTTTTGGCCTGAAATTTTTCCAAGCACTCTCAAAGCGTTATTCTAAAGAGAAACTCCCCAGGAAAATTACATTTGATTCTCCGCAAGCCGTCATATCTTTTCTTCAAGAAAAAATAGGTCAAGAGCCAAAAGAACATTTCCTGATTCTTTCGTTGAATACGCGCAATAATTTAATCAGGCACGACGAAATTTCCATTGGGACTCTCAACGCCAGCATTGTTCACCCGCGCGAAGTTTTCAAAACTGCAATCCAAGCTCTCGCCGCTAATATAATAGTGGCCCATAATCACCCTTCAGGTGATTCAGAACCTTCTAGGGAAGATATAGAAATTACCGTGGCGTTGAAAGAAGCTGGTAAAATTATAGGCATCGAGGTTCTAGACCATATAATTGTAGCAAGGGAAAAAACTTTCAGCTTCAAAAATAATGACCTTATAGTATGAAAGATCAAAGAATAAAGAAACTTATCGCAAAGATAATTAAATTCAGAGATGCGAGAGACTGGAAGCAGTTTCACAACCCTAAAGATGTCGCGTTATCTCTTGTATTGGAATCGGCAGAAGTGCTTGAACATTTCCAATGGAAAACCAAAGAGGAAATAGAAGAATACGTTAAAACAGCAAAGAACGAGATAGGAGAAGAACTTGCAGATGTATTATACTGGGTTTTGTTGTTAAGCAATGATCTAGAAATTGATGTTCTTGATGCCCTTGATTCTAAAATGAAGAAAAATGAACAAAAATATCCAGTTGATAGGGCTAAGGGAAGGCACACAAAGTATACAGATTTATGATTGACTTCACCCCGTCATTAATCGCAAAAGGATTTTTCAGGTTTACTGGACCGCCCGAGAACTGGTTGACGGCGATTAAGTTCATGACTTGGGGGTTAGAAGAAAAGTTACATCCTCGATGGGAAAAAATCCAACCAGGCGACATATTTTTTATACATAGCACAGGCCCGCAAACTTCTTTATTCGAAAACGCTAGGTCAGGGATTATAGGTTTGGGGGTGGTGGGACCAAATTTCTCAATTAAAAATAATTACCTCTGGATTAGAGAGTTTGAAGAAAAGCGGAATATTTGGCCTCTTCTGGTCCCTTTTTCAGAAATTTATTTATTTAGCGAACTGCCACCGCGCGAAAGTTGGGTAGTGCCTAGCTCTACAAATATCCAACAAATAACTAACTTAGTTGATAGGTTATTAAAAAACTACATACCCTTAGCGAGTCTTCAAGGTTTTCCGCGGATGGGAAGTTTTTCTCCTGTTTCTAAAACAGTATCAGAACAAATCCTCTATGATAAAAGGCCTCTCTACATTTATACAAGTGAAATAGCGTTAAGTACTCTGAAGGCAAAACCAACAAGATTAGAAAAAATAAAAAGCGCTTCGGAAACACTGCGATACGCAGAAACATTGAGGGTATTTGACACAATCAGAAAACGAATGGTCCGAGAAACGCCTGGTCAATATACTCGCGATAATGAATTGCTGGCGAGGGCCGAAGCTGCTCATAGCACTATTTTAGAAGAGCTTATTGAGATATTTAGGAACAAAGGATATGAAACACGCTCAAATAAGCATGTAGACCTATTTGCATATAATAAAGAAAGGTCATTCTTGTTCGAAGTAAAAAGTACTGAAAATAAAAATTTCATAAGTCAGGCCAGAAAAGGTTTAATTCAACTTTTCGAATATGATTATTTCGAAATACGGAAATTCACGTCTGAAAATAAATTTGATTTTAAAGATAAGTATAAAATTTTAGTACCCTCACAAATTCCTAAAGACACTAATTATGTGGGGTTCATTAACGATTTAAAAACTGGCGTAGCAGTAGTAAAAGATAGGTCTATTAAACCTGTGGGTGCAGATTTTGGTTTTTCAAAAATATAATAAAATATAATTCTGTTTATAAACTCTACGCCCTCCCTCCAGAGGCGGGCAGGCACCCCGGAGGAGATTAAGATCGTTGAACAAGATTATGGCACGAAAAACAATTGAAAATTTAACAAAAAGTAGCCTTTCAAAAGTTTTTAGACGCCTTAAAAAAGATACAAAGGGCTTTTCTACATTATTGGTGCGAGATCCTATTGATTTTGTAGATTTTGAATCAAATTTGGATGAGGCGCTTGATTCTTTGTTATCTGAAATTAACAAAAATCATTATCACCCTCAAAAACCGTGCCTACACCCTTCGCCAAAAAGTAAAGGTATCAATCGCCCAACCGTTGTATTTGATGTAAAAGATGCGCTGGTTTATCGTTTCTGCATTGAACAAATTGAAGATGTGCTTTTCAAAAAAGCTAGACAGAAAAACATCCGTGGTGGAGTAAAAATTACCCCGAATCGCGCGGTCAGTGGCGGTGATTTCTACGAAAAATGGTTTAAAGATTGGGCAGATCACCTAGATGGTATTAAAGATAGCCTCACAACGAAAAGATACTTAGTTAATACAGATATCGCCTCTTACTTTGAAAACATAAATATTTTAGTGCTTAAGGACTTGGTGCGAAGTGATGTGAAAGAGAAAAAAGGCGTTATGAATTTACTTTTTTATTTTTTGGAGAATACAAGATTTCGAATCGATTATGAAGTTAACACTTTTACAGGACTCCTTCAGGAAGATATTGACTGTTCTCGTGTATTGGCATACTACTTTTTGCATCTTCATGATGGTGTAATGCGGGCTTTTTGCAAAGAGCATGACGCCGAGTTTTATCGCTTTGTAGACGATATGTCTATTGCAGTAAACTCAGAGGTTATTGGCAAAAAGGCATTAAGATGTATCACCGAATCCCTGAGGAGGTTAAATTTAGTATCCAGTATAGAAAAAACCACAATCTTCAATCAAAAAATAGCCAAACAGCAACTTTTCTTTGCTGAAAATACAAAACTATCGGAATTTGAAAAAAATGTCTTGCTTAAGTTGGGAAAAGGTCAAAAAGTTACAAGAGAAGTTCAGGCGATACAGAAATATTACCAAAAACTTTTAAGAGATGAGAAAGATGAATACAAAAATTGGATAAAAATACTCAAAAGATTTTATTCACTTGCGGCATACACGAAATCTAACTTTCTATTTTCGGATATAACAAAACATCTCATTGATTACCCCATCCTTTTTACAGGAAGCAATACGAAATTAAGTAAATATCTTCTTAGGACCCGGGGCGAGAAAAAATTCAATAGTGTGATGAGTGGGATTATTAAATATCTCTATTCAAAGGAAAATCTTTACTCGGCTACCGAGACAAGTTTGCTCGAGCTTTTATTAACTATTGATCCGCAGAACTATTCTCCTAGTGTAAAAATTAAAATTAAAACCCTAGCTGACGATATTCTATTTAAAAAAAATGGTTATAACCCCCTTTCAGATTATGCTCGAGCATTGGCTTGTTTATTTTTCTATCGCTATAGACGCAGCGATATTGATCGGATCGCAAATCACTATTTACGATCAAACGAAGAAAACCGTCTAATAAGAAAATATTTGATTTCTGTTTCGTTAATAACGCAAAACAACGATTTGCGAACCAAGGTGTTAAATAAAGCGAAGAAAGAACAAGATCTTTCAATTAACCGTCTGATTAATCTCGTTGATAACATCAATGAGTATAAAAAGTTGCCAACAATCAAACACTATCTTAAAGAAAAAGAAGTTTACTATACCTATAAAAATCCATCAGTTCAGATAATAGAAAAATATAGGGCGGTACGCGCAGAAATACTTAACGAAATTATCAGTATTTACTCAACCTAAGAAAAAAATACGCAAATAAAAAGATGAATCCAGAAAAATATTATTACAACCGATTTCGTGATCAGTTTACGGAGTTTGTTAGAAAATCAAAAGCCCTTTCTCGCCTCTCCAAATCCAAAAACAAATTGTCCAAAAATTGTCGGTAGTTCAGGAATATAAAACGCGACTCATTGAGCAACGAGCGAAATTAAAAGAACTATTTGACAGTATGCTACATCAATCTTTCAGTAATAAAACATCCTTACAAACTTGAGAATATGAGAATGTTTTTGTATGCAGCCGAAATACGATTTGGATAAAATTAAATTTGCGACGGATGGGCCGACTTTTGAGAAGGCGGTTGATTTGTATGAGAAAGGAAAGGTAACACAATTTAAGGAAGAACTTAATGGATTTTTCGCGATTGTTTTAGGAACGAAACCATACAAGGTTTATGTAGATAACCGGCATTATGATCAAGGTGACTGCGAGTGTTATCTCGGCCAGAATGATACGCTTTGCAAGCATATGGTGGCGGTTGCGATTCGGGCCGTAACCGGTGGTAAACCGCTTTCAGACGAAAATAAGCGGCTTGTAACTCAAGTTACTTGTAGCGGTAAATTGGGGGAGTTAAGCAAGAATGAATTATCTGTGGTGAAAAAATCCATCACTGGCGCCATGAAATATATAAAACCGTATAATGGCCCCTCTCGCATTTGGTTTTCATATCAAAGTTCACTGTCGGAAGGGTGTAATCGGCTGGCAAAAATTGTCTCGGAGTTACCGGTGAGCGAACAGACGGCGAAGTTACTAGTTGATATGCTTCTTCGGCTTGATAACAAACTCTGCCGGAGCGGTATTGATGATTCTGACGGCACCGTTGGCGGTTTTATTGAGGAAACCGTACAAATGCTCAAAGAATACTCAAAACTTGATCCTTTTTGCGCGAAAGCGTTCAATGAACTGAAAGACAAAGAAACTTGTTTCGGCTGGGAAGAGCCTCTTTTGGATATTGGTCATCATTAGAACATCCTTATAAACTTGAGAATGTTGGTATGATGTAGTACAATGTGAATATGGGCAAAATTAAAACTGCAAAACAAGGAGTTTGATCCTGATTAATTTGACGAAGATCCTCCTTCGTCCTGAATTTACTGAAGGACTACGGACGGGCGCAGCGAGCAACCCGCATGTGCCGACCTGCGCTTCGCCGATGGCTTCGGTCTGGCTTCGGCGGCCGGGAAAAATACCTTATTGCAGTTAAAGAAATTCAAACGGCCTTATATGCGGGCTAATCCTTAATTTTCGCCTATTTTTGCATAGTTTGTTAACTTTGTGCATAGATTTTACTGCATATTGCATAGATTTTAAAGATGTAATAGGATACGGAAATGGATGAAAGATTGCTTAAAATTAGTGAAGCCGCCGAAATTCTAGGTGTTTCTATAGATACGCTTCGTCGTTGGGATGAAAGTGGGAAGTTAACTGCGATTAAAAAGGAGGGCGGTACGCATCGTTATTATTGGGAAAAAGATATAGAGATTTTTGCAAGCGATCTTTTTAAGTTTGCTTCTGATTGGATCAAAGAGGGAGCCGAATTTCCCGGCACTTTTTACTGCCCTACGAGCGCTGTGTTTCAGGCAAGGCTGGTAAAAATGGAGCGTATGATTATGGAAAAGCCGGGCTTCGAAAAATTATACTCTTTGATTGTTCTGGTAGCCGGGGAAATCGGAGATAATTCATTTGCTCATAACTTGGGAAAATGGCCGGATACTCCGGGGATCTTCTTTGGATACGACATTCAAAAGGGTACCATTGTTCTTGCCGATCGGGGTTTGGGTATTTTAGAAACGTTGCGCCGCGTTCGCCCGGATTTATCTACGCATGTGAAAGCAGTTGAGGTGGCATTTACGGAATTTATATCCGGCCGCGCGCCGGAAAAGCGTGGTAATGGTCTTAAATTAGTTCGAGAAGTGGTTCTTACCCAGCCGATTGATCTATTTTTCGTGAGTGGTGATGCAGAGGTATATTTAAAGGGCGCCAATAAATCCTTTCAGGTTACTCGTGGCCCGAATGTAATACGCGGTTGTATGGCAAAAATTAATTTTTAACGTAATCTAATAAAATATATGAAATTAAAATTAGAAAAATTCGGCACTACTCTCATGTCCCGTGAATTAGGCAGCGAGGCATTCAAAGCGTTCCAGCCCACCTTGCTTGAACTTTACCCGTCCGATGAGCTGGAAATTGATTTTTCCGGCGTATTAACATTGTCATCCTCATGGGCGGACGAGTTTTTAAGTCCTCTACTTGAAAAATTGGCTGAACGGCTGGTGTTATTGCCCTCTGACAATCTCTCGGTGCAAGCAACCTTAAAGATTCTGCAAGAGGCGAATAAACGCCCGTTCAAATTTAGATTCACCCCGTTAGATATAGCAAACGATCTAACGGGGTAAACACCCGTTAGATATTTATAATATGTATTACATCTATATATTGCAAAGCAAAAAAATAAAACCAACTAAAATAACATCCTTATAAACTTGAGAATGTTGGTATGATGTAGTATAATGTGAATATGGGCAAAATTAAAACAGCAAAACAAATGGAGCGGCACTTCAAGGGGGTAGCAAATCACTACCGTATTGAGATACTGCTTCTTATAGCTGAGCACGATGGTATAACGCTGGAAGATATTGTTGAGGGGCTTGGAGCAAACGAGAAGACCATTGGTGAACACACCCGACGACTGCATCAAGCCGGATTAATCAATAAAAGATACCGCGGCAAATTTATGGAGCACGCCTTGTCGCCATACGGAAAAACATTTGTCCATTTCCTAAAATCATTTCAACAAACACAATAACATCCTTACATACTTGAGAATGTAAGGATGTTGCGGATGTGGAGAGTGGGCATCGCGGCGTTTTTTGTTCAGCTATTCTTAAACGCTATCTGGTCAATTATTTTCTTTGGCCTGCATGGTTCGACGTGGCTCACCATAAATAGTCCCGGCTGGGCCATCGTTAATATCGTGGCGCTCTGGCTCGCGATTGTCTGGACAATGATTGTCTTTTACAAAATTTCTCCTCCTTCGTCCTCGTGGTGGACTACGGAAGGACACGGAAAACTCGCGGCTTATCTGCTAGTACCGTACATACTTTGGGTAAGCTTCGCTTCGTATCTGAATTATTCGATCTGGGTTCTTAACTGAACTGACAAGCTGCCAATAATTCGCAACTATAGATACCCATCAGTATTTGTCACCTCAATAAGGTTAACGGTATATGTCGTTGACATTTTATGAGATTAGATTATACTGCAATGTTCCTAATACAATATCAGGAGGGTATTGGGAATCTCTGCTGACGCATAGGGCGTTCACGCTAGAGTAAGCACCGAGCATAGTTACATCGTAGGCTCGGAAGCGCACCTTACAACATGGGGCATAACGTCCCCACAGGAGGTCAGAGATGGTTGACCAGCGAAAGATTTTGGAATGGCACCGCAAAGGGGTGAAGACAATCGTCACGCACATGGATCCGCACCCTGACGAGATCGTAGCGATTCTCCTTGCTCGTTCCAAGCCGGGATTGCAGTATTTTCCGGGCGCGGACACGGCGCCGATTGAAACGTGGTCCAAGTCAGATGAGCGCCTTCAGCGACCGCCGGACGCATTGGCACAGGAGGGCTGCCTCCTTATTGGCATTGGCGGCAGTCCGTTTGATGAGCACGCTACCGAGCACGGAGAGGGAAAGCCCGGCTGTGCTTCAACCTTGATGGCAAAGCTTCTCGGCTTTGACAAGGTTGACCAGTTGCGAAAGTTCCTCAAGCACATCGAGCGTAACGACAATGGTCAGTGGGGTCAGTTTGATCTTGCGACCGCTGTCATGCAGATGTACGACGAGGGGCGGCCGACCGATTCCGCCCTGACTGCCCGACACCAACAGCGGTGCGTGGGAATCGCCTTGCACCTCTTCAGCGCCTTGGTGAACCGTCACCTGCGGTTCTTGAGTGAAGGCGCTGCGGCTTTTGCGGCGGCCCAGAAGTTCAAGGTGGAGCGCCGCGGTGACCGCCGTGTTATCAACATCGCCGTCGGCGTCAGCGACGCCGAGAGCTTCCCGCGCTATGCCCGCTCCGAGCGAGGGAACAGTGCAGACATCGTCATCGTCAAGAGTCCGTCGACCGGGTGTATCTCCATCCTGACGGTCGATCAGAAATTCGACCTGACGCCGCTTGCCCGGGCGCTCCGGATGCGGGAGCTCTATCTCCGCAACCAGCACCGCGGCACGGGGTGGGAAGAGCTCTCGTGTGTTGGTGTTCATCCGGCTGTTCCCGAGTGGTATCTTCACGACAGGCGCGGTCTTGTTCTCAACAAGAGTCGAGTTCGCCCCGACGCCCCGCCGACGCAGATTCCCTTGGAGGACGTGGTTGACATGACCGAGTGGGTGGTCGGCGGGTGGCTACCGGAGTTTCGGGATCAGTCCTGCGTCCGAGCCCAATGCTGTTTCTGGGAGAAGTGCTCGGTCTACGCCCTTGGCCTGCCTCGGTGCAGGGATTATCGCCGCGAGCTTGCTGCTTAGGTGGAGGACTCTGCCTGCCTGGGACAGCGTGACAAATGACGCTACAAAAGGGCGAGCTGTTGCTGGTATATCCG
>Ga0209541_10000837_pt1 | contig 61067 bp, 49 predicted proteins | sample RifCSPlowO2_01_FD_184027 | JGI IMG/M metagenome (GOLD analysis project Ga0209541, IMG submission 184027) | Groundwater microbial communities from Rifle, Colorado - Rifle CSP2_plank lowO2_0.1 (SPAdes) (version 2) | ecosystem: Environmental > Aquatic > Deep subsurface > Groundwater | place... | reverse complement strand
AGTTGCGGAAACGAGAAAACCGATAACCGAAGAAATCAGATACCAAAATTTCAGCCATTCGGTAAAAGTAAATAAGATGGAAAAATGAATGGCGGCCGATGTTCCCCCGACCAGGCAAAATTTTATAAATTGCTTTAAGGAAGGAAATTTATTCAGCCGGGATTTTAAAAATGAAATTGGCATTTGGTTTTAATAGCTGATTATGGCCGGCCTCACGCCGCCTGAATAATTTTCGTTATGCGCGTTTAAACTGAATTTCAATTTGCCGGCCAGGTCAAAAATATTGATTCGCGATCCCCCGCCGCTAACCGGTCCGGCGATAATTTCGGCGGCGCCGTCATTGTCCACATCGCCGCTTGAGACCTGCACGCCTTTGGTAAAATTCGGTTCATAGGCAAAAAAACTGCCAACCACCGACCCTTGGTAAGTAAAAATCCTTACGATTGGCATAAAATTATTTTCCAGACTGACGATAATTTCCGGCTGGTTGTCGCCATGGACATCGCCGCAGGCAAGATTGATGCCGCCCTTGGAATTGGCATTATAGGCGAAAAACTGGGAAATCAACCGGCCCGACAGACTAAAAATTTTAACCTGCGGTCCCCCGCCCGCGCCCGGGCCGGCAATAATCTCTTTTTTGCCGTCGTTATTTATGTCGCAAGCCGCCGCCTTAACCCCGCCAAAAAATTCCGCTTCGTAGGCGAAAAACTGGGAAATAATATTGCCCTGATAACCAAAAACTTTTATTTCCGATTTTGTCCCTTTGGCCGGCGCCGTGATTATTTCATCCAGACCGTCGCCGTTAACATCGCCCGCCGCGACATTGACGCCATGGCGCAATTTCTTGTCATAAGCGAAAAATTGGGAAATCAACTGGCCGTTAATATTAAAGATTCTGACATGCGCCCCGCCGCCAACGCCGGCGCCGGTAATGACCTCTTCCTGGCCGTCGCCGTTGACATCGCCTACGGCGACGTTTATCGCGCCGTTGAAATTGACGTCATAAGGATAAAAAGCTTTAAAAATCGTGCCGTCGGTCTTTAAAATCTTGAGCTGGGGAAAAGAGCGAAAACCCAAACCGGCCACGATGTAATTATTCTGCCCGCCCTTGGATTCAGGCAGGCGCTGGCCCAACAGCTGATTTAATGTTTCTTCCGCGTCTAATAAGCCCGCTCCCAATTTACCGCTATAATTTGGATTAACGTCATTGATATTCTTCGCGCTTTTCAAAAGAAAATCGGCAATCGTTCCGGCGTTGAAATTCGGCCGCAAGGCCTTAATCGTGGCCAAAACGCCGCTAACCAGCGGCGCGGACAAAGAAGTCCCCGCCCAATAACCATTGTAATATTTTTCAAAACCGGCCACACCCGGTTTATAAAACTGGGCGGCAAAAAACGATTCGCCGGGCGCGACCAGATCAAGACAGCCGCCATAATTGGAAAAGCTGGATTTTTTCAAATCTTTGCCGACCGAACCCACGCCGATCACCAGATTTTCGCCGCTAGCCCCGTCATAACAAACCGGGTAAGCCTTAGCCGCGTCCAAATCAACGCCGTTAGAATCAGCCTCCGTGCTGCCGGCGGCCGCCACGACCAAAATATTTCTGTCGTAGGCTCTTTTAACGGCGTTATACAAACTTTGGCTGTAGCCGTTGCCGACAAAACTCATATTAATCACGTCCGCGCCGTTGTCAACGGCGTAATTAATCGCCAAAACCACGGCATAAACATCGCCCTGGCCGGCATTGTCTAAAACTTTCAAAGGCATAATCTGGCCAGACCAGCTCATGCCGGCAATGCCCGAATTATTATTATTAACCGCCGCCGCGATACTGGCCACGATTGTGCCGTGGTTAACCGCTTCGGCCTTGTAATTTCCCGAAAATAACGGGCTGGGATTTGAATTATTTTCCACAAAATTCCAGCCGTTGACGTCATCAACGTAATTATTCTTGTCATTGTCAATTCCGTCATTGGCTTTTTCATCGGCATTAAACCAAATTTTTTCCTTTAAATCCGGATGGTCAAGCTGGACGCCGGTGTCCAAAACGGCAATCACTGATTTTTTGACAATCAGCTCGCTTTCTCGGGTTAAAAGATCTTTTGACCAAAAGCCTTTGGCCTTGACCGAAAAGAGATACCATTGCCGGGAGAAATCCGGATCATTGGGAAAAGCCGCGAAGCGATAAGTGTAATTCGGCTCCAAATATTCTATTTCATCTTCGGCTTGATATTGCTTGATTAAGGAATGAATATCTACGTCTTGGCTTGCTTTAATCTTGTAAATTTCCGGATTATTTTTGAATTTGACAATCACCTCGCCCTTGACGAAATTATCCGGCTTGGCGGCCGCGCCGGACCCAAAATAACAAAAAACTCCCAAAAATAAAAATACTGGGACAAAAGCGATTAATAATGTCCTTGATTTTAATTTAGCCATTTAATTGCTTTTTTCCAATAATTCGCCGGTTTTTAATTTTTCTAAAAATATCTTGCCTTCCGCGGCGAAATTGGCATCTAATTTAATCGCCTGATCCACCGCCGCCCGGGCTTTTTGATTCTCGCCGATTTTCGCGTAAAGCGCGGCCAGTTGGGCGTAATTGGCGGCGGTTTTTTCCATCTCCACCGCTTTTTCCGCGTATTCAATCACTTTATCATACTTCTTGACTCGGCTATAAATATCGGCCAATCTTTTATAATCTTCGGCCGTCGGCTGCCATTTAAGCTCTTTTGCCATAAAATCAAACTGGGCCTGGGCCAAATCAAATTTTTGAAAAAAAACATAGGCGGTCAATAAAGTAAACCGATCGTCAAAAACTCTGGGCGCCAAAGCGATGCCCTGTTCAAAATATTTCTGGGCTTTGCCGTAATCGCCGCTAAAGGCGTAAGCCTGGCCCAGTTCGTAATAAATTTGCGGCCGGGTCGGGCTTAAATGCCGGCCGCCTTCCAAAAGTTCAATTGATTTAAGCGGCGCTTTGGGATCAAGGCGGGCCAAATTGTCGTAAAACGAAGCCAAATAAAGCATATGGCGGACATTTAACGGCTCCTCTTTAACGTTTGCTTCCAATTGTTCTTGGGCAAACCTTATTACCGCCAGCTCATTGCTGGTCAGACTTTGGCCGCTTTTGATTATATTGACGGCGTAATCCGACAATTGCTGGCGGGCTTCAAAGCGCCCGGTGGTGGCTTCGGCGATCGCTTTTTTGTAATAATTGAACTTATCCTCATTGTAGCCGCTGCCGGCCGATTTAATCATTAACGATCGAAAAAGATAATTATTGGCTTTAAACGTCTTAAAATTAACCGCCAGCCCGAAAGCCAGCAAGACCAGAATAACCGCGATATAAATATAATTTAAATCAACATAGGCCGGCGGCGCGGGCGATTTTTCTTCCCGGCCGCCTTTGGCCGTTTGCCCGGCCTGAAAATTGCTTAAAAAAACGATAAAACCCAAGAGCAGATAAAACAATATCTCCGTATTGACCGTGTCAAAAACAAAAAAATTCTGGCCGAAATAAGCGGCGAGCAAAGCCACTAAAAGCCAGCTTGAACTGATGGATTGATTGAGCCGATAATTCTTGATTAAAGCCGAACCGGCCAAGATTAAAATCGCCAAATAAGAAATTAGGCCGACTAAGCCGGTGGTTGCGGCCACGTCAAAAATAATATTATGGGGCCGGTCAAACCAGGTTTGCGAGCCTTTGTCTTTATAAATTTCCGTCGGAAAATACTTGTTGAAAATATAATAGTAATTCTCCGGCCCGACGCCGATGATAAAAGTCCTGGCGTCATCCGTCCAGCCTTGCCAGCTGGCTTGCCAGGTCGTTAAGCGCGATTGGCTCGTCGTATCAGTCAATGAGATGTTGGCCAAGCGATTCAGGGTGGGATTGCTTTTTACCAAACTTAAGCCTTTTCCGAAATACAAGGCAAAAGGAGAAAGAACGGCAATCAGCAAGACGGCGGCGCTGATAATTTTTATAATTTTTGCCGCCTTGGTAAATAATAGAATCGCCAAGGGGAAGAAAAGAACCAAACCGCCGAAAAAACTGATGACCGCGCCGCGGCTTTGGGTGGCAAAAAACATGATAAATTCAAAAAGAAAAATAATCGCCAGCAATATTCTGACGTTATGCTTTTTGGCCCTTAAAAGCCAAGCCGCTAAGATCAGGCCTTGTAAAAAGACAAAAGGCCAGATAAACTTCAGGTATTTGAAAGATTCATCAAGGATCGGCGCTTTAAAAAAATTAAATGCCCCCCAGTCTCCCATTGGAAATAGCCGGTCTAAAACACTGCCGAGCACCAGAAATAAATCAAAAGTCAGAAAAGAAAGACTGAAAAATTTAAGATTGAATCTCTCTTCTTTGGCCAAAAAATACAAAATAAAAAATAAATGGAACAGCAGATAAGCGGCAAAATAAATCGGATTGCCCAATGTGCCGCTTAAGCGCTCACCGGTGGAAGATCCCAGCAAAAATGGCAGCTTCAGCCATTGCGAGTAAGCGATAAAGCTCATGATAATGCTGGCAAAAATTGAAAAAGTAAAAAACGAATGCCAAGATTTTTTATTCTTAAAAACGTTTATCAAAACAAAAAAATACAAACCGACGTGGAAATAATGGAATAAGCCGCCCATTCTTTCGTAATTGCCCCAGAAGCTGCTGTAGAGGCCGAGGCCGGCAAAAGTGGCCACGGCCATAACGCCGAAAAACGCCAGAACCGACCAGGCCAATTTATTAAATTTCGGCCGGAATTCCGGATTTAAATAAGCTAAAATCAGATAAGCGGCAAAAATAATTTCTGCCGCCATTCGGAATAATATGTTTTTAGGAACGACGAAGGGAAAAAAAGCGCGGCTGTACATCACCAAGGGAAGAAACAAAATGAAGCAAACGCCGGCAAAAATCAAAGAAAATAAAAACTTGCTGATTTTTTCTTGAAGGGGCATAAAATAATGGGGGTTATTAATTACTTATTCGCTATTCAGCCATTGATAATGGCGCGGAAAGCTGATTTAAACTTATTTAATTTTAGCAGGAATAAGAAAAAATATCAAATATTCAGGGTTGACTTAAATACATATTTATACTATAATTTATTTATTAAAATATTAAATAATAACGGGCGGATATAACGGCTAAAAAATTAAAAAGCCAGCCTTTTACTATGCTTAATAAAAAAATAGGGGTGGCCTTAATCGGCTCTAGCGGCATGGCCAAGCGCCACGCTAAAATTTTGCAAGCCCTGGCTAACGTTGAATTGCTGGGAATTTTAAGTTCCGATTTTGCCCGATCCCAAGAATTCGCCAACCAATTCAATATTCGGCCTTATCGTCAGCTTGAAGATCTTCTGGCGGATAAAAAAGTGGAGATTGTTGATATCGCAAACACGCATTGCCAGCATGCCGATTACGGCATCGCGGCCGCCCGGGCGGGCAAGCATGTAATCGTGGAAAAACCGATGGATGCTTCTTTGGCTAAGGCAAGAGAGCTGGTTTTAGCTTGTAAAAATAATAACGTCTATTTATCAACAATTTTTCAACACCGATTCGATCAAACGATAAAAAAATTAAAAATGGAGATTGACCAGGGGAAATTAGGAAGAATTTTTTTGGCTTCCGCCCGATTGGCTTATTTCCGAAATCAAGAATATTACGATTCCGGCAAGGGCTGGCGCGGTAAAAAAGAGTTGGCCGGTGGCGGAGTTTTTATCAATCAAGCCATCCATGCTATCGACTCTTTAATTTATTTACTGGGAGAAGTTTCTTCGGTTTACGGCGAGATTGAAACGGCGACTCACGATATTGAAGTTGAAGACACGGGCGCGGCCATTATTCGTTTTAAGAATAATTCTTTGGCCGCGGTTTTGGCGACAACCTCCGCTTTTAAACATTTGCCGGATACGATTGAAATTCACGGCACCCAAGGTTCGGCTTTAATCGCCGGCGAAACTTTGACTCTAATTACCCCCAACCAAACTAAAATTGAAAGACTAAAAAATAAAATTTTAAGCCGCCTGCAAAGACGGCTGCCGTACGTTTTCCAGTTTAATAAAAAATTAAAAAGCGGCTACCATGAAGAAAACTTAAAGGAGATTATTGAAGCAATAATTAATGAGGCTAGGCCGCCGGCCGCCTTTGAACAAGGCTTAAAAAGCTTGGAAGTCGTGGCAGCAATTTACCGCTCATCAAAAAATAAAAAGCCGGAACAAATCGCGCCCGCCGATCAAAAAATTTTTTTAGGCGATTATTTTAATAAGTATTTGGCTGAAGCGAAAGAAAAAAAACCGCGAGTCTTATTGATTAATCCCTTAAACCTGACGGCCGGCAACATAAAATTTTCGCATATCGGAAAACATCGCTTGCGCCCGCCTCTGGAATTAGCTTATATCGGATCTTTTTTAAAAAAAATCACGCCGGTTCAATTGGTTGACGCCGCGATTTTAAACTGGGATCCGGCAAAAACAATTGAATATATTAATTCAATAAAACCGGAAATTTTAATTATTTCTTCCAGCCCCCTGGATCGCTGGCAAAACCCGGATTTGGATATTTCAAATATTTTTAAAATCATTAACGCGGCCGAGGTTAAAACTGCCGTTTTAACCGGCGCTCACGGCTCGGTAACGCCTGACTGGATTTTCAGCAATTGCAAAATTGATTTTATAATCCGGGGCGAGCCGGAATTGACTTGCGCCGAATTAACCAAGCGTCTTTTAGAAAATAATGACGATTTTTCACAAATCAACGGCTTATCTTATAAAAAGAACGGCCAAGTTTTTCATAATCCCAATAGAATTTTTAATAATAACCTGGATGACTATCCTTTTCCCGATTATGAATCTCTGCCACTTCATTTATATCGCTATACCACCAATGATCTGCCGCCGCCCTTTTCTCTAATGCTGACTTCCCGCGGCTGTCCGGGGCAATGCATATTTTGTTTAAAAAAAATGATGCCCGATAAATATCGGGCCCGCACGGCGGAAAATGTTTACCGGGAAATGAAACATTTAGCGGAAAATTTCGGCATTAAATCAATTTATTTTCAAGACTGGGAATTTTTAATTGATAAAGAAAGAATTAAAAAATTATGTCACTTGTTAATTGATTCTTCTGATTTTAAAATAATTTGGGGATGCAGCGCCAGAATAAACAGCCTTGATTCGGAAATAATCACTTTAATGAAAGAAGCCGGGTGCAAATTAATAAATTTCGGTTATGAATCCGGTTCTCAAAAAATTCTTGAATTAAGCCATAAAGGCATTAATTTAACGGGCGTGGAAGATATTACCGATCTTTGCCGGAAAAAAGGGATTAACATCAGATCTTTTTGCTTGGTTAATTTGCCGGGCGAGGATAAAGCCACCTTAAAAGAGTCGGCAAAATTCATTGTTAAAAATGATTTAAATGTGCCTCATATAAACATTCCCATCCCTTATCCCGGGACAGAATTAGCGAAAAAGGCTAACTGCAATTCCTGGAAAGAAGCTTTAAACCGCACCGGCAAAATTGGCGCTAAAATGGATCCTTATAAGGCCAAAAAGATCCTAAAAAAATATATTTGGGCCGGAAAGTTCGGCAAATTATATCCATTCAATCCAAAATTTTGGTTTCATATTTTAAATATCTTGAAAAATAAAATTTTATCATAATTCTTATTTCAAGCCGATTTGTTATCAGTCATCTGCTAATTTGACATATTTATCAATTTATTATATAATTTTATAATTAAAATACCAATAAATTCCCAATTTTTATCTAAGTCTTGACCTATTTTAAAGATATGCCTTCAAACAAAACAACCAATAATTTTTTTCATCATATTTATTACTTCTTTTTCCGTTCCTTTAAAAATAGAAAAATACGAATTTCAATATTGATTTTGATTTTATTGGCCGGCGGCTTATTTTTTTACTTTAAGCAAATGACGCGAATGGAAATCTATGTTAAATACCATACCCCAATTAATTTCGTCAAAAAAGCAAGCAATATTTTTTATTTTTGGCCGTATTTTATCCCTTCAAAATTACCGGCCTACGACCTTGAAATTAACCGCCAAGACCTGAAAAAATTGCTGGCCAGCCGGCCGCCGGTTTATCAGGGCGTTGACTGGACGCCGACCTACAAAAAAATCTCCGTGCCGGCTATTTTTAAATATGAGGGCAAGAGTTATGAAGTTGAAATAAAATTCCGGGGCTTAAACGATACCCATTGGCGCGATCCTAAAAAATCATACAGTCTGGAATTTAAAAAAAACTTATTTCTTGGCCAAAAGGCGATTCAATTGGTTATTCCCGACGATAAGGAATATTACGCCGAACCTTTCAGCTATTATTTGGCAAAAAAATTAGGGCTGGCGACTAATTCATATAAATTTATTAATTTAAAAATCAACGGCAAAAATCAGGGGGTTTATCTTGAAATCCAGGATTGGGATAATTTATCCTTGATGGAAGAAATTGACAAAACTTCAAAAAAAGACCAGTCTGATCTTTACACTTTATTGAATTTGGAAAAATTTTCCGCCCTGAACCCCAATTTGGAATTCAACTACCTGGGCTTTTGGAAAAAATACAATCCCGAATCCGGCTCAAATATTGATAATTTCACGAATTTGAAAAAATTTTTAGATTTAGTCAATAATCCCTCGGACGAGTATTTCTTTCAGCATATTGGCGATATTATTGATTTAGATAATTTTTATCGCTGGAACACTCTTAATTTAATATATTCAAACCGCCACGCCGGCCTTGGCAACACTAAATTATTTTTTAATTCTCCTTTGGGCAAATTCCAATTTATCACCTGGGACGCCTATCCCGGATATTTGCCCGATCTTGGCTTGGAATTGGATGAAGGCGGCTTTATCAGCCGGATTTTATCAAACCCAATCTTTCTGCGTCAGCGCAATAAAATACTGGCAAATTATCTGAATAATGACGATAATTTAATTGATGACTTGAATTATTTTGACAAACTTTATCAGGAAACAAAAAATGATTTTTATCGGGATTACAGTAAAATCGACAGCAATTTTAAATATGACCAAAGAATTAAAATTTTAAGAAATAAAATTATCGACGGTTATTCCGCCGTTAAAAATTTTTTAAGGGTGACGAATATTTTCATCGAGGCGGATTTAAGCGATAAAAGCCTTGCCCCGTTTAAAATTATAAACATTGGTTTCAGCCCGGTTATTTTAGATGAATTGGCCGTTGAGTTTGATAAAACCGCCGGCGGCGATAAAATTTATCTGTATGAAGACTCAAATAAAGACGACATCTTTGATCATAATGATTTATTATTGACTGAATTGAATAAAACGGAGCCGGCCGGCGAAATTTTTAAAGCCAAAAATATTAACGGCCTGATTTTCAGCCGCAAAGAAATTTTTACCGATCAAAACGGCAAATCGCAGTTAAGAATTGCTCCTTATGCTTCAACTTTTTTTCTGAAAAGCGGCCCGGGCGGTTTAAAAGGAATAAAAGACATGAAATTCGTCTTAATCAATGAACTTACCAAAGAAAAAATCTCGGCCAAGGATAATGTCCGTTTTATCGGGTCTTATTAATGAGATGACAAATAATCAGATAAAATTAAAATTACACTTTCAAAGATTTGAATTCAAGTACCAGGTGCCGCTAAGACTGGCGGCGGGGATAATACCGGAATTTTTAAAATACATGGAATGGGATCCTTTCGCCAAAAATTTGCCTGACAAATCTTACGCCGTCCAAAGCCTTTATTACGATTCAGCGGGCTTGGGCTGCTATTACCAAAAAATATCCGGCGAAAAAAACCGAAAAAAAATAAGGATTAGATTTTATAACGATGACTTAAAATCCGAAACACCCGTTTTTTTGGAAATTAAAAGAAAATTTGACGCCGTGGTCGTCAAAGACCGCTTGCCGTTGAATTATAAACAATGCGATGATTTATTGAGAAACAATAAAACAATTGATTTGCCCGCGGACGAAAACCGCCAGGCGACAATTAACGAATTTTTATGGCTTAAAAACTATAACGGCATGATGCCGCAAAATCTGGTGATTTATAAAAGGAAGCCCTTAATCAGCAAAATTGATCCCAACTTCAGAGTAACTGTTGACTATGATTTAAAAACCTGTCTGGCGGAATGGCTGGATTCAAAGCGCGAACTTAAACCAGTCTGCCCCGAAGTGGCTGTCATTGAAATAAAGTTTAACAATATCCTCCCCTTCTGGTTCCATCAGATAATCAGGCGATACAATTTAGAACAAAAACCTTTCTCAAAATATTGCCACTCATTAGAAGTTTGCCGGCCGGAGATTGCCCATAAGAATTTGGCGGAAATCTATCAGCCGCAACTGGCCGGCGATTATTAAATTATTAATTAACTTATTATTAATTGAAAAAGTATGTTTGAAAATTTATTTAATTCCAGCCAGGGGGGATCGTTTAACAATCCGGTTTTGGTGGCCGCAAATTTAATCGCCGCTTTTCTGCTTTCACTGTTAATTGCCATAGTCTATAAAAAAACGCACAAAGGCCTGTCTTACTCCCAAACATTCGTCTTGACTTTAATCATCACCGGCATGGTCATTGCCGCCGTCATGATGGTTATCGGCAATAATATCGCCACGGCTTTCGGCGTTTTCGGCGCTTTTTCCCTGCTCCGCTTTAGAAGCGCCGTTAAAGATCTGAAAGATATGGGCTTTTTATTCCTGGTTTTAGCTGTCGGCATGGCCGTCGGCACTAATAATCATATTATCGCTCTTTTGACCACGATAATTGTTTTATCAATAATTCTGATTCTCACCCGGATTAACTTCGGTTCAATTAGAAAATTTGATTATATCTTAACCTTTATTCTTGATACTCGGCAGGCGGAAGAAAATTCCTATAAATCAATATTTTTAAAATATCTTAAAAGCAACAGCATCTTAAATATTAAAACTAAAGAAGACGGGCAGGTTCTTCAGCTTAGTTTCAGCATAAAATTTGTTTCCGAATCTGATTTAGAAATATTTATCAATAAATTAGAAAACTTAACCGGGGTTTCTGAAGTCAATTTAATCACGGCCAAAAACGACATTGAATATTAATTAAGCTTTTGGTTCATGAAAAAAATATTAATCGTCGTTGACAGCATTATTGATAATGGCTTAGGTCGCTACACGAAAGAACTAATTTTCAGGCTGCGCCCTCATTATCAGATTTCTATTCTTACTTCCAACCCCGGAAGCGTTGATTGGCGAGAATTAAACATTCCGGTTTTTTTATTGCCACCGATGAAAAAACTGAACAATCCTTTTATTAATTTTTTTCAATCAATTAAATATCTTTCCTTGGCGAAAAAAGCTGATTTTATTCATTATTGTTCGGAATTCCCCCATTGCTTTTTATTTTTATTGATTCCTTTTTTGAATAAACCGCGTTTTATTACGGCTCACGGCACCTACGCCGTCGCCCCGCTTGATCATTTTTTTTATAAATATCTTTTAAGATTTGCTTTTAAAAAAGCCGATAAAATTTTTTGCGTCAGCAATTTTACCGCCCAAAAAATCTTAAGAAGAATAAAGCTTGATAATATCGCCGTGATTAACAACGGGGTTGATTTCAACAAATTTTACCGCCCCTTTGTTTCCCCCGGCCAAAACAAAGATAAGGTCATTTTAAGCGTCGGCTTGATAAAAAATCGCAAGGGATTTGATATTTCAATCCAAGCCGCGGCTAAAATTAAATCAGTGTTCCCTGATTTAAAATATTATATTGTTGGCGACCAGTCGGATTCAACTTATTTTAATTATTTAAAGCAGCTGGTTATTTCAAATAATTTGGAAAAAAATATTATTTTTTTAGAAAATGTTTCGGATGAAAAACTAATTGATCTTTATTGCCAATCAGACGTCTTTATCTTGACGCCAGTCGTCATTAAAAATAATAAATTTGAAGGTTTCGGCTTAGTCTATTTGGAAGCCGGGGCCTGCGGCAAGCCGGTTATCGGCACTCTTGGCTGCGGCGCGGAAGACGCGATAAAAGACGGCTATAACGGTTTATTGGTTAAGCAAAATGATATTTCTGAAACCGCCGAAGCGTTAAAAAAAATCTTAACTGATCCCAAATTGGCGGAAAATTTAGGAAGAAACGGCCAGACTTTTGCCCGTCAGATGGATTGGAGCAATATTATAAAAAAATATCAAGCGGCTTACGAAAGCCGCTTGGCGGAAAAAAATCAATGCTGAATTATATTAAAAAATTTTTTATTCGCAAAACAATAAAGGATATTGTCACTTTTCAAACCTCTTCTTTCGTCAACCAGGTGATTAACGCTCTATCTTCAATCATTCTCGCGAGAATTTTAGGACCGACCAAATACGGCATCTACTCGTTAATCTTTATTTTTATTTCTTTGGTCACTATTGCCGATATTAATTTCAATAAAACCGCCATTGTTTTACTGCCGGAAGCTTACGCCGCCAAGAATAAAGAGGAAGTTAAAAAGATACTGACCTATTTGCTTAAAATCAGATTATTTGTCTATTTGCCGATCTACGCCGTTTTAATCATGGCCGCGCCGGTTTTGACCGATTATCTTTATAATAATCATCAAATCGGCGAATTCGCGAGATTAATTCTTTTTGCCGCGTATTTATCTTCTTTCACCGATATTTTAAATTTAAATTTAGAATCAAGAAGAAAAATAAAATTTTTGGCCCTAGTTGAAAATTCAACGGTTTTTTTAAAAAACTTGCTGCCGATTGCTTTTATTTTGCTGGGTTTTGAAATTTTCGGCTTAGCCCTGGGCTATGCTTTAGCCCTCATTATTGTTTCTTTAGTTTCATTCATTATTTATTACGTTTGGAGCAAAAAAGATGAATATATCCCCTCATTTATTTTTTTAATAAAAAACTTGAACCAGGTTAAAATTACTTATAATTTTAATTTTAATTTTTCTATGATCCTGGACAGCAAACTGGGAAATTTCTGGGGCAATCTGCCCTTGCTTGTTTTAAGCTTAATTTCCACCCCGGCTATTATCGGTTTCTGGAAAATCGCCTATAGCTATGTTTCTTTGCCAATGGTGCTGTTAAATTCAATCTCACGCTTATTGAATGTTAAATTTCCTCAAGATAAAGTAAAAGATATTAATTTACTAAAAAGAAATTTTTATTTTTCATCCTTAATAACCGGCGTTATTTTTATCGGCTTATCATTGCCTTTTATATTCCTGGCAAAATATTTAATTCCTTTATTTTACGGCTCTGAATTTATCCCAGCCGTAGAAATCAGCTACTGGCTGGGCGCCTCATTAATTGCTTCCGGTTTTGCCATCGGTTTCGGGCCGATTTACCGGGCCGCCAAAAAAGTGCATTTGAGCATTATCTTTAACGCCCTAAGGGCGTTAATTGGCATTTTAATTTTTATTTTTTCATTTTTTATTTTTAAAGTTTCGCCCTTAGCTTCAATTTTACTTTTTCAGCTTTTTATCGGTTTATTATGCACTCCGGTTCATTTTTGGTACGTCAAACGTTTAGTAATTGAAAAAATAAACAATTAACTAATCTATGCCTTTCATTGAAAAATTAAAATATTCAAAAATATTGCGCTTTTATTTTTTCTTTAAAAAAAAATTGATAATATTTGTTAAAAGAATTTTAACCCCGTTTATTATTAAAAATTATTTTAAAAATAATAATATTAGAAAAATCCATTTAGGCTGCGGCGGCCGGATTTTTTCCGGCTGGCTCAACGCCGACATTAATATTTACGCCGATTGTTATCTTAATTTAAAAAATAAACTGCCTTTTCCCGATGAAAGTATCAATTTTATTTATTCCGAGCACGTGATAGAGCATTTTGAATATATTGACGCTAAAAATTTATTAAAAGAATGCTATCGGGTTTTGAAACCAGCCGGAGTAATCCGGACCGCCATGCCTGATTTGGATTTTTATCTTGAAGGTCTTAATCGCGAAAAGACCGGCATTGATTTCGAAATCTATAAAGAATACATTAAGGCAAAAATGAATTCATTTCAAAATCTGGCTGATTTGCCCGCCAATATGAATACCATGCTTAATTTTTCTTGTCATTGCTGTGGCTGCCAGGATCGCCATCGATACGTGTATCAAGAAAAAACTTTCATGGCGCTTTTAAATCAATGCCGTTTTACAAACAGCAAAAAGGTTGAGCCGGGAAAATCTGATTTTCCGGAACTGCTTAATCTGGAAACTAGCCTGATTAATCGGCCCGAAGATATTAAATTTCATCTTTTAGAGACACTACCGATTGAGGCTAAAAAATAATCTACTTTTAGACCGTTGAATAATTCAAGTTTTCAGCGTCTACCCCGTTAGAAATTTATTTCTAACGGGGTAAATCCGCTTTTATATCTCTAAATTAAGCCAAACATGAAATCAGTTTAAACTACTCAAAACAATTAATCAACGCTCTCACTTTATGAAAATTTTAATGCCGATTCATGAGTTTTCCGATATTTCTATTACCGGAGCCTTATCCTGGCCTCTGGCTTTGGCTTTGGCGGAAAAAGGCGTTGAAGTTTATGTCGTATCAAACCACACTTATTTCAAAAATATCCAAAAAGAAGATTTAAACAAAAACATAAAATTATACACTATTGGCAAATGCAAAAGAAGTTTTGAATTTGATAAACGTTGTTTGTTTTTATCTTGGCTGATTTCCCTGCCGCTTTTAATATTTAAAAAAATTGACTTTGTTTTTTTAACAGAAACCATTGCCAGCCCTTATCATAAATTTAAAATTAAACCTTTAGCCGTTAGATTATTAAAAGGGTGGGATTATGCTAATCCAAAATATGGCCATGATCTTTTATATGACCACAAAAGAAAAAAAGCTGAACTCGGCCTAATCGAAAAAAAAATATTCCTTGAAAAATTTTTTGATTTTCCTTTTGAAATTTTCTTCAAATTGCTAAAGATCAAATCTCATTTGAATGGCGCTGATATCATATTTTATCAGGTTAAATCATTGCTTAATGACTTGCTTAAAAATAAAAAAAACGCCTATCTGCCTAATGGCGTTGATATTAATCTTTTTTATCCCCTAAAGCATAAAAGAGAAAGCGGCAATTTTATTTATTTATTCATTGGCCGGATTGGCAAAAGAAAGGGCGTTGGCTATTTAATTGAAGCTTTCAATAAATTAAACATTGAATTCAATGACACTGAACTCTGGCTGGTTGGCTCCGGGGCGCCGGATACGATTGCCTGGCTTAAATCTAAAATTAATTCCGCTAATACTAAAATAATTGATCAGGTCCCGCGCGATGAAATTATAAATTATTTCCAGCAAGCGGATATTTTTGTTCTGCCTTCTTTGGGGGAATCTTTTTCCGCTTCAATCTTGGAAGCCATGGCCGTTGGTTTGCCGGTTATTACCACAGCCGATGGCGGCGTAATGGATTATTTTATTGACGGAAAAAATGGTTTCTTGGTTAAACCCGCGGACAGCGAAGATTTATATCAAGCCATGAAAAAAATTTACCTTCATCAAGAAATGATTGAACCGATGGGAAAATATAATCGCGATTTTGTTTCGCAAAATTTCACCTGGGACAACTTAGCCGGCATGGTAGTCAAAGCTTTTGAAAATTTCCGGCAAAAATAATTTATGCAAAAAATTGTCATCAATGAAAGTCCAAAAAGAGAAATTTGGGAAAAAACAATAACTTTAAGCCCAAGAGCGCTTTGCCATTATTTTGTCGATTGGGATTTTCTTGAAACTCATGAAAAGACGAAAAAATACCAGGCCATTAAATTGCTGGGGACAATCAACAATCGACCAGTGGGAATTTTAGGCGGCCTGCTTTATAAAAAATTTGGTCTCAATCATTCTTTGGTTTCCGGTTCCAGCGCCAGCGGCGGCGGCCTTGCGGTTATTGAAAGCCTTGATCAAAAAACAAAAATTGAAGTCGCCAAAAAATTAATTTTATCTTTTAATGAAGTGGCGAAAAAAGAAAAAGTTTTATATACGATGGTTTATTGCGCTTATGACATCAATCTTGATTTTGGCGACAAAGATCTGAAATATTCGCCAGTAATCGATCTGCCAAAAGACCGCCAAGATCCGCTTTCTCTTTTTGACCCAAAAAATCGAAATCATACGCGACAAGGTTTGCGGGATTGCCAAATTATTTTGGGAAATCGGGAAAATTTAAATGACTACTTAAAGCTGCAAAAAGAGCTGGCCGACCGACGCGGCCTTCATTATTTAAACCGCCTCGATGATTTAAATAACCTTTGGGATTATTTGCATCCGGCCGGCAAGTTAAAATTGTATTTGGCAAAAAACGAAGATAAGGTCCTAGCCGGCGCCATAATTTTTTACGCCGGCAAAAATTTATTTTATAAAAACGGCGCCTCAACGGCCGAAGGCATGAAATTTCGAGCCAACAATGCTTTGCAATACCAAATAATTTCAGAAGCAATGGCCAACGGTTATGAAATCTATGATCTGGAGGGCGGAACAATGGATGCCAATGCCCCGCTTTACGGCATCACCAAATTCAAATTAAGCTTGGGCGCCAAATGGCGAACTTTCTTCCGCTATTCCTGGCGAGGCGAAAACAAATGGCTGAGATTTGGTCTGGAAAAAACCAACAAGATTTTTAAAATAGATAATTCTTTTAAAATTTTGATTTATCCTTAAAAAAATTATGACTGATAATTTTAATTCTTACAATTCTTCGGCCGCCTCGGACGTCTATGCCCAACCAATCGGACTTTGGAGCAATGAAAAAATCCTGATTAGTTATTTTTTTAAAAATACGGCGGGAAAAATTTTAATTCTCGGCTGCGGCGGCGGCCGAACAGTCATCCCCTTGATTCAAATAGGCTATCAGATTACGGCTCTTGATTTTTCACCAAAAATGATTAATTTAACCGAAGAAAAACTAAAACAATTCAACTTGACGGCAAAAACGGTTGTCGGCCGAGCTGAAGACTTATCCCAATTTTCCGAGGCGGAATTTGATTACGTTTTCTTCCCTTTCAACGGCCTAGACTCCATTTCACCGTTAAGCCAAAGATTAAAATGCCTGACCGAAATCAAAAGGGTGTTAAAACCGAGCGGCTATCTGCTTTATTCCACTCATAACCTTTTTTCTTGCCGGCATTTTATCAATTATTTAAAAAGCAACAAAAAACCTTTTGTCTCGGAAATTTCGCCCTACGGCCAGTTAACGCTTTATTACGCCAACCCCCCTTTTGAAATTATAGGATTGAAAAAAATTTTCTCTTGGACCGATATTTATTCGACCAGATATCTTGTTCGCTGGTTTAATAAATCGGCCAACGGCTGGTTATTTAAATGGCCGACGATTTTTTTAAGCCGCTTTGTTTATTTAATCGCGCAAAAATAAGATTTCTAGTCAAGTTTTTACCGCCTTAAATTCCACCATATTTTATGAAAAAAATTCTCCTAATCAACCCGCCCGAATCAGGCATAGGCGGAAGAACCTCGCCGCCTCTCGGCCTTCTTTATTTAGCCGCCATGTTTCCCGAAAAAGATTACGCCCTAGAAATTTACGACGGAGTAATTTTGGGTTGGGAGAAATTATTACAAAAAATTAATGACTACAAACCAGCAATTGTCGGCATAACCTGTTTTACTCCTAGCCGCGCGCAAGTCATAAAATTGGTAAAAATTATCAAAGAAAGAGATAAGTCAATTTATATTGTCGTCGGCGGGATTCATCCGACGATTATGGGCGAACAGCTGCTGGCGAATTGCCCGGCGATTGATTTTTTGGTTTGCGGCGAGGGCGAGTATACTTTTAAAAATTTATGTAATACCTTGTTATCCGGCCAGCTTGACAACCTGCCGAATATTGACGGGATTGCTTATCGCCATGACAAAAATATTATTTTCAATAAAAAACGTTTGCCGACTAAAAATTTGGATTTAATTCCCTTTCCCAGGTGGGATCTGATAAATATTGACGATTACTCTAAAATATTATTTCCTGTCAAAAAAATAAAGATAAATACTTCCGGGGGAAAAATTTTTTACGTTATTTTTTCTCGAGGCTGCGTCGGCCAATGCTCCTTCTGCTCGGTTTGGTCGTTTTGGGGCGGTTATTATCACCGCCGTCCGGAAAATATGATGGCGGAACTGCAATATTTATACAACACTTATAATGCGAGAAATATTATTTTTGGCGACGATTGTTTTACCGCCGACAAGGAGGCCATTGCAAAACTTTGCGATTTAATTATAAAGAACAACCTAAAAATTATTTTTAAATGTTCGACCAGGACCGACCTTTTAGACGAAGAACTTATAGCTAAACTGAAAAAAGCCGGCTGCTACGAAATTGCTTTTGGGGTCGAATCGGGCGACGCGTCAATTTTAAAATCGCTTGATAAAAAAAATACTCTTGACAATACGGCTAAGACTTTTGCCCTTCTAAAAAAGTACGGCATTTTATCAACCGCGATGATGATCATCGGCAATATCGGCGAGAACTACAAAACAATAAATAACACCATTCGTTTTTTAAAAAAGATAAAGCCTGATGTCGTCGCCAGCGATCGCGGCTTGCAGATTCTGCCAGGCACCAAGTCCTACTATTATTGCAAAAACAAGGGTTATATGACTGATGATTTTTGGCTATCCGATAAACCCTATAAACTGTTTGATTTTGAATTTTCACCAAATCTCTTGGAAGTTTTTGAATTTGCCGTAAAAAAACAAATTTATCTCACTCCCTGGGAATATTTTAATTATATTTATATCTTTTCTCTGCGCTTTATTTTAAGAAAATGGCGCGGTTTAATGATTAAAATCGGCTCTTAAAATCATTGCTAGGGTCAATAAAAATTTATGATTTTTACCTCCAGCTGGGACGACGGCGACCGAGCCAACATTAGATTAAAAAACCTTTTAAACAAATACGATTTAAAGGGAACTTTTTATATCAACGGCGATTATCTGGCCGATAAAAATAATCGGCCGGAAATCATAGAAATCAGCCGGTCGCAGGAAATCGGGGCTCATACTTACAATCATTCGGATTTAACCCGGGTTGAATTGAAAAAAGCGGATGAAGACATAAAATTGGGAAAAACGGCGCTGGAAGAATTGCTTAACCGGCCGATAGACATGTTTTGCTACCCTTACGGTTTTTTCAACCAAGCGGTAAAAGAAATGGCCAAAAAAAACGGCTTTTTGGGAGCCAGAACCACGAAAAGATTTGTTTTTAACCGGCCGATTGATTTTTTTGAATTCGGCACAACGACTCAAATCTACCCCTATCCCTTTAGAAAAAAAGACGCGATTCATTATCATGGGCCAAAAGCGGTCTTTCAGCCGCTCTTGGCGAATTACCCGGCAATTTTAAAATATAAATTAGCTTTCAATAGTTTTTTCAATTGGTTTAATTTATCAAAAAATCTATTTGATTATGGCCGCAAAAACGGCGAGATCTTTCATCTCTGGGGCCATAGCCGGGAAATTGAAAAATACGGCCTGTGGAATGATTTGGAAATATTCTTTAAATATATTAAAAATTTCAAGGAGATGCAATATCTTACTAACAGCCAATGCCTGAAATATTTCAATGAAAATCCTGCTGATTAATCCGCCCCGGATATATTATCAAGGTTCTAAAGGTTTGCGCTTCGGCCTGCCTTTGGGCCTTTTATATCTTGCCGCCGTTTTGGAAAAAAACGGCTATCAGCCGAAAATTTTAGACTGCTTAATTTCTCCAAAATCAGAAATTGCTGATTTAAACGGCAAAACAATCCACGGCCTGCCTGATAATTTGATTTTAGAAAAAATCGCCGTTGAGAAACCGGATTTGATCGGCATTACCAACCCTTTCACCAGCCAAATTGACAGCGCCATTCATATCGCCGGGCTGGCAAAAGGCTTTGATAAAAATATTGTTACGGTAATCGGCGGGCCGCATTTGGCGGTTGACGGCAAAAATTTATTGGAAAAAAATCAATGTCTTGATATCGGCGTGCGGGGCGAAGGCGAACTTATTTTTTTGGAACTGGTTAAAAAAATAGAAAAAAGCCAGCCGATTTCCGATATAAAAAGCATTTATTGCAGAAATAATTCAGGCGCCGTCGTGGAAAATGATTTCGGCGGCTTCATTAATAATTTAGACGATTTGCCTTATCCGGCCTATCATTTAATTGACCTTGATTTATACTTTGACTTAATTGAAAAAGGCTTGAAAATCCGTCCCCAGACGCAAAAACGTTCAATCTCCATGATCACCAGCCGCGGCTGCCCCTATAATTGCATTTTTTGTTCAATTCATTTGCATATGGGCAAAATGTTTCGGGCTCATTCCCCCGCCTATGTTATTAACCATATAAAATATGCCGCCGAGGAATACGGCGTTAAGCATATTTCTTTTGAAGACGATAATTTCAGCCTGGATCTTAACCGCGCCAAAACGATTTTAAGGGGAATAATTGACAATCGCCTTAAAATTACCTGGGATACGCCCAACGGCGTAAGAGCCGACAGAGTTGACGGGGAATTCATTCAATTGGTGAAAAAAAGCGGCGGCCGGGAGCTTGTTTTCGGCCTTGAGTCGGGTTCGCAAAGGGTTTTGGATAAAATTATTGAAAAAAATTTAAAATTGGATGAAGCGATTGAATCAATCAAGCTTTGCCAGAAAAATCATATTAAAACCAGGGCTTTTTTTGTCATTGGCTTCCCCGGCGAAACAAAAGAGGAAATTAATCAAACTAAAGATTTTTCCCTCATGATTAGAAGGCAATACGGAGTAGAATCAAGTCCCTTGATTGCCACGCCCTTAATTGGCACTCGGTTATATCAAATTTGTAAAGAACAAGGTTATTTAATAAAGGAGCCGGATCCAGCTTCCCTCTCGGTCGCGACCCAGCCTCAAGGCCAGGGCTTGATTAAAACGGAAGAATTTGATCCGGAATATCTAAAATCCATAGCGGCAGAAATAGCCCAAGAAAAGGCAAAAATCCATTTTAAAGAAAAACTATTTAAACCATCAACTTACTGGTCAAGCTTAAAATTTATCATTTCTCATCCTAAAAAAGTTTGGCATTATTTTTTAAAATAAATATTTTTTATGAAAATAATTTTAATGACCGACGCCTTTCCGCCGCGCTATCAAACAAGCGTTGGCAGTATTGTGATTAATTCAGCCCGGCAATTAAAAACACAAGGACACCAAATTTTAATCATAACCGCCACCGATAATAAAAAAGAAGCCGGCCGGGCTAATTATAAAGATTTAGACGTTTGGCGGGTGTATGCTGATTTTTCGCCTCGTTTAAGGTCTTACTTGGGATTATACAACCCGCAGTCGGTCGGCGCGGTAAAAAAAATTTTTCAAGAATTCTCTCCCGATATTATTCACGCTCATTTGATTCATTACTGGCTGTCATACCATTGCTTAAAATTAGCCAAAGCCGCCGGCGCCAAAGTTTTTTTAACCAGCCATGACGTCAATTTATTTCATTTTGACAAGTTCGATTCATTCATTGATAAAAAAAATCTAAATATCCCCGAAAATCTTAATTACCGCGTAAGCTGGCGGGATGAATTCAGGGCGGCAAAAAAAAGATATAATCCTTTTCGCCGGATTATTATTAAATACTATTTGAAATCCGTCAATAAAATTTTCAGCGTCAGCGATGCTTTAAAAAAAGCTTTAGCCGATAACGGCATATTCAATGTCGCCACTGTTTATAACGCCGTTGATGCTTCCGCTTATCAGTCCGGTTTGGAAGAAGTGAATGATTTTAAGAAAAAATATAATTTGGCGGATAAAAAAATTATATTTTTTGGCGGCCGGATGAGCCGCTATAAAGGGGGCGAGCAAATTTTATCCGCTTTAGCTTTAATCATCAGAGAGGTTCCGAACGCGGTTTTATTAATCGCCGCTCAAAAATCAGGTTATTGGGGCAAGATGGAAAAAATAATCAAAAAATTGAACTTGGCCGAACATGTTATTTGCCCCGGCTGGCTGCTTGACGATGATATGGTTATTGCTTATAATAGTATTGATGTTTGCGTCACGCCGTCAATCTGTCTTGACACCTTTAATCTGTTTAATATTGAAGCCATGGCCGCCAAAAAACCCGTTGTCGGCACTTGCTTCGGCGGGACGCCGGAAGTCGTGATTAACGGTACAACCGGCTATATTGTCAATCCTTTGAATATCAAAATGCTGGCGGAAAAAATTATTGAATTGCTGGCTGACCCGCAAAAAGCCGAAGGATTCGGAGAAGCGGGATATCAAAGGGTTCTTGATCGTTTTTCTCTTGAAAATCAAGCAAATAAAATCCTTGATTTTTACCAAAAATATTAAGATGATAAATTTTAACAATAAAACAATATGAAAACTAGTTTCATAAAATTATTCTTAACCGGCCAGGGGCATAGTCTGAAAGAGGCCTTTTTAATTGTTTATATCACCCTGCGAAGAAAATTATATTTTAAATTCAAGAAAGATTATGTCCTGGATATGGTAAAAAAAAGAAAAGGCCGATGCAATCAAGGCCAATGCGGCCAGGACCAATCCAACCGGTATAATTGCTGCAATTTATGGTTTTGGAAAGCGCCTTGTGAATACCTGGACGGCAAAAACTGCCTGATTCACGATCAGCCGGATAAACCGCCCCGGCCCAACTGCCATCTTTATCCTTTTGATGAAAAAGATAAAATTCCTTTTTATAAAGACCATTGCGGTTTTTATTGGGATGATGAAAAATAAAAAGGCTTTATTCGCCTTTTTATTATCCCGTATTTTTTTATTCTTTGGCCAAGGTTTCAATTACGGCAACCACTTTTTTTATTTCCTTAACAGTCAAATTACTGGCGGAAGGAAGGTACAAGCCGGTTTGATACAAAATTTCACTGATGGGGTATTTTTCTTTTTTAAAAAGACCCATTTTTTTAAAAATTGGCTGAAGATGCATGGGATAAAAGAAACTTCTGGTTTCTATGCCCCGGCTGGCTAATTTGTCCATTAATTCGTCTTTGGTTAAAGGAAAATTTTTCGCCAAGCGGATAGCATACATCCAGTAAACATTTTTAACGTATTTTTTTTCAACCGGCGGCAAGATGCCGTTGATTTTTTTCAGCCGTTGATTATAAAGTTTGGCATTTTTTCTGCGGGCGGCGATAAACTGGCTTATTTTTTCAAGCTGGGCAACGCCAATGGCCGCCGCAATATTAGTTAGGCGGTAATTAAAGCCGATTTCCTGATGGACAAACCGAGGCTTAATGAAAGCCAGGTTTTTCAGCAACCTAAGTTTTTGAGCGTATTTTCCATTGTTTGTAATCACCATGCCGCCTTCGCCGGTGGTTATAATTTTATTGGTATAAAAGCTAAAACAGCCAAGATCGCCGAGACTGCCGACCTTTCTGCCTTTATAAGCGGCGCCATGGGCTTCAGCGCAATCCTCAATTACAATCAATTTGTATTTTTTCGCCAAGGCGGTGATTTTTCCCATCTCGCAGGGATGGCCGTAAATATGGACAGGAATAATCGCCTTGGTTTTTTTTGTAATTTTTTCTTCAATTTTGTCGGCATCAATATTGCCGGTGGCTAATTCGGAATCAACCAATACCGGTTTGGCGCCGGTCCATAAAACGGCGTTGGGCACGGAAATTATGGTAAACGAGGGAATAATAACCTCATCGCCTTTTTTAATCCCGGCGGCGGCTAAGGCCAAATGAAGCGCTGTCGTGCCGCTGGTACAGCTGATGCCAAATTTTACTCCGCAAAATCGGCTAAAATTTTTTTCAAATTTTTCAATATATTTTCCGTTTGAGGAAATCCAATTGGTATCAAGACAATCCTTGACATAGGGCCATTCTTTGCCGGTCAAGGTTGGCTGGCAAACAGAGATTTTTTTTAAAGGTTTATTCATAAAAAATCAAATAAATTTTAAATCATCGCTGTTTTCGTCAATAATTTTATCCCAAAAGGCGTTATAGAAATGAAAACGGCAATCATAAAGATTGCATTTTTTTATGTCAATATTTTTTATGGCGGTCCAATGTTTTTCGCTTCCCCAAATTTCCTTAAATGATTTTTCAAAAATATTGCCTATTTTATGGGCATCGGGCCGGTGATGGTAATAGCTGCAAAGATAAATATTGCCCCAGACATCAATGACCGTATAAAAAGAACACAGCCAGCATTGGTGATAAATCGCCGTTTTTATCAAATTGCCGATAATCCTCACTTCGCCTTGATATTTGTCTTTAAGTTTTTTCAGCTTGACCGCGACGGCCGCCGCTTCGCCGGGGGTAAGCTGAACCCCGGGGGCATTTTCATAAAGCTTGAATTGAATTGAATCAACCCCCAGGCTGGCCGCCAATTGGATGGCATTTTCCATGTCCTGGTAATTTTTCTTGCCGACGGTGAATTTAATGTTAATATTGAGAGTTTTATTTTTTTCCTTTTTTAACCTGATTGCTTCCCGGATATTATTAATGATTTTCGGGAATTCTTTGGGATTGTCTATTTGCTTTACTTTTTGAAAAATTTCATTGCTGCCCGCCTCCAGGCTGATTCGAATAAAGCTGCAGCAGTCAATTATCGCCTCTAAAGTTTTGCCAAACATCAAGCCGCCGTTGGTCAAGACATCCGTGGCCAGGCCGTGCGCTTTCAATTTATACAGCATTGCCGGCACGTAAGGGTCAATCAGCGGTTCGCCGCCGCCGGCAAATTCAACCGCTTCAACGCCGGCCTCAATCAGCTGACTGATAATATAATCATTTTGTTCGGGCGTCAATATCTTTTTAACCTTGTTTTGAATCCGATAATCACAGCCTTCGCAATTATGGTTGCAGCCCGAGGTTAAATGCAAAATCGCCATCCGCGGCGGCGGCATTTTACCGGCTTTTAACAGCTTAATCTCATTATAAAAAGACAATATCCGGTAGTTGAAAAAATCAAAAATAGTGGTTTTATTGTCCGCCATATTAAAAAATTATTTTTGCTGGCGGTAAGGATTGCCGCCGCCGTGATTTTTATTATAATCTTTCAGCCATTGGATTCTTTCAATAATTTTTTCTTTACTTAGTCCTGACCAGGCATAAGGGCTTTGATGGCTGTATCTTGGCCAATCGTGATGGCTGAAGTCAACCTTGAAATTTTCCGAAAGGATCGTTTTAGGAAACGGCGTGTAAATGCTGCCGCTGGCCCAGCGCGGTTTTAATTCCTCAATTAATTTTTGAGTTAATTGCCAGTCTTCTTCGGTTTCTTGCGGCAGGGCAATCATCAGGTAGGCGGTCCAGTCAATATTAAACTCGGCCAGCAATTTTGCCGCTTTTCTGTAAATTTCCACGGTTTCCGTTTTACCGATTAATTTTAACATCTTCGGACTGCCGGTTTCAATTCCGAGTTTTACCCGAATACATTTTGATTTTTTTAATAGACTCAACAGCTCTCGGCTAATGGTTGACGGCCGAGTAAGGCAAGCCCACTCAAAATCTTCCGGTATTTTTTCAATAAATTCCTTAACTCGATTTAAGTCGTAAGTAAAGGTATCATCGCAAAGATAGAATTGTTTAGCGCCGAAATCATGATTGATTAGCTTAATTTCTTCAATAATATGATCAATCGGGCGCTTTCTAATCTTTTCCCCCCAAATCGCTTTAGTTTGGCAAAAATAACAATTAAAAGGACAGCCCCTCTCGCCCATAACTAGGCCTAAATCGTTCGGGCGATAATCATTGACTCGATAAAGACTTTTTCGGTCAGGTATTAATTTTAACGGATCAAATTCAATATTCAAGTCCGGATGCAAAATTCTAGCAAATTTCAGCTCGCCCTCGCCTTTGATTGATATGCCCGCGCCCGTGCCCCAGGTAGTTTCATGCGGTCCGCCGATATAAACCGGAATATTTTGCTCGGCCAGCCAATTAGTCAAATGAATCGTGGCTGGTAATTTAGTTGAATACGAGGTCAAGCCTACGACCGCCGGTTTAATTTCGGAAATATTTTTTTTAACTTTTTGCCAAATTGGATGATTATAATCATAAACGCCCCGATAATAGTCTTCGTAATGATTAATTGTTTCAATATCGTCAGGGGCATGCTCAATTTCGCCGAAATCGTAATCGCAGTCGTAAACTATCACTTCATCGCCAAATTGTTTTAAGGCGGCGGCCAGATAAGTAAGGCCTAAGGGAAAATAAGCCTGGGGATTTTTTAAAAAAGCTTCAAAAGGAGGGTTAACAAGGAGAATTTTCATCTAGTCTGAATTAGTTATGATTTAAAAATTATTTTGTAAAAATCAAGCAAGAATTGCACGACTGTCGCGGGCAAATATCTTTCCTTGACGCTGTTTAAAGCTTCCGCGGCCAATTTTTGCCTTAATTGCTGGTCATTTTTTAGTTTTAAGACAGCTTCGGCTAAAGCTTTGGGGTTTTTTTCCAAAACCAATAAGCCGTCAATATTTTCCTTTATTAATTCCCGCGAGCCCGCGATATCCGTCGTAATCACCGGCTGGCCGCAGGCCATGGCTTCTTGAACCGTCGTATTGGCCGTAGAAATAGTATACTCAAGCTTATTATTTTTCCTTGTCCCGGAATTAAGATAGGCCGCGGCCTCGCCTTCAAAATTTACTGTCGGCGCGCAAAAAACATCGGCCATATTATAGACCCCTCGCATCTCGTCGTCTTTAATATAACCCAAAACCTTGGCATAATCTTCGTATTGATTGTTTTTAATATAATTTACTAAATTTTCTTTTTCCGGACCGGCCGCGCCGCAAATGGCGATAAAAATATTATTTTTTGGCTCAACTTTTAAAATTTCCGGAATGGCGCGCAAAAGATAAATAATTCCTTTTTCCGAGGAAAGCCGGCCCGTATATAAGACAACGAATTTATTTTCTAAATTGAATTTTTTTCTTAATCTCTCGCCTTCTTTTTGATCAACATAAAATTTTTGGTCGTCTATGGGGATTTCAATTCTGGGTATTAGCAAGTCTCTATCGGCGATTTTTTGAAAATACTTAGCCATGTCAAGACCGTTAGTCAGCATCGCTTTAGCCCCGCCGTAGGCTTTTTTTTCCTGCTTAATGACATATTTCATAAACCAGCTGCCCGGCCGGGCTAATTTCTTGCTGACTAGAATTGAATAAACCGAGTCAATTGGATTTAAGATTACCGGGATTTTAAAGATTTTTTCCAGCGGCTTAATGGCATTATAAGCCACGATGTCGGTAACATAAACTAAGTCATATCTTTTTTGCAGGTAATTTTTTAAAAATCTAAAAAAAATTATCAATTTAATCGTTTGAAAAGCCAAAAAACCCAGCCAATCTTTATTTTTCAAAATTTCACCCAGCCGATCGTCTAGTTTTTGCATTTTTTTTCGCTGTTGACTGGTTTCAAAAATAGAAACAATCTCAGCCTGATGGCCTAATTTTTTTGCCCCGACAACGTAATTATTCAAACAATTAACCATGCCGCCGGCGTGGGGCCGGGTGGCAGTGACAAAACAAAGTTTCATATTATTTTTTGAGTTTTTTGGCGATCTCAACGATTTTTTTAGCAATAAAGATAATCTGTTCTTCATTTAATTTAATGCTGCTGGGAATATCCAGGGCATGTTCGCGGATATATTCGGCTTGAGGCAGCGATAATTTATTATCCGCTTGATAAAACGGATGTTTATGCAGCGGGTTGTAAGCTTCTCTGGTAATAAAGCCGTTTTTTTTGGTTTCTTCAATAAATTCAAGGCGGTTAATGCTCGGCTCAAGAATTATGGTATAGCGCCAATAAACGGTTCTGTCTTCCGGATTAGCCGGAATAATAGTCAGGCCTTCGGCATTTTTAAATTCCCGGTCATAGGCCTCGGCCATTTTTAATTTTTTAGCGATAGTTTGTTCCAGTCTGTCTAATTGAGCCAAACCGACAGCGGCATGGAGATTGCTCATTCTTTGGTTAATTGACACTTCCGCCAAATCAGTTACATTCATCGGCGCCGGGTTGATTAATAATTTAAAACGTTCAGCCAATTCTTCATTATTCGTCGTAATCATTCCGCCTTCGCCGGTGGCAATAAGTTTATTATGGAAACTGTGAATATTGAAATCGCCGAAACTGCCGACTTTTTTCCCTTTATATTCGGCGCCCTGGGCCTGGGCGCAGTCCTCAATCAAATAAATTTTATTATCTTCGCAGATTTTTTTCAGTTCATTGATTTCTGCCGGCCGGCCGTAAAGATGGGTCGGAATAACCGCTTTGGTTTTTTCCGTAATTTTATTTTTAACGTCAGCCGGGCTCAAGGTAAAGCGATTCGGGCTGCAATCGGCAAAAACCACTTTGGCGCCGGCCAAACTGACGGCAAAAGCGTCGGCGCTGAAAGTCAAGGCCGGGATAATCACCTCGTCGCCGGGACCGATTTTTAAAACTCTCATGGCCATAATCAAAGCGCTGGTTCCGGAAAAACAGCTTCTGGCGCACTTGACATCGTGGTATTTTGCAAAATCTTTCTCAAATTTTTCAACAAAAGGACCTAAAGCGCTGATCCAGCCGCTTTCAATCGCTTCCACTAAATTATCTTTTTCTGCCTGGCCGACGAATGGCTCGTCAAGCGGAATAAGGTTTGGTTGTTCCATAAATTTTATTATTTTTTAAGTATTATCAAATGTTTTTCTCAATAATCCCCAGCCATACATAAAAATATACTTCAAAAAATAAGGATCTATAATAATTCTTTTTATTACCGAAGGAATAAATGCCGGCCGAAGATAAAATTTATTATAGACTATTTTTACTTCCTTCTCTGTTTCAAAATCATTAAATTTTAAAACCCCGTCGTAAACGCCGGTTGGCAGAAATTCTTCGGGGTCGGCAGGATTTCTTTTTAAATACCACTTTGGATTTTTTAAGGTGCCATCGGCCACGGCGTCAAAATAAATTTTGGTTCCGGGAAAAGCGGTTAAGGGGCAAAAACCGGCGATTGTTGCCTTAATGGATTTTGCCAATTCAAAAGTTTTTTTAATATCATCTTTGGTCTCGCCCGGATTGCCGATCATGAAAGACGGAATAGTGAAGAATTTGTATTGATTGACTAATTTGAAAATTTCCTTAATCTGGGCAATATTGGTGCCCTTCATTAACTTATCCAGGATTCTTTGCGAGCCGGATTCAATGCCGAAGCCGATTGTTTCGCAACCGGCTTTTTTTAAAATTTTTAAAATTTCTTCATTAATGGTATCTACCCGGGCATTAACGCTAAAGTTTATTTTTAATTTACGGCCGATAATTTCCTGGCAGATTTCTTTGGCCCATTGATGATTTAAAGTGAAAGTTCCGTCCTTGAAGCCGACATAAGAAATGCCGTATTTTTTTTGATTGAATTCAATTTCATCAACAATTTTTTTAGGCGAGCGAAAACGCACCTTTCGGCCATGAACCAAATAAGCGGCGCAAAAAGTGCAGGGAAAGGGGCAGCCCCGGCTGCCTAAAATATAAACCACTCTTTTATTGCCGGCATGAACAACATTATAATTTTTAAAATTTAAATTTTCAATCAAGTCTAAATCGGGAATCGGCAAAGAATCCAAATCTTGAATTAACGGCCGCGGTTCATTTTTAACGATTCGGCCGGTTTCTTTATCGCGGTAAACTAAACCCCTTATTTCGGAAAAATTAATTTTATTTTCCAAAGCATCTAATAATTCCGTTAGGGTATTTTCACCCTCGCCGATTGCCAAAAAATCAACATTTTTTGATTCGGCCATCATTTCCTGTCCGGTGGATGTGATATGAATGCCGCCGAGGCAAATCTTGCTGTTCGGATCAATTTTTTTTATTTGGCGGCAAAGGTTTAAAACATTGGCGGCAAAGGTGGTCATGACTGTAATGCCGATTAAGTCGGCTTTGGCGGCGGTAATTTTTTCTGCTAATTCGTCTAAAGTATAGCCTTCAACATCGGCGTCAATTACCGAAACTTCATGGCCCGCATTTTTAACGTAAGCGCCCAAATATAAAAGACCGAGCGGCGGCGCGGTAAATTTTCTTTTTTCTCCCGGTCGGGCGGGAGTTAAAATTAAAATTATTTTCATGCTTTATTTTTTTTGATTAAAAGATAAAGGCCGATAAACAACAAAGGAATTAAGGATAGAAAAAATATTAAAAGAGAAAAAGTTATCGTTCGTTCATTGGCGACGCCAAAAATTGAAAAAAAAGCAATAAAAGTTGCTTCTCGGGTGCCAAATCCTCCGATTGTTATTGGGATTAAAGTGATTAGACTTATAATAGCATAAAAGAAAAATAAAGACAAGATTGGGATTTGAGCGATGCCGACAGCCAGCAAGAGTAAATATAAGAAGCCCAGATTGGCCAGTTGCGACAAAAAAGTTATTGCCAGAATAGCCAGAATGTCGCTAATTTTAAAAGATTTTATATCGCAAATTATTTCTTTAATATTTTCTTTCAGGTAATTTTGGTATTTCTCGGGGACGATTAAAAAAAATATTTTTAGCATTATTTTTTGGCAGTATTTATTTTGTGAAAAAATAAAAGAAACAATTAAAGTTAATATTATTGCCAGTATGACGATAAAAAAATTTATTTTAAAAAAATTAAATAAAAAGAAAGTTCCAGCGGCGGTAATTAACAGAAGAATCGCCAAATCAGCGATTCGGTCAATAACTGTGCCTAAAAAAGAAGTTTTTATTCTGTAGCCGCCTTTTTTCAAAAAAGCCGAACGGCCGATAAAATCGCCGGCATTAAGCGGCGTAAAAAGGCCCAGGATAATGCTAAGAAAATAGATTCTGAAAGCTTCAGCTAAGCGGCAATTTACATTTAATCGCTGTAAAATATACTGCCAGCGAAACATTTTTATCAGGACCGGGGACAGAGAAAGAAGCGAGGCCAAAGCCAGCCGCCAAGGATTCAAAGAAATCATCACCGAATATAATTCTTTAAAATCAATCTGGGTAAAAATAATTATCAAAAAAAGCAAAATACCGGCCAGCTTCAAAATTTTTTTCTTATCTTTTATTTTAGGCATCCGTGAATGAATTAAAATTTATTTTAAATTAAACTTTAAATAATGGTTTAGGAAATATTTAAGCGGATATTTATATTCGGTAATAATTTGGTGTTTCCCCCGGGGAATAAAAATTGCCTGATAAACGAAATCGGCAAAATAAATATTGGCTGGCTGGCCGTCGATTTTCGCTTCCCAGCCCGGCAAAAAATCCTGGCCGATTATCAACCAAGCGTTATCGTTTCCTTCGTAAGCGATTTCAATTTTAGCATTGTTTTTCTCCACTATTTCAATTTTTCCGTCGGCGGAAAAATCTTGCGGGCAATCAGAGCATTCAATAAAGGCCTGCTGATTAAAATCATTTTCTGGCTGATTGATTAAACTAAGATTTTTTTCCAGCTGGTTGGGCTCAAGATAATTGACTTTTTCTGCCAAAAAAACCGAGGGCGTGGGATTTTTATTTTCATAAATATAAAAAGGAATTTGATAGGCCGTAGTGGTGGCGGTATAAACTCTGGTAAAATTCTGATCTTCTATCAGCGGGTAGACGGAAATGATATAATTTATCCCCAGCAAATCCACCAAGTTTTGCCTTTGATGAAAAATTTCAATTTTTTCCTCCAGGGTATCTAAATTTATTAAATTATTATCAGTGATTTTAGCCGAATCAACGCGAGTGCTGCCGATCAGGGCAATTAATCTGGCATTGCGCTGAGGCATTATCATATCATCGCTGTCGGCGCTTGAAATTTTATGCGAAACATTGGTCATTGGCGCCATTATTTCAGAATGAAAAATAAAATAATCTTGATAACTTGGATTATAAGGCAAATTTAATTTTTCATATTCCGACTGACCTTGTAAAAAAGGAAAAATCTTGCCGGGATTATTTTTAACAAATTTCACCGTCTGGGGCTGGTAGTTATAATAAGTCGCGGGGATAGGGGTGGCGATATCAAAATAAAGAAAATAAATTATAATTACGCCTATCATATTAACGATTAAGATAACGGCCGCGTAATTTTTCCGTTCATTATTTTTCAGGAAATAGGCCAGACAAAACAAGCTGATAATAATTGTCGCTACCTGCAAAGTGGTTCTATAATTTGTAAATAATAATTGTTCAACATTATATAAATATCTTTGTTTAATCACTTGATGGTAGTGTTCCAGCGGCAATTTTTTAGTCTGCGAATAGAGATAAACGTCAAAATATCGGTTTACCAAGCTTAGTATTTTTTCGCCAAAAGCGAAATGAACAATATTTATCAGAAGTAAGAGAAGAATTAGAAGAATTATAAATTTTTTAAAAAAATTGAATATTTTTCTTTTAATTTCAAGATATTTATTATCCAGCCAGAAATCCAAGCCTAAACCGCTTAAAACAACCAGGGAAAATACGGCTGGCAGCATCCAGCGCGTCTGTGATCTGAGTTGACTAATAATTGGCAAGTAATTAATTAGCCAAAACAAGGGCGAATAGGGAATAGTAATCAGGAAAAAACCCAAAGCGAATATTTGCCAAAAAACAATCAGTTTATTTTTTGGCAGGAATATCGTGGAAACTAAAAAAATCAACGGTAAAATTCCGATATAATTTTTAATTGTTCCGCCATCAAGATAAATTACGTCAATGAGCGGAAAGAGGGGGGTAAGGAAAACGCCAAATTTAAAAATTCCGGCGGAAACAACGTATTCCTGAAAGATGCTGCCCCCGCGTCCCGAGACTGAAAGCGAAACTAAATTGGGTATTATTTGGATTAAGCCGATAAACGAGGAGATAGAAAATAAAACAAAAATCTTTATCGCGAATTTGTAATTTTTAATGTCGGAAAAAAACAAAAAAATGACATAAACCGCCAGGCCCGACATGGCGATTAGAAGATAATTGCTGTGGGCGCTCAACCAGCCAGCCCCGATAACAATTGAACCAAGCAACATTATTAACCAAGAATTGTGATTATAAATATAAGTTACCAACCAAAAGGAAAAACTCATTATAAAAACCGCGGCGAAAATCGTGATATCCATACTAAAAAAAAGAAAAACGCAGGCATAACTCGCGGTTAAAGAAGCCAAGGGCGAACCTTTAAATTCCTTGATTAATTGACCGGCGAAAAAACTGCCCAGGACAACATAACAAAAACTGATAATACTTTCAATGATATTAATTGGCAGGGGGAGAAATTTAAAAAAAAGATAATTAATTGGCGATAAAAATCCCAAAAAAGCGCCGGCGTAAGAGGCGGCGCCGTTTAAGATAAAGGGATTGATAAAGAAGCTTAAATTATTCTTTAAGGCATATTGATAAAAGGAAAAAGAGGGGTAAATGATATCAATGTTGTCAAGATGAGCGGTAACTTGAATGCCAGCGACTCTAGTAAAAAAAGTGATAAAGACGGGTAAGGCGATTAAAAATAATCTTCCCGGCCAATTTTGCGAGAGCTTGATTATAAAATTAAATAAGTTATCTTGGAGGGCGGTTATTTTGATATTAATGATTATTATTCATTATTTAATTAAACCCAAGGCGATTCTCGCCTTTTTTTTAAATTCCTGAAAATTATTTAATTTAATAATTTGTTTTAAAATAAATTTTGGCCTAAAATAAAAAGAAAAATAAGCCTTTTTAAGCAGCCGGATCAATTCTTCACGCTTAATTTCTTTTTCCCAAAAATAAGGCCGGAAATCAACCACCGGATTGCTGGCAAATTTTTGCCAGTAGTCAAAAGGCAAAACCTTTTCTTTTAAGCCTAAAGCATAAACGTCAGTGGCGGGAAAGGGGGTAAGAATGGCAAAATGAGCGAAATCAGCCTTTATTTTTTTGGCAAATTTAATTGTTTGCTTAATTTCTTTTTCGGTTTCCGTTGGGGAACCGATCATGAAATAAGCCAGCGTGGTAAGGCCGGCTTTTTTGGTCGCGGCAAAAGCATTTTTTGCCATCTCCAGAGTTATCCCTTTTCTTAGAATATCCAATATCTTTTGATTGCCGGCTTCAACGCCGTAATGAATTCTTTTACAGCCGGCCGCTTTCATTTTTTTTAATAATTCTTCATCAACAGTATTGACTCTGGCCCGAACGTCCCAAAAAATATTTAAATTTCGTTTGATAATTTCCGCGCAAATGTCAACCACTCTTTGCCGGTCAATGGTAAAGGTATCGTCATAAATAAAAATTTCTTTAATTCCCATTTTTTTGCATTCTGCCATCTCATCAACGACGTTTTTCGCGCTTCTGGCCCGAAAGACTTTACCCAGATGCGGCCGGTCGCAAAACAGGCAATTGTAAGGACAGCCGCGGGAAGTAAACATCGTGGTGACCGGCTTGTTTTCCGACAGGACGGAAGAATATTTTTGATAAGGAGTCAATTCTCTGGCCGGAAAGGGCAGATCGTCAAGTTCCTTAATCAAGGGCTGGCGGCCGGTATTGAAAATTTTCTTTTCTTTGTCTTTAAAAACCAAACCCAAAACGGCTTTAAGATTCTCCGGATTATCAATATTGTCAATAAGATTTTTACAAGTAAATTCTCCTTCGCCTAAGACAATAAAATCAACCTCGGGCAAATTGATGGTTTCTTGGGGATAAATATTGACGTGCGGACCGCCTAAAACAGTTCTTATTCCCGGGTTTATTTTTTTTACGATTTTCAATGTTTTAACAACGTCAATCAAAGCAAAAGTCAGGGTGGTAACGCCGACGATATCGGGGTTGATTTCTTGTATTTTTTTCTCCAAATTCGGATAATCTATTTTTTCCACCAGACAATCAAGAATGATTATTTGGTGGGCCGTGAATTTTTTCAAATAAGCGGCGACATACATCAGGCCCAAAGGCGGCAGATAATCTTCTCCCTTTTCCAATATGGCCGGCACGTTTGAAGAAATTATATTTTCCAAAGGCGGATTTATCAGGACAATTTTCATTATGGAATTTAATTTATTTTATTTTTTAGCAAATAATTTTTATTTAATTTCTCTTCTGATCGCCGAGATTTGATCGGCTAAAAGGCCGAAGAAAAATATTAAAATTGTTGATAAAAACAAAACCACGGCCGATTTGCTGACATTGAAAGAAATTGCCGAAATTACCATTTCAATCAAACTTAAGGTAAATAAAACCAGACTGGCCGGCAGAAAAATTTTTAAGGGCGAAAACAGCATGATAATCCTCAAAATCAGCATTAAAGTTTTTCCGGCGTCGCTTACTTTAACCGTGCTTTTGCCGCCCTGGCGCTTATTTATTTCAATCGGGACGTAATTGACATTAAGGCAGTCTTTAAAAAAAGCCAAAGTTATTGTGGTGGTCCAGGAAAAACCGTTTGGCAGTAAATGTCTGTACTTTAAATATAAATCTTTTTTTACCAATCTTAAACCGGAATTCAAATCTGGTATTTTTTGTTCAACCAAGTATTCGGCCACCCAATGCAGCGCTTTTTTACCCGGTTGCCTGATAAGCGGCCCTTTGTAAGTTTGGCGCGCGCCGACAACCATATCGTAATTTTGGCCGGCATCAATCAGCCTTTTAATATCCTCAACCCGATGCTGGCCGTCCGAATCAAAAGCCAAAATCCAATCCATTTCCGAAGCCGCCGCGCCGCTTTTAATTGAAGCGCCATAACCTTTATTATAGGGATGGTTAATTATCTTAATTCCTTCAATTTTTGAAATTATCTCTTTAGTCTTGTCAATTGAGCCGTCATTAACAACGATAATTTCTGAAGAATCAAAAAAATTTTGATGAAGATAATTTTTTAAATCAGAAATTGTTTTAGTAATTGTATCCTGCTCATTCAAAGCAGGCACAATGACTGAAAATTTAATAGGCATAGAATTACTGTCCTTTAATGCTTAAAACCGTTCTAATGGTTTTAAGAATAATGCTTAAATCTAAGGTTAAGGAACGATTTTTAATGTAAAACAAATCATACTGCAACTTCTCCAGAGTTTCTTTCTCGGATCCGCCGTAAGCCGGACCAACGACTTGAGCCCAACCCGTCAAACCCGGCTTTATTAAAAGTCTTTCTTTGTAAAAAGGCAGATACTTGGAAAGTTGATCAATAAACTCGGGCCTTTCCGGGCGGGGGCCGATTAAACTCATTTCTCCCTTTAAAACATTAATTAATTGCGGAATTTCATCAATTCTGGTTTTTCTTAAAAATTTTCCCAACGTTGTCACTCGGGGATCATTTTTTATCGCCCATTGAGGACCTTTTTTTTCCGCTTCAATTATCATGGTTCTTAATTTTATGGCCGTAAAAATTCTGCCATCCTTGCCCACCCGCTTTTGAGTAAAAAAAGTCGGCCCGCGATCATTTATTCTAATCGCGGCGGCAAAAATGGGAATAAAAGGCAAAAATAAAATCAATAAAATAAGGGAAAAAATAATATCAAAAAATCTTTTCAGTTCCTCATAAATTCTTTTATTGCCCTCGGTTAAATTTTCTAAAAACCATGTTTGTTCAATGGTGGTTACCGGAATTTTACCGGTAATTTTTTCATAAAAAGTGGCAATATCAAAAAAGTCTATTTTTAACGGCAAACATTTGAATAATCCATCCGACAAATTTGCGTTTTGCCGGGGATGGATGATTGAAATTATAATATCAATTTTTTTGTCAAGACAGATATTTTTTAAATTTAAATAATTATCTTGAATTATAATTTCTTTTAATTCATCCGAGATATTAGGCGGAGTTTCATTAGATTCCAATATTATGACTTTAATCTGATAACCTAATTGCGGTTTTTTATAAATTTTATCAATGATCTCATTTGCCAAGGGATTAAAACCGATTATCATCAGATTATTGGAAATTTTCGAAGATTTGCTTAATAAGTTGAAAAATAAATGCCAGGCATAAATAGCCAGCCCGGCGATTAGAGCATTAATCAACAAAATAGTTTGCGGTTTTAAGTTAAAAAGCCGATCTTGACCTAAGTAAAAGAAAAAAACGGCAAAAATAATCCCTAGGGTTAAACTTCTTAATAACCGGCTCAAAATGCCGGCCTTGCCTTGGACATGAGCCAGCTCGTATAAATCATCTATATAAAAAAATGCTAACCAAATGACAAAAACAAAAGAAAACGGCCAAAAATGCTGCTTAAATAAGGAAGGAGCATATTCCTGCTGATAACGGATTATTAAAGTTAACCATAAAGAAAAATAAAGGATGATAATATCCCCTAAAAATAGAACGTATTTTTTCGTCGCTAAAATTAAATTCTTTCCCATTTAAATTTGTAAATAAATATAATAGAAACTTTCGGCATCAACCATTAAAATTTTATTAATTATTTTTTTAAATCTCTGGAAAAATATTTTTAACGGGCATAATCTATTTCCGATATCCCCGTTGCTTCATTAATGCTATTGCTTAAAGTATTGCCATAACCAATAAACCTGCTTACTCCATAAATCTTAAACGCCTCGCTTAATTTATCATTTTTTATAAGCTTATTTATTGTCTCCTCGCTGAAATAAATAATGTTCTTATTGGTATAATAATTAAGAACGCCGGCGATTGTCGGATGTTTGCCGACGGCGATTACATCATTAATCGAATCAATATTGCCGGCATTGATTGCTTTAATCATCGGGTAAGCCACAACCATCGTTGTTTCGCCGTCATATTGCCGGCCAAAAACATATTTGGTCACTAACAGCGTCTGCAAAAGCAATAAACCAACCAAAATAACGGTTATGCTTTTTGTGAATTTATTCTTATTTTCCCAATGGTTGCCAATTAACAATGAAAGCTGATAAAAACCAAAAGCGCTTAAAGCAACAACAATAAATCTAATTTCCGCGAAATGATCATAATTGCTGCTTCTTAAAAAAAATAAAAAAATAAACCAGGTTAAAAGCCAAAGCAAACAAAGCTGAAGCAATTTTTTATTTTTAAAATATAAATGATAACCCCCTAAAATCATTAAGAATAAAATAAACGGGCCGCCAAAAATCGGCAGGCGAAAAAAATTCTTGACATAATATTGGAAAGAATAATAATAGGTAAATAATTTTTGCCGCCAGCTTATTTTTTGACCAAACATTTCCAAAAAATCGGCTAAATCACCGGCCGAATTATTTTTTAATTCATTCAGGTACTCGGCCTGATTAAAATGAAAGGTATATGGATCTGGAAACAAGTGACTATATATGCGATAAGAATTTTTATCATTGATGAAATAAACATTGCTTTGATTTATATAATCAAAGATAAAAGATGAACCGACGATTATCAAAATGGGCAAAAGCAAATAAATAAATTTTTTTGAAAAACGCTTCTGATAAAATTCAAAAAGTAAAATCGCAAAAACTGATATAATAAAAGCGTTTCTCGCCAAAATCGCAAAACTGAAAAAAATTCCGGCTAATAATAATATTTTTTCGTTCTTATTTGAAAAATATAAAAATAGACCGCCAATAAAGAAAAAAATCGCTAATTCATAAAAACCGGCATAAGTTGACAAAACCCAAAACCAAGGCAGGAAAGAATCTAGAATAAATCCAAAAATAGCAGCCGGAAAACTAAATAGCTTATAAAGAATTAAAAAAATAAAAACCGCTGATATTGACCATAAGAATAAACTCGCTAAAACCGGCAAATTAGCATTATAACCGAATAAAGTGAAAATATATCTATAAAAAATCGGCGTGAGCTTATTGCCAATATCGTTGGCCTTAACTCCTTTCTGGCTGATTAAATCAGAGGACAACAAAATATTATTATTATCTTCCACTGACCAGCGGCCTTGAAAATAAAGATTTCTGGCTAAACTCAAATTTGTTGAACCGACTTCCAGGGGATAACCTTTATAAAAAATCTGATAATAATGAAGGGAAAAATAAAAACTAAAAAGGAAAAAACAGCCCAGTAATAAATAAAATTTATTATGCTTTTTATCAGTAAAGCGGCTGAATTCCATAGAAAAAAATTAATAATAATTATAATTATTCAAAAACTAAAATTTTAGCTTAATTTAGCCAAATAATCTAACAAATTAATGGCTCTTTAATAAACAAAGTATAGTATATAAAAATGATTTATGCAACATGCTCTATAAACATAAGGTAAATCTTGACAAACAAAAAAATAAACATTAAAATAACTACATTATGGAAAAAATCCTGCCAATTTTAAAATTTTTATTTTTCAATTTTGATTATTTTTTATCGGCCATTATAATCCTGCTTTTTATTTTTATAAAAGACAACGCCAAGTTTCGGTTAAAAGATGAGATTATAAAAACTGGCGGTTTTATCGGCAATTTATTCAATAAATTAGCGGCCGTCAAAACCGAAAAATTGCTAATTTCATTTTTTATTATAAATTTTTTAATCCGTTTTCTAATGGCTTTACCGGTACCCGCGATCGGCGCGATGGCTGATATTGTCGCTCCCCATTATTTAAATCTAGCCCGCAGTTTATATCAAGGTCGGGGCTTTACCACCGAAGTGATTTGGAATAATTTCATGCAAGAACCCAATATTATAAGACCGGATTTCTTTCGTGTTCCATTTTATCCTTTTTTAGTATTTCTATTTTATAAAATATTTGGTTATAGTTTCCTGTCGGCAAAACTAGTTAACGTGCTAATCGGCGGCATTCTGCCGATTATCAGCTACGCCTTTGCCTCGGCTATCACAAAATCAAAAAAAATAGCAACTTTATTATTAATATTAATCAGCTTTAATGGTTTACTGTTTACTCTGGTTGTAATTTCTTATCCGGAAATCGTTTATACGGCTTGTTTTATAGCGACTTTATACTTTTTGTATCTAAGCCGCGAAAAAATCGGTTTTTTAAATGTTTTAGCCGGCATATTTTTAGCCTTAACTTATCTTAGCCGGACTGAAGGTTTATATATCCTCCTGCCGGTAATAATTTTTACTTTTTTATATCGTCAAAATAAAAAAATATTTTTGCCAAAATTTGCCTTAGTCGCTTTCGGTTTTTTGATTATTGCCGCGCCATACCTTGCCCGGAATTACTTCCTGACAAAAAATCCATTTTACAGCGATTTTGATAAAATCGCAATGCTCACTTTTGTAGATTCAGGCACGATGATTGAAAGTCCGAGCTTTGAATATAATAATATTTACGAAATGGCTTTAAAAGAACCAGGGGAAATAACTTTTTGGGTATCTAAAAAAATAATTGATGGATTGATATTAATTCCGCGAGCCTTACTTTATAGCTATATTTTAACAATTTTAGCCTTAATCGGCGTTTACAGTTTCTTTAAAAACAACAAAGAAAAATGCAATTTTTTATTAATAACCATGTTTTTCCATTATATAATTATCGCGGCCAGCATCGGCTTTACCGACCGGTATTTTACCCCCCTTTTAATAATTTTTTGCCTGTTTATAAGCCTGGGAATAAAAAAAATTTATCAGATATCATCTTCTTTTAAAAAATCCCTTCTAACGATTTATCTTGCGATTTTTATCATTTTCAACGGATTGGGAGGAATAATCCAAGGAACAATGCCGTATATCCCCCATAGTTTTTATAAAAGATTTGACGCCAAACAATATTTTAGCGACACTCAAATTTTTTATGATTATATTAAAAAAAATACGGATAGAAACGACGTTTTTATGGTTTCCCGCCGGCCTTATACGATTAACTATTTTATTGAAAGGCCGGTTATAATATTTCCTTTTACTGATGAAAAAGGCATTCAAGAATTCATGAAAAAATATAACGTTAAATGGCTAATCTGGATGGGCCAGCCAAGCAAAATTGACGGGAAATATTGGAAATTCTTTTTACCGAATGAAATTCCGGAAAATGTCAAATTAATTTATAAAAATACCGGGGGCGAATTGTTTAAAGTGGAATACTACAAATAAAATCTTTTTCGTCAATAAACCACAAAAAATATTTCCTTTGATTTAAATAGATAATATCTATTTTTTTGTTACTTAAAAATATAGCGCCTGATTAACTTATTTAAAAATTTTATAATTGACAATATTCCATTTTTGCAAAATATATTTTAACATCACGATAAGGCATTGAAGGCCGTATTTTAAAGATCGCTGAAAATTAATTGATGAGGCTTCGGCAAAATACCGAGTGGGAATTGGAACATCCCCAATTCTAAAACCATGAAAAACAGATTGGGCAAGAAATTCCGTGTCAAAAATAAAATCATCTGAATTAAAATGATAATTTATCTTTTGTAAAACTTCTTTTCTGTAAATCCTGAATCCGGAATGAAAATCACCCAAATTTTGGCCCAAAACAATATTTTCAACCGTGGTTAAAAAACGATTGCTGATATATTTATATAACGGCATGCCTCCGGCAAATGCTTCATGCCTTGTCCTGATTCTTGAGCCAATAATAATATCGCAAACGTTTGAAGTTATAAAACCAATGGCAAAAGGTATGACTTTCGGATCATATTGGTAATCCGGATGAACCATAATAATAATATCGGCCTTCCGATTCAAGGCAAAATCATAACAAGTTTTTTGATTAGCGCCATAACCCTTATTTTTTGCATGGGAAATAACCGTGATTCCTAAATTTTTCGCGATTTCCACGGTTCTGTCTTTACTGCCGTCATCAACCAATAAAATTTCATCTACGTAATTCTTAGGAATATCAAAAAAAGTTTTTTCAAGGGTTTTTTCCGCATTATAAGCGGGCATGACGATTATAACTTTCGGTTCAGGCATGATAAGATTGAATTGCGATTTTAAATATGAATTGCCCGGCGGCAGAACCCGCGGGGTGAAAGGCTTATCTGATAAATCAATTAAATTTATCCCGATTTATTTCCAATTTTATTGTTCAAAATCTCCCTGATCACATATTTCGGACGTTGTTTCACTTCTTCAAAAATCCGGCCCAAGTATTCTCCAATAATGCTTAAAGCCATCAGCTGAATGCTGCCTAAAAATAAAACTAAAACAATAATAGTCATCACGCCCCGGGCCCTGACCGGATAAACAAAATAAAGCCCAATGAAAAAAATTATGCCCAAGGCGGCAATTAGGGTGACAAAAGAAGCCAAATAAGAAATCAGCTCAAGCGGCGCATAAGAAAAGGAAAAAAAGCCTTTTTTGGCCGACCAGATATAGCGCCAAATATTGATTTTTGACTTGCCGGCCGACCGGTCCAAGCGGGTATATTCAATTCCGGTCTGATTAAAACCCACCCAGGTTCTTAAACCGCGCACAAAGCGATCACGTTCCGGCATTTGGTTGATAATATCGGCCACCTTGCGGTCCATCAAGCAGAAATCGCCGGCATTTTCCGGAACTTCAAGATAAGAAATTTTTTTATAAATCCGATAAAAAAGATTATAACTGACGCGCAAGAATAAACTCCCCTGCCTTTTTTTTCTGATGCCATAGATAACATCAAAACCCGCCAGCCATTTTTCTACAAATTGCCTGATCATTTCCGGCGGATCCTGAATATCCCCGTCAATCCAAACCACCGCCTCGCCGGCAGCCAATTCCGTGCCGGCGGTATAACCGTGGTCCGAAGTGCCGAAATTTCTTGAGAAAAAAATTACTTTAACCCTTTGATCCTTGGCCGCCAAATCGCGAAAGATTTTTTCCGAATTGTCGGTTGAAGCGTTGTCGGTATAAATAAATTCGTAATCAGCCGTAATTTCAAAAAATACTTTTACTAATCGCTCATACATCGGCAGAATATTCGCCTCCTCGTTGCGGCAAGGAATAACCACGGAAATTTTTTTATCTGTCATCATATTGGTCAATAAATTTTTTAATATTTTGATAAATATATTCCATATGTTCTTTATTCAACCCATGATAACAGCCCACCCAAAAAGAATTATTCATCACGATATCGGTATTTGCCAGATTGTCCGCTTTACGATATTTAACATTATAATTCAAAAAATACGGCTGGCGGCATAAATTTCCGGCCAAGATTAGTCTCGTCAAAATCTTATTTGTTTCCAGAAATTGAACTAAATCAAACCGTTTAAAAGGGCAATTCGGCTTTAAAGTCAAATAAAAGCCAAACCAGCTCGGCTCGCTTAAATTTTCCGCCTTAGGCAAAATAAAATATTTTTCAAATTCTTTGAGTTTATTCAGCAAATAACTGAAATTATCTTTTCTTCTTTGGGTGAAAATCGGCAATTTTTCGAGTTGAACCAAGCCTAAAGCGGCTTGAATGTCGGTAATCCGAAGATTATAGCCGATTTCGGAAAATATAAATTTATGGTCATACCCTTCGGGCAAATCGCCAAGCTTCCAGACAAAACGTTTACCGCAGGTGTTATCATGACCGGTTTTGCATTGGCAGTCCCGGCCCCAGTCCCGGACTGACCGGACAATCCGATTAAGAAATTCATCGCTGGTAACAACCGCTCCCCCTTCCCCCATCGCCATATGGTGTCCTGCATAAAAGCTAAATGTCGCCAGATCGCCGAAAGTCCCCACTAATTTTCCATCATAGGTGGTGCCCAAAGCATCACAGCAATCTTCAATCAGCCATAATTGGCGCTTTTCACATAAAGCCTTAACCGCCTTAAGATTAAAAGCGTTGCCGATATTATGGGGCAAAATCACGGCTTTGGTTTTTTGGCTGACGGCTTTTTCCAAATCATCGGCCTTGATATTTAAGGTTTCAATCTCAATATCGACAAAGACCGGCACTAATTGGTTGACAATTAAAGGATTGACAGTTGTGGGAAAACCCGCGGCAATAGTTATCACTTCGTCGCCCGGCTTCAGTCTTTTCTCGCCTAATCTGAAAGAAGTCAGGGCGGCAACGGCGATTAAATTGGCCGAGGAGCCGGAATTGGTCGTGGTACAGTATTTTACCCCAAGCCAGCCAGCAAACTTATTTTCAAATTCTTCGGCATAACGCCCTTCGGTCCACCAGCCCTCCAAAACCGCCTGGGTCATGGCCACCAATTCTTCGGCCCCAAAAAATTTACCGGAAGCGGGAATCGTATTTTTACCGGGAACGATTTTTTTATTCGCAAAATTTTCCTGATAATGCTTTCTGATTAAATTTTCCAGTTCTTGATTCATAAGCGAATTTTTTCATAAATATCTTTAAAAACTTGCCTTTATTATATAATAATTAAATGCTTATTTCAAGCCTGTTGCCCTTGACAAAATTCAACGACTATGTTAAACTGAAAAACTAGATGACAATTCGGGCAAAATTTCACAAAAAAGGAGGATTACCGTGAATCAGGAAGAAAGGCAAAGAAGGGACATTGAAATCGCGAAAACAACGGCGGTTAGCCATTTGAAACTCGTGCCAAGGGACCAATCTCTGGGCACCCCGCTTTTTGAAGCAATTATGCGCTTAAGCGTGGGCGTGGCCGTGGAAGCGGTTTTGCTTCGCGAAAATGGCGGCAAACTTGAGGTCTACTTGACTAAAAGGGCGGCCGATGATCCGGCTTATCCCGGACAGTATCATTGCCCGGGATCCTACATGCGACCGGGCGAATCATATGCCGATGTCTTTGAACGGCTCAATGAACGCGAATTTAAAACCAGGATCACAAAAGGGCGCCTGGTGGGAATTCACAATAACACCAACGAGGAGCGCGGCCACACTCAAAGCCACATTTTCTTGGTTGAGGTTGAAAGCGAGCCGCAAGCAAAAAATGGCGGGTGGTTTTCGGTAAATAACCTGCCCGAAGAGACAGTCTGCCATCACGTTTGGCCAATTATCCCGACAGCTTGCGAGGCCTGTCATGAATACAAGATTGACTTTTCCCTATCGGAGAGCTGAAAATCTCCTGCGGGTTCAAGCGAGATAAAATAAATTATCGCTTGAGTCCGCTTTTTTTATTTGTTTTTCAAAGCTTCATTTAATCTTTCAACCGCTTTGTTTATATTGTCAATTGACGTGGCGTAGCTGAAGCGCGCATAACCCTGGCCGTATTGTCCGAAATTAGTGCCCGACAAAACCGTAAGGCCGGCATTTTCTAAGGCAAATTCGGCAAACTCTTCGCTGGTCAGGCCCGTGCCGGTAATATTGGGAAAAGCGTAAAAAGCGCCCTGGGGAATAACGCAGCTGACGCCGGGCAAACTATTCAAACCCGCCACGATCGCGTCGCGGCGTTTTTTATATTCGGCCAGCATGGCTTTTATCTGCGATTGATCGCCAATTAAAGCGGCAATGCCGGCGTATTGGATGAAAGGCGGCACGGCCGAAAATACCGTCTGGATCATCAGGCCAATTTTTTCCGCGATGGCCTCGGGCATAATCGCCCAGCCGAGCCGAAAGCCGGCCATGGCGTAAACCTTGGAAAAACTGTTTAAAATAATCGTCCGCTCCCGGCATTGGTCAATCACGCTGGGCGAATAATGCGGATAATCATAGGTCATTTTGCCGTAAGTTTCATCCGTTAAAAGATAAACGCCCTTTTCCTTGGCGATTTCGCCAATGGCCATAATTTCTTCTTTGGTCATGACCATCCCCGTGGGATTGTTCGGCGAATTGATAATAATCAAGCGGGTTTTATCAGTGATGCTTTTTCTGACATCAGCGGGATTCATTCTGAATTCGTTTTTTTCCAGAAGCGGGATATTGGCCCATTTGGCGCCGATAAAATCAAAAACGGAATAATAAGAAGCAAACCCAGGATCAGGCACAATCACTTCTTCCCCGGGATTAACCAGACAGCGGGTTAAAAAATAAATAAAAGCCTTTGCCGGAGCAATCACCACTTGGCCAATAGTCGGCTTAAACCCCAATTCTTTTTCCGTCGCCTCGCAAATCGCTTCCCTTAAGGGCAAAATGCCCAGAGAATTGACATAATGGGTTTCGCCGGACCTTAAGGCGCTAACGGCCGCCTCAATAATATGGCCGGGTGGCGCAAAGTCGGTATCGCCGATTTCAAAATGGATTATTTTTTTTCCCTGCCGCTCCAATTCGTTGGCCCGCGCCAAAACCTTAAACATCGGGCTGCCTTTTAATTTATAGGCGGCCTCGGCTAATTTTATTTGATCTTTATTATTCATAATATTTGAGATTACTTTTAAACCAATTAATGGTCTTGCCTAAACCCTCGCTTAAATCAACCTTTGGCCGCCAAATAAAATTCTTATGGGTTTTTTCCATATCCGCCTGCCACATTTCCGGCTCCCAAACCCGGCGCTTAACCGCATTCCATTTGACCAAATTTTCCGTTCCCAGCCGCCGGGTTATCTGGCCGACAACTTGGCTGATTTCGGTTTGCCGGCCAAAACCCACGTTATAAATTTCGCCTTTCAATTTTTCGGCCTTTTCATTTTCAATCGCCTCCAGATATAAATCAATAACATCATCAATAAAAATATAATCGCGCGAAACTTCTGGATTGCCGACCGCAATCTCATTTTGCCCTAAAGATTTGGCAATCACATGGGAAATCAGCCTTTTTTTGTCATCAAACGGCCCGTAGGGCGAAAATAGACGGAAAGTGGCGATTGGCCGGCCTTGAACTTTGGCCAAATACTGGCCGTACAAAGCGGCGCTCAATTTGGCAAGGCCATAGACATTAATCGGCTGGCAAATATCGCTTTCTTTCATGGGCGCGGATTTCAAGCCATATTCCGAAGACGAGCCGGTATTGATGAATAAACGGTAATTGACATCGCTTAGAGCGTTTAAAAGACTGACGAAACTTAAAAAATTTGTCTTAATAATCTCTTTTTCATTCTCCAGCTCGGTAAAGGCGCTGTAAATGCTCGCCGTGGCCAGATGAATGATGATTTCCGGCTGAATTTCTAAAAAAAGCCGACGCAATTCTTCCGTCTCTGACAGATCAATTATATGTTCATGGATTTTAGGGATAAGGTCGGCGATTCGCCATTTATCAGATCCGGCTCGCGCCAAGATGTGCACCTCGTAATTTTTGCCAACCAGCCGCCGAACCAGATGGGAGCCGACAAAACCGGTCGCGCCGGTAACAAAAATTCTTTTAGCCATATTAGTCAAGGGGTTTTATTATCATTTCCTTTTTAAATTCATCGCGATCCAAAAGGGGCGCCGCATCTTCAATTGGCTTGCCAAATTCCAATTTAGGAATAATTTTTTCATCATCGCGCGCTTCAACATTGCATAAAATCGCTTCGTTTGAAGCCAGCGCTTTTTTTAATTTAGAGCGCAATTCCTCATGATTATTGATCATTTCCGTCTTTAAGCCGTAAGCCTGGCCGACTTTTAAAAAATCGGGAAAACTGCAGCCTTTTTCCGGACAGGCGGCTTCATAATGCGAATTAAACCAAATGTCCTGAAATTGCTTAATCAGGCCATAAGCATTATTATTAATGACAAAAATTTTAATCGGCAATTTATAGTGATATATGGTTTGCAATTCCTGAATATTCATCTGTAATCCCCCATCGCCGATAATACAGATAATCGGCTTGTTATTCAAAGCAATACTCGCGCCGATGGCGGCCGGCAAGGAATAGCCCATGGGCGAATTGCCAAAAGCGGAAAAAAGCCTCTGACCGTCTTTAACGCAAAATCCCTGCAAGGTCCAAATCAGATTGCTGCCAGTGTCAGTAATAATAATATCATCGCTTTTTAATTCCTCGGCCAAAATTTTCATGAAATAGTACATATTGACCTTAGCCGACTGTTTGGCGCAGGCCGGCGGGCAAAGCGGATATTTATCTTTCCAAATTTTAATTTTTTTCAACCATTCGCTGGTATTCGGGGTGCGAAAATTATTCAACCCGCCAAGCAACCGGCCAATAAATTCCTTGGCGTCGGCAACAATGCCCAAATCAGGCTTTAAGCCGCGATCTTTAAAAATTTCCGCCGCCTCAATGTCAACAATGATCTTTTTCGCTTCCCGGGCAAAAGTTTCCGGTTTCCCGCCGGTTTGGCGGGTATCCAGGCGCGACCCGACAGCCAAAATCAAATCCGCGTTAGCCACGGCAAAATTTCCCGGCCGGCCGGCCGAAACGCCGAAAGTGCCGGCAAAAAGCGGGTGATCGTGCCCCGCTAAATCAATCGCTCCCCAGGATAAAGTAAAAGGAATATTTAATTTATTAATCAACTGCCCCGCTTCTTTTTCGGCGTTAGCCAATTTTACCCCGGCGCCGAATAATAATATCGGACGCTGAGCGGCTTTTAGCAAATCAATGATTTGATTAATTTTATAATCAGTCGCGGTCAAACTGCCGCCGGCATCAGACGGAATAAACCCTTCAAGCTCTTCGGGATTAATTTCCGAACGCTGGACATCCATCGGCAAATCCAGCAGCACGGGACCGGGCCGGCCGGATTTGGCCAGATAAATTGCCTGATCCAGATAAAATTTTATTTTTTTCGGATCATCAACCAAAACCGCGTATTTGGTTATCGGCTTAACGACGGAAACAATGTCAGTTTCCTGAAAACCGACTTGGCGCACCTTTTTTTCTCTTTTTGATTCATAAGTATTAACTTGGCCGGTGATATAAATTACCGGAATGGAATCAAAAAAAGCGCAACAAATGCCGGTAATCAAATTCGTCGCGCCCGGGCCGCTCGTAGCCATAGCGGCTCCCAAATTTTTAGTCAGGCGCGAGTAAGCCTCGGCCGCCATGGCCGCGGCTTGCTCATGCTGGGTGCAAATATATTTTATCTCTTTAATATTGCGGAATGAATCAACTAAATTGGCCACCGCGCTGCCGGTAATCAGAAAAACATGCTTAATACCCCGTTCGGCAAGATATTTTAAGACATAATCAGATAACTTCATATTTAATTTGTTCGGCGTTATTATGAAATTCAAAAAAATTCTTGTACCAATCAACGGTTTTTTTAAGCCCTTCTTCCAAATTAAAGCTGGCTTGCCAGCCTAAAACCGTATTAGCTTTTTGCGCCGACAGATACTGGGCCGGAATTTCGCCAAAAGCCTGATTTAAAATTATCGGCTCAAGCTTTGAATCCATTAATCTCAATATCTTATTTGCCAAATCAATAACGGAAATCGGATCCTGGTTGCTGAAATTGAACGCCTGGCCGAAGAGATTAAGTTCTTCCATTTTTTCCGCCAAAGTCAAATAAGCGATTACGGCATCTTCAATATAAAAATAATCACGAACCAATTTGCCGTCGCTTCTAACCACTGGCGGCTCGTTATTGATTATCGATTTGATCGTCCCCGGAACGATCCGATTGAAATTTAAATCGCCGCCGCCGAAAAAATTGCCGCAGCGGGTGATACAGACGGGAGTATTGAAAGTTTTATGATACGACTGGGCTAAAAGATCGGCGCAGCTTTTGGAAACGTCGTAAGGATATTGCCCCTTAAGAGGCGTCTCTTCGGTATAAGGCAAAATTGACTGCTCGCCGTAGGCTTTATCGCTGGAAGCGGCAATGATTCTTTTGACTTTCGGGCTGCGGCGGCAGGCTTCCAAAATATTCCAGCTGCCTTTGATATTGGTTTCAAAAGTAGAAATCGGATTGCGGTTGGCAATCGTGATAATCGCCTGCGCCCCGAGATTGAAAACCGTATCAATTTCATACTCGCCTAAAATTCTCTCCAAAATAATTCTGTCTTCCAGCTCGCCGCGGACAATATTAATTTTCGGATAATAACCGGAATAAAAAAGATTTGACTTTGGAACAATATCCCGGATTAAGCCAACCACTCCCGCTCCGGAATCAACTAAATACTTTACCAGCCAAGAACCCAAAAGGCCGCTGCAACCGGTGACTAAAACATTTTTATTTTTCCAAAATTCTTTATTCATACAATTGAATTATTTCCAAATGGCCCACGGCGTTTTGCCGGTTTGCCACATTTTATTAAGTTCTTCGGCTTCTTTGGCCGTATTCATGGTATACCAAAAATCAGGATGAAAATATACCGACATTTGGCCGTCTTGAGCCGCTTGGGCCAAAGGCTCTTCCTCCAAGACACAGGATTCGTTATCGGACAAATAATTGAATATTTTTTTATTGCAGACAAAAAATCCGCCGGAAACAACCGTTTTAAGAGGAATTTTTTCTGAAAATGCCTTGACTTGATTGCCCTCGATTTTTAAACTGCTGAAAAAAGTCGGCGGATTGATTCCCGCCACCGTTATGATTTTTCCGTTTTCTTTATGGAAATTATACAGCTTATTTAAATCAATATTCGCCAAGCCGTCGCCATAAGTCAAAAAGAAATCTTCCTCGCCTTCAAGATAGTTCTTAATCCTGGCCACGCGCGCGCCGGTCATGGAATTTATTCCCGTATCGGCAAAAGTGATATTCCAATTTTCCAAATTTTCCGGTTTATAATGAATGACTTTTTCTTCTCCCTTGGCTCTTAGTTGCAAAGTAAAATCATTGGACCATTCTTCAAAATTCAAAAAATAATCCTTAATCATATTGCCTTTATGGCCCAGACATAAAATAAAATCCTTAAAACCAAAATGGGAATAAATTTTCATGATATGCCAAAGAATCGGCATTTCGCCGATTTCCACCAAAGGCTTTGGCCGAAATTCAGTTTCTTCTTTCAAGCGCGTGCCCTTCCCGCCGCATAAAATAACAACTTTCATAAATTTTATTGCTTAAAAATAACAACTTAATTTAATCATAAAACATCATTTCTGTCAAATAAACGTTCAGCTTAAATTGCTTATTTAATATAACTTTTTCAAAAATTCGGGCTTGAATTGATTCAATTTTTTGCCGCTTAAAAGGCAGGAGACAAAATCAGGGTTAGCGAGGATATAACGCCCCCAGGTAACCATATCCAGCAACCCGGCGGCGACTTCGGCTTCCGCTTGCCTGAGAGACAATGACGCCCCGCTGAGCAAAAAGTGCGGCCAGATCGGCCGGACAATTCTTACGACTCGGCCGGAGGTTTTATAATAATCAGAACTAGCGCAGCTGATATCCAGAAGCCTTAAACCGATTTTATTAAAATTAGAGATAAGACAGGCCAGCATCTCTTCTATTTCCGGCCAGTCATAAACACCGGCCATTTCCCGGGAGGGAGAAATTCTAACCATCACTTTTTCAGAACCAAATTTATTAATAAATAATTCCGTCAGCTCCAAAGCAAACCGGCATCTGTTATCAACCGAGCCGCCGTATTCGTCTTTTCGTTCATTAATCCGTGAATCAAAAAATTGATCAACCAAATAGCCGTGTCCAAAATGTAATTCGGCGCCGTCAAAGCCCGCCCCGAAGGCAAGCTCGCCGGATTTAATAAACATTTCATAAACGTCTTTAATCTCGCTTCTCGTCAAAGCTCGAGGCCGGGCGTAAGGCTTATTATTTTGTTTATTTATGCCTTCGGCCCGCTTAGCCGAAGAGCTTACCGGCTGAATTCCGCCGGTAAAATCCTCGTGCGAAATCCGGCCGCAATGCCATAATTGGCAAAACATTTTAGCGCCCTGCCGGTGGACTCCGCTGATTGTTTTCTTCCAGCTATTTGCCTGTTCGGCGGTATAAATATACGGCGAATTTTTATGGCCGGCGGCGGACGGATGGATAATCAATCCTTCGGTAATAATCAAAGCGACGCCATCTTTCGCCCGCCGAATATAATATTCGCTCATCAAATCAATAACGCAATGATTTTGATCAGCCGACCACCGGCTCATCGGAGCCATGACAATCCGATTTTTTAATTTGCCGAGATACTTTGAATTATAGGGCGACAGTATGACGGAATCCATATTTAATTTAAAATAATTTTTTAAAATATTCGTGATTAAGATATTCTTTCAAACTTTCTTGCCAAAACCGCTGCAAATCCAATCCTTCGTCTCTAAGCCTTTTATTGACAATGGTCGCCTTTAAGGGTCTTTTTGCACTCTCTTTTCGGGCAAATTTATCGGCCGATACTTTGATTATTTTAATTCGATTTGAAATCCCCAAATATTTAACAATCTCGCAAGCCAATTCATAAAATGAACATTCGCCCTGGCCGGCCATATTATAAATTCCCTTTTTGCCTTCCGCCAATAAAACCAGGCAATTATAAGCTAAATCGTAGGTATAAGTTGGCTGCCAGACTCGGTCTCCCACTTCTTGAAAAGTCTTGTTTTCATTCATAATTTTAGCCAAATGGGGAATAAATTTCCCGACAAAATTTTTATCTTTCTGATAACCGCCGAAAAAACCGGCCAACCGGACAATAAGATGATTCGGCAGCCTCTTAATAATCAACCGCTCGGCTTCCAGTTTGCATCTTCCGTAAACGCACAGTGGCGAGGGTTTTGTTTCCTCGGCAATCGGCAAATCCTGCCCGTCAAAAATAAGAAAAGACTGGGGATAAAAAATTTTTGCTTTTGTCAACTTGGCCAAATCAATTAAATTTCTCGTGCCGTCAATAATGACATCGCGGCAAATTTTTGGATTAATTTCGCAGTATTCGGCGTCAACTTTAGCGGCGCAGTGCAAAATCAGATCAATCGGCCCGAAACTGAATTTTAAAACCGAGTTCCTGTCCGTTACATCAAGCTGATCATGGTTTAAAGCGATAATATTCGCATCGGAAAGATTCCAGGCCAGAATATCAGCCAAGGCCGAACCAAGCATTCCATTCGCCCCGGTGATTAGAATCGTCTTTCCGTTGAGATTGCTTAACTTTTCTCTGATAATTTTATTATTAATATAAGAATTCATAAAGCTATTTGATAAAATCAATGATTTTTTCCGCTCTTATCGCCCAGGCGTATTTTTGGACTTCTTTAAAAGAATTACCGGCTAAATTTTGGGCAGAATCAAAATCTCTTAAAACTATTTTTATGCCGTCGGCCAAATCTTTCGCGTCATCTGGTTTTATTAAAATGGAATTATTTTCATTCAGCACCTCCCGAATTGACGGCAAATCGGAAGCGACAATCGGCCTTTGGGCCGCCATATATTCAAACAGCTTCATGGGCGAAGTGTATAATTCGGAAATTTCCTTGCCCGCGGAATTCGGCAAAGCCAGAATATCGGCCGCTTTGAGATAATAAGGAATCAGTGTCGGTTTGACATGACCCGATAAAATCACGTTCTTAATGCCGTTTTCTTTGAGATAGGCGCTTAATTTTTCCCGGTCGTATTTCATGCCGCCGACAAAAACAATGATTTCGTTGTCCGACAAATAACGGCCGGCATCCGCCAAAGTATAGACGCCTTTCCATTTGAACAAATGCCCGCTATAAAGGATAATATTTTTATCCGCCGGCAAATTCAATTTTTGGCGGCATTCAGCTTTAGTCAGATTGATGTCATACTGGGCCAAATCCACGCCGTCGGGACAAACGATAATCTTATCTGCCTCAATCCCCGCCTTTTCCACCAGTAATTTTTTCAAAACCCGCGTGATGACTACGATTTTTTTCAATCTTTTTAAAAGAAATTTATACAGCCGAAATTTTCTCTGGGGAAAAGTGTGCATTTCCCAGACCAAATTTTTTCTGAAAAAACAAAGAAGAAACAAGGAAAATTCATCGCGGGAATAGATGATATCCGTTTTTTTCAATAATAAATGGCAAAAGGCAAAAACCGCGAAAGAAAAATTCTGGATAATGACACTTAGGCCTTTTAAAGAATAATCACCGGCGGTCAAATCAATCAGCCAAATTCTTTTGATTAAAAACCGGTTTTTAACGCCGTAATATTCAAAAGGATCAACCTTAACGAAATCCGGGTTGACTCTTTTGGCGACGATTAATTCCAAATCAGCCCCTTGGTTTAAAAAAGCTTCGGCCATTTTCATGATTTGCAAACCATGGGCTTTTTCCGTGGGGATTCTGACATTGGCTAAATATGTTATTTTCATTATTTTGTTTTGGCTAAATAACAAATCTGATGGCCGAACAGATTCGGCCAAAAATTTTTAAACCAAAAACCGTTAGAGGGATAAGACTTCACTAATTCCAAATTCAATGATTTGAGCCAGTCCAAAAAATCAAGGTGGCTCCAAAATCTAAGGTGCTCGGAAGGATGGGAAACCCATTGGGTAAAAAACCGGCCTTTAAACATCAGGCTCAGGCGATAGCGGTAAAAAGCCGAGTTAGGAACGGAGATGATAAAATATTTCGTCTGGTTTGAAAGCCGGGCAATCAAATCCTCCGGCTGGCTCAAATGCTCCAAAATTTCGGATAAAATTATATAATCGTATTTTTCTTCAAGCGCCAGATCGTCTTTGGCCAAATCAAAAATCCGGCCCCTAATCCCGTTCTTTTCCAAATTTTCAACCACCAAAGGAGAAATGTCGATGCCGGCGGCTTCGCATGCCTTTTTTTGCTTCAACTCCAGCAACAACCGCGAATTGCCGCAGCCGATGTCTAAAACTTTGGATTTTGGGCTTACCCAGGAGAAAAAAATTTCTTCCCTTTCCATTAATTTTCCCCTCATGGCAAATCCCCTTTCTTGCCAATACTCGTCATAATCCAATTTATTGATTTTTGAAAAATTCGGTTTTCTTGTTCCGCGAAAATAAAACATATTAATTTGCCCCCTTAAAAAAATCCTTAAGGCCGTTAATCACTGAATCCTGTTCATCTTCGGCCAGATCCGGATACAAAGGCAGGGTCAATAATTTAGTCCAAACCGCCTCGGCCGCCGGCGTTTTTTCTCCGTATTTTTGATATATCAAATAATGATTATTTGGAATATAATGAACGCCGGTGGAAATTCCTCTATCGGCTAAAAACAAATTCAAGCGATCGCGAGCGGAAGTTTTGATAACATAATTATGCCAGGAACTTTTAGCGTATTCTTTTTCCACCGGCAATTCAATCTCTTTGACATCCTTTAATAATACATCATATCGCTTGGCCAAAATTCTTCTTTTCTCGTTCATTTTGTCCAATTTGGCCAGCTGAACCAGGCCCAGCGCCGAATTTAAATCATTCATATGATATTTAAACCCCAGTTCTTCAACGTTATAAGACCAAGAATACCCGCCTCTTTCTTTATGCTCCGATTCTTCCCGTTCCCAGGTATCCTTATTGATTCCCAGCCAGCGCAATTTTTTCAATCTTTCATGCCATTCTTTATTATTGGTGACAATCATCCCGCCGTCCCCGGTCGCCAAATTTTTGACGGCATGAAAGCTGAAACAGGCTAAATCGCCGAAAGTCCCTAATTTCTTGCCCTTATATTCTCCGCCGCAGGCGTGGGCGCAATCCTCAACCACGGATAAATTATTGTCTTTTGCCAGTTTTATTATTTCTTCCAGCCGACAGGCCTGGCCGCCGTAATGAACGGCCATAATCGCTTTGGTTTTCTTGGTTAAATTCTTTTTGATTTCTTCCGGATTGATATTAAGGGTATCCGTTTCAATATCGGTAAACACGGGCCGGCCCTGATTATATAAAATCGCGTGATTAGTGCTGACAAAAGTCATCGGCGTCGTGATCACTTCGCGGTCTTTGACTGCCAAAACCATTAAGGCCAAATGCAAAGCCGCGGTCGCCGAATTCAAAGCCAGGGCGTATTTTACCCCGAGATATTCGGCAAATTCTTTTTCAAATTGTTCGGTTTTCGGACCAAGGCCGAGCCAGCCGCTTTTAATCACTTGGCTTATGGCTTCTATTTCTTCCTGCCCCATGGCGGGCTTAAATACTGGGATCATATGGTTTTAATGATTATGAATAATATTCTTTCAAACGGCAAAAAATAAAATTTGTATTTGAATCTTAAGCCCACCCAAAAATTAACGGCCGCGGCTAAACCGAAATATCTTAGCAAATTGACTTTCCAGCCGCTTTTTTTCTTAAGGTATTCTTGGCTGAATATTTTTTTAAAAACAATCAAGACGCGCAAAAGCTTGACTTTTCTGATATGTTTTTTGCTCGTCCAGGGAGTGACCTGGTGGGCCAAATCAATCAAGCGCCAGTCTTCAAACTTTTTAGGATCAAAAAAGCCTCTTTTAACCGCCAAATCATATAAAGGCGTGCCGGGATAAGGCGTGTAAAAAAATAATAAAACCGTGGCCGCGGGATTGACCAAAAATATTCTTCTCAATAATTCAACCGTGTTGTTCAGCTCCCGCTTCAAAACCGATTTGATTTGTTTTTTATCATCAACCGCGGGCGGAAAACTGGTAATAAAAGAATTGATGATATTAATCCCGTATTTTTTGGCCGTGATTTCGCATTTTAAGGTATTTTCCACCAAATTCTGCTTATTAATCAAATTCAGCATCTCTTGGTCGCCGGATTCGGCGCCAATCAATAATTCTTTTATTCCCGCCTGCTTGAATAATTGCCAATCCTCGGGACGGCAGCCGGCCAGCTGGTCCGACCGGCCGTTAAGGCCCGTCAAAACGATTTTGACATTTTTTTGAATCAGGCCCCGGCAAATTTCTTTGACTCGGGGAATATCAACGAAAAAATTAGAGTCGCGGATGTCAATTCCCGTCAAATTATATTTTTTGGCCAAAAATTCCAGATCCAGGACGACTCTTTCGGCCGGGTAATAATCCCATTTCCTCTCAAAAGTCGGATTGGCCAAATAGCAAAAAGCGCAGCGAAAAGGGCAGCCTAAGCTGGTAATATAAGAAAGACTGCGGGAGGCATATTCATTTTTTTTAATGAATCTTTCAACAAAATCGTCAAGCAAGTGATAAGGCAGCCTCGGATATTCGGCCATTTTTTTTACCGGCCGGCCTTGATTTTCCATTATTTTGCCGTCTTTTTTATAAACAATGCCCAAAATATCTTCAAAACTTTCCTGGCGGTCAAGGCAATGGACCAGCTCGGTGAAAGTATCTTCGCCCGGCCCCTTGACCACGATATCAACTAAATGATGCTCAGCTGTTTGCCGGGGCTTGATTGTCGGATGAACGCCGCCCCAGATTATCGGCACTTGGCTGTTTTTTTCCCTGACTAATTTGGCAAATTCCAAGCCGTCAAAAATTTGATAGCCCGTCATTGAGGTAATGCCGACACAAATTGCCTTATCTAAGCAGTCCAAGGCTTCAATATAATCTTTTTTATCATAGGAATGATAAATTCTGATATCATAGCCCTCCTTATCCAATAAGCTGGAAATCGCCAATAAGCCCAGGGGCGGCATCCGCCGGCCTTCGGCCGTGGGCTGGGGCATGAACAATAAGATAAATTTATCTTTGATTGGTCTCATAAAGGCTTAAAAATATTTTCTTTAATTTATTGGCGCTGGCATTGGGCGACAGATTATTGACGAACAAATCATAGCCGTTTTTGGCGATTTTTTCTTTGACGGCCGGATTATTCTTCAGATAAAGAATTTTTTCGGCTAAATCTTGGGGTTCGCCCATCTCGGTTAACAGGCAATTCTCCCCTTCAGTCAGCAATTCAAGAATCGCTGGCGTTCTGGCCGTAATCAAGGCCCGGCCGCAAGCCAAAGCTTCAAAAACCTTTAAGGGAACCACCCGGGTTATTTTGGGGCTGACGCCGAAAGAACCGAGGCAAACATCGCTTTGATTCATATATTTTCCCAAAACCCGATAAGGCACCGGTTTTATAAAATTAACTTTATTCAACTGCCATTCGGCCGCCTTATTTTTCACTTCTTGGTAGCTTTGACCGCGGCCGATGAGATTAAAAACGATATTTTCTTCTTTTAAAATTTTAGCGGCCCCGATAATAACATGCTCCAAACCTTGGGCCGGAATATAAGAGCCGTGAAAATGGACAACGAAAGGGTCGGCTTTGGGCGCCAGTTCAGGCCGGGGAAAAAGCAATTCATTGTCGGCGCCGACATACAAAGTGACGATTTTATCCGCCCGATTTTTCAGGCCGAATTCTTCAATAAAAAATTCTTTGTGGAATTTAGTATGGACAATGACAATGTCGGCCAAGCGGCAGGCAAGCCAATCCAGAAAATGGAGGTATTTGGCCCGGAAAGTCCGGGGTGAAACTTCCTTCCGGTCCAAAACCACGGAATCATAGATTGAAAAAATAGCGTCAAAAACGATTTTTTTCTTGTTTAATCTGGCCAAAAGCCAGGCCAAAGGCATTATTAACTGGCCCTGAAAAGCGACAAACATAAGATCATAGTCATTTTTTATTTTTCGGTGCATTCGCCAAAGCTTAAAAAATTTTGCCAGCTTGGCCGACCGGTCGTTGACTTTTATCACTTTAACTTGATTTCTAGGCAAGCCTTTGAGTAAAATCCTGTTTCTGGTATAATATTGGTCAAAACTGCCGAAATAGCAAATTCTTAAATCATAATTTTTATTTGCTTTTATCAAATCTTCAAACAATCCGGCTATTTTTTCATCGGCGCTTGGCAAAACCAACTTTTGCTCGTATAAATCCAAATTCATCGCCTGCCAATCGCTGACAAAATCATTATCCGCCAGCAATATTTTATCCGCTTCGGCAAATAAATATTTGGCCGCCTTTTTTTGGTCTTGATTAAAACTAATTTTTTCATTCTGCCGATAAACCAAAGCCGTTTGCAGGATAAATTTTATTTTTGCCGCCAGGCCGGCCAAGCCGATAGCCTGCCAAACATAAATCAAATCCAAATCCTTTCGCTGATTGATTAACCGGCCTTCTAAATTTTTTGAATCAAAAACTAAAACTTCAAAACCGTTGTCTTCCAATAACTTTATTTCCGCTTCGGCTTTTGGCTCAATTTTTTCTGTCAAAAAGGCGATTTTCATAATTAAATTTTTATCTTATTAATTATTTTTTTTAATCCTTCAAGGTAAAAAAGCGGCCTTTTGGGGCTGGTATAATGGCGCAAAACGGCATCCGGACCGGCTTTGGCGCTGATCAGATATTTGTCCGGCGTCAGGGGTTTTAAATTTTTAAGGCAATAAGCATAGCCGGCCTGCTCAATAAAATGGTTGTTCTGTTTATTATCTTTGTCAATTTTTGCGAAATATTCCTGCAATTTGTCCAAGGCGAAATTTTCTTTGGCGTAAAAGACGGCGCCCGAATTGAAATTGGCCAAATTGTCTTCCAATTTTGAGCCGTCTTTAAAATAAACGTAATTCGGATGCCGGGAAAAATCCTCCCCCTTGATCATATACGAATTGGGCGCGTTTTGGCCGAGAATTTCCCGGCCGATGAAATCGGGATTTTTAAACCATAAAAGATCGCTGTCAATAATCAAACGCCAAGGTTTTTGGGAAACGCAATAAGGATCGATTAGTTTTTTTAAAAGAAAAAATTCCGGATATTCCAGCCGGTATTTTTTAATCAGCGGATAATCGGCCAATTTTTTATCAAAGCAATCTAAAGCTTCGGCCGGTTCAATAATAATCGCACCAGGAAAAAATTTTTTCAAAATGGCTTTATCCCGATTTGTCAGGCTGCCGTCATTATGAATAAACAGCTGGCCGAAAAATTCCGAGACTTGGTAAAAACTGAAAAGCGACCAAATCAAGATTACCAGATCCCGATGGCAGGAAAGAATATGGAGGGAAAGGTCGTCTTGATTTACCGGCTTCTCTAAGACGCCGCCAAACTTTAAAATTTTCGGCGCCAAAAAATACTTGCTTTTTAAATATTCAAAACCTTGATGATACTGAAAAAAAGCTTTGCGCAGATAAAATAATTCCAGTTTAATCGCTTGGTAATTCATTATTTTTCAAATTGAGAGATAATTTTCTTGGCCAAATTGTCCAGATTATGATTTTTAACCACCTCTTCCCTTAATTGCTGTCTTAGTTGATTGACTTTATCTTCCGGCAATTCCATCAGCCATTTGATTTTTTCGGCTAATTTATTTGGCTGGTCCTTTTCAACCATTAAATCAGCCGGCAAAATTTCGGCAAACGCTTCATTGCTGGTTAAAACCAAGCAGCCGCAAGCCATGGCTTCCAAAACCGCCTTGTCAAGGCTGCCGGTGCCGCTCAAATTAATAAAAAGGTCCGATTCCTTAAGATAAGCGGGAATATCAATGTTCGGTTTAGGGCCCAAAAATTCCACCCGGCTTTCCAAATTCATTCCCGCCGCCATCTTTTTTAAATTTTCAAAATAGATTTTTTGTTCGGCCAATCCGGCCTCGCCGATAATCGCGAGCTTAATATTTTTTATTCCCTGATCGGACAATACGTCAACGGCTTTAATCATTGATTCATAATCCTTGGTCGGAGAAATCCGGCCAACACTGACAATTTTAAAAATATCGTTTGGCTGCTTGCCGGCCGGCTGGAAGATATTGACGTCAATGCCATGCCCCGTTATAATGAGCTTTTTGGAAGGCAGACGGAAACTTTCCTTGGAGGCCGATAAAACCACGTTGGCGATTTTTTCCATTAATCTGACCTGCCAGTCAATTTGCCGGTGCATATACCAGCTAACCACTTTTTTGCCTTTCAATCTGAAAAACGGCCCGGCAACAATCGTATAAATCGGCATCTGATGGCAAAATAAACCGTCTGCAAATTTTAAATTCTGCCAAACCAATATTTTTAATCTAACCATCTTTAAAAATTTGTTGCCGTTCGTGGGCAAATAAAAAACTTTGATATTTTCCGGCAAACCCGAGGCATCCCCTTCCTGCCAGCTGATCACTCTTAACTCTTCCACTTGTTCTCCGATTTTTTTTACCCAATTATAAATGAACCCGGCCAAATGCTCGTTTTTATCGACTTTTCTGGTAATCATTAGAAGCTTCATAAATTAAATTCAAAGTTAAAAATTAAAAGTTAAAAGTTTGGATTCGCTTTATCCTTTTTCTTTCCTTTCAGGGTGGCAATACTGGAACCGATTATCCTGACTATTTCATCTGTTTCTTTTAAATATTCATCAATTTCAGAAATTAATTTGTTGTCCAGGTCTTTGGCTAAAGCCAGCCAAAACTTCGTTTCATTACCGCTTTTAAGCGCATAATTAAGAAAATTAATAAAATCTTTTTTTGAACTGGCGGCTTGAGCTTCGGCTATATTTGCGCCAATCGACATAATTGCTCTAAGAAGCTGATCGGTTATTATCCAGGCTGAACGTTTATTTGGAAATTTATCAACAAATTGCATAACCTCCCGAGCCAAATTAAAAGTTCTTAATTTTAACATTTTTTTAAATTCCTCATTGTCCATAATTTTGAACTTTTAACTTTTAACTTTGAACTTTTAACTTTGAACTTTTAACTGATTAACTCCCGCCAAAAATTAATAATCTCCCGGGTATTAATCCCCCCGTCAAATCTTTTGCTGACTGACTCTTTGGCCGCCCGGCCCATATTTTGCGCCA
>Ga0209541_10000834_pt1 | contig 61179 bp, 65 predicted proteins | sample RifCSPlowO2_01_FD_184027 | JGI IMG/M metagenome (GOLD analysis project Ga0209541, IMG submission 184027) | Groundwater microbial communities from Rifle, Colorado - Rifle CSP2_plank lowO2_0.1 (SPAdes) (version 2) | ecosystem: Environmental > Aquatic > Deep subsurface > Groundwater | place... | reverse complement strand
ACAGAGTACTTCGTTATTCCGAGAAGCTTCAAGCTGAAATTACTGTCTTGATTGGCAAACTTCTTGCCGTAAAGGATAAGACATCATTGATGAAATGTTCTTATTGGTCCACTTGGGCCAAAAAGCATTACGATTTGATCCGATAAGGAGTAAGAAATGAACGAAAATCAGACAATCAAAGAAAAAATTATCAGAGAAAGAGTTCAACTCTTACTCCATAGACCTTTCTTTGGTCACCTGACGTTAGGTCTAGAGCTGAAAGAGCTAAGTCCAGAAGAACTAGAGGCATTACCGCCGGAATGTAGGACAATGGCCACAGACGGCAAACACCTTTATTATAATCCTGCTTTTGTCAGCCGACTTGATCCCAAAGTATTGCAGACCATACTTGCCCATGAAACAATGCATTGTGCCTTGGGCCACTTGTGGCGACAAGAAAAACGAACACAACTTAAGTGGAACTATGCCACTGATTATGCCATTAACCTGATGCTGAAAAAAGAAGGATTTGCTATACCGGCAAATTGCCTATGCGATGATAAATTTGACGGCATGGAAGCTGAAGTAATCTATAGAAAACTTCCCGACCAAAAACCCAAAGGATCATTATTGGATTCTCATGATAAGTGGCCAGGTGGCGGTAAAAAAGGTAAAGATAATAAAGAACAGAATCCGCAGAATAATGGCGGGGCTGAAGAACAAAAACCACAGGGTAATGGTGGTGCGGGGGATCAATCTCCCCAACCAACTCAACCATCGCCATCAAACGATGAGCAAGAGAAACTTGCCAAGGATTGGAAGGATAAATTAGTCCGAGCTGCAACAGCGGCCAGGATGCAAGGGAAGCTACCCGGTTCAGTAGATCAGCTTATCCAAGACATACTTGAACCCAAGCTGGATTGGAAAATAATTCTGCGAGACCTAATAACTTCTTTGACTCGAAATGACTTTCGTTTATTTCCAGTTTCAAAGAGACATCTTTGGAGGAATATCTACCTGCCGTCTCTCTACGGAGAAAAGTTAGAGATAGCTGTTGGTATAGACACTTCAGGATCAGTCTCTGCGAAAGAATTTCAAGAGTTCATAGCCGAGATCAGAGGCATTACCGAGCAGTTCATGGATTTTACCCTTTATCTATTTTTCAGTGATGCTGAAATCCATGACCGGATTACGCTATCACCAAATGAAGAATGGCCGGAGCAATTCCCGAAGAAAGATGGCGGGACCAGTTTTACTCCAGTTATTAATCTAGTGACTGAAGAATACCCGCAAGTATCGGCACTAGTATATCTTACTGACGGAGCAGGGTCATATCCTGAATATCCGCCAGACTATCCAGTGATTTGGGTATTGAATACTGATACGGTGCTTCCGTGGGGACAGAATATAAGAATGGAGGTAAACGATGGAGTTAACTAGTATTACACAGATAGGTATAAAAGATTTCACCGAAGAGCTTACCGGGCTAGAAATTAAGGACATCGAAATTCCGAAAAACATCCGACTTCCTAATTGGCCAAAGGCTGCTGGTGAAGTAAGTGTAAAACTTGGTAAAAGAGATTATATTTACCCTACCAAGTCACAAATGACAGGGATGCTAAGGTTTGTTAAGAAGAGTCACTGGATTACTTTTATTATACGGGACGATGGTACATTCCAAGTTCACTTTCGAGGTTGGCGTAGACCAATTTGGTCAGGGTCTCATGAAGACCAAAATATAGAAAGGGTTAAGGCGTTAATTTTATTTCAACAGTTCAAAGATGAGCTGTTCGCCAGAATCTTACAACAACTAAGGCGCGACCTTAAATCTCATGAACAGGTGGTTGAAATGGTACGACAGGCATTCGAGCCCTTCATCCCTTTTGTTGTCATGGATCAACTATCCAGCTAAGGCAAGATTAATTTCTTGCCTTTTTGTTTGGCCCTGATTGATTTTAGTTGATTTGGATTTGGGGGAGGGGGTCTGGACTTCCTCGGTCCCTTGCGTCATCTCTTGTCTTGTATGAATACTACACAAAACAAGGAATTCGGGGGTCTTTCGGGTCAATCTAGGGGTCAATTAGAGGCTGTTAAAGTCAGGTATTGCCTCTATGCAAGAAAGTCGACTGAATCCGAGGAGCGTCAGATTTTGAGCATTGACTCTCAAATCAAGGAGATGCTTCTTCTGGCTGAACGAGAAGGCTTAGAAATCGTGGCCATGAAGCGTGAATCGCACTCTGCCAAAGAAACCGGCCAGCGTCCTATCTTCAATGAGATAATTCTGGATATTCAGCAAGGCAAGTTCAATGGCATCCTAACCTGGGCACCAGATCGTATCAGTAGAAATGCCGGAGACTTAGGTAAAATCGTGGATCTTATGGATCAGAAGCTTCTTCTTGAAATAAGGACCTACGGTCAAAGATTTACAAATAATCCAAACGAGAAATTCCTATTAATGATCCTTGGATCGCAAGCTAAACTTGAAAATGACAATCGAGGCATCAATATAAAAAGAGGATTACGGACAAGAGTAGAAATGGGTCTTTGGCCGGGGATGGCTCCAATCGGTTACCTTAATCAAAAAATACTGGATAAGAAGTGTCAGGTTATCATAGATCCGGATCGAGCTCCTATTATCAGAAAAATGTTTGAAAAAATGGCTTATGATAAATGGTCGGGAAGAAAGATATATCACTGGCTCAAATTTGAGCTTAATTTTAAAAGTATCGGCAACCACAACCTGGCCCTAAGTAATATTTACCGGGTTCTCCAAAATCCATTCTACTATGGGGTCTTTGAATACCCTAAGAAGTCCGGCAACTGGTACCAGGGGAAGCATGAAACCATAGTAGACAAAGAGTTGTTCGATAAAGTTCAGGAACAGCTTAACCGAGATAACATTATACGGACCAGCCATGAGTTCGCCTTTACCAAACTGATGGTCTGCGGTTTATGCGGATCCAGTGTATCGGCTGAAGAAAAGTATAAACAGCTTAAAGATGGGACTACTAACAAATACATCTATTATGGCTGTTGCCGATCTAAAGATCGTCATTGTAAAAGCGTCTATCTTAGAGAGGAAGAGCTGATAAACCAACTAGTTAAAATTCTTGATCAGATCGATTTTAATAATTCTGGGATACAAATTAAGTTTGAGGAGGAGCTTAAAAGATTCAATAAATTTCAGCGTGGGGTTCTAGGATTCTCAAATTCAAAATCAGTGCATCAAGATATTGATCTTAAAACTTATGCTAAATATATTCTTAAGGAGGGTACTAATGAAGAAAAACGTGAATTAATGGGGTGCTTTAAATCGAAGATTAAGATTACAAAAGGCATCGTTACTATCGAAAATTAATCTCAGTAACCTAAATACAAAAATTTATTTTTTGCCATGTAACAAAAACAGTACCTGTTACGGTGCTGTTTTTGTTACATCTTTTTATCGAGGCACTCAGGTCTGCCGATAAAAAATATCCACTGCGGGGACGGCGGGGCTCGAACCCGTAACCTCGCGCGTGACAGGCGCGTGCTCTAACCAATTGAGCTACGTCCCCAAATAACCCGGAAATATTAACACAGTTTCAACCAATTTAAAAGCCCTTTTATCTCTCAAATGATTCTCTTTTTGCGGCTTCGGAGAGACGTATCAAATACTTCTCCGGGTCGGCCGAGATCTTTTTATGAGCGCTTAAAAGATCTTTTTCGCCGGCATAACTTACTGCCGAGCAAAGATGATCCTTTATTCTTTTTATTATGTCCGTGACGCTTCCCACATACGGCACGGTGAGCGATTGACCTTCTTGGGACTGGGCTTGAGAGATCGCTTCTTCTGCGTTATAGCCAACGGCATTGCCGTCCAAAAATGCCTCAACAGACGTCATCCCCCGGTACATTTTTACTTTTCTTCTTGTGACGGCGTCTTCGACAACAACACCCGGGCTTTCATCAGTGCCCGACAGCATACTTCCCATCATTATCGTAGAAGCGCCGCACAGAATAGCCAGAGCAATATCTTTGTCGTTTGAAACGCCGCCGTCGGCGATGATCGGTATTTTACCCTCAACCGCAAGAAATGATTCGCGTATGGCTTGAAGTTGAGGAACTCCGGCTCCAACCTCAAGACGCGTCCTGCATCCCCTGCCGGGACCCACCCCCACCTTGACCGCATCAGCACCCAGATCCATCAAGAACCTGGCGCCAGCGCCGGTTGCAACATTGCCGCAAACCAACTCAATATTTCTAAATTTCGATCTAAACTTTTTAACCGCCTCTTTCATTACTTCAGAGTGGGCGTGAGCAATATCCATCAAAATACAATCAGTCCCGGCGGATATAAGCGCTTCGGCTCTGTCCATAAAGTTGCCAGTTACTCCTATCGTTGCTCCCACCATCAGTCGGCCCTTTTTATCTTTAGTGGAGTAGGGTTTTTGTTTGACCATTCGTAAGTCCTTTAGCGTTATTAATCCTTTTATTTTTTTGTTTTTGGTTATTAAGGGCAGTTTTTCCACCCTGTTTTCTATCATTATGCGTTCCGCTTTGTCCATAGTAATATCGGGGCCGACCGTAATTAATTTTCTAAACGGGGTCATGAACGCCTTGACTAGCATTTGGTCCCGATCTTCGGCGGCAATAAGATCACGATGAGACAAAATACCGGCCAGGATGCCGTTCCCGGGATTCTCTTCAACGAGCAAACTGCTTATATTCTGGGCGGCAATAACCCGTCTTGCCTCTTCAATGGTGTTTTGAGCTTGGATCACTATCGGGTTTTCAATTACATAGGAGTGCTGACGTTTAACGTATTTGACCCTTGCCGCTTGGTCATCTATAGAGCAGTTTCTGTCCAAAAAACCAAAACACCCCTCAAGAGAAAGCGTTTTCATCATTTTCTCTCTGGTAACCGTATCCATATTCGCGCCAACTATGGGCACATTTATTTTTATGTTCCTGGTCAGAGACATTGTCAGATCCACGTCTTTTCTGCTTTGGATCGCGCTAAACTGCGGCCTGAATAAAAAATCGCTGTAAGTGGCACCATTAAAAATCTCCTCTATTTTTAATTTTTCATTTTTCATTTTAATTTAAGTATATCATCCCTCCGCGCCAGCCGGCGAGAAATTCTTTTTTTGAAACCGTATATCTGTTCCCTCTTCTACCGGGATGCGGATCGGCAATTATATATCCCCGGATAAACGGCCCCACCTTCGCTAATCCTTCCGCAATAACCAAATGGGTGCTGTCAGAAACGTTGAATTCTCTCAACACGGAAACGGCAACCGGCAAGCCGGAATTAAGTTTTTCGTTGATAATTTTTATACCGATTTTTTTCTTTGCCGGAGTGTTAAAAAATTCTTTTTGAAAACTCATCGGCACGCCATATAAAGCGGCTACATCCACCAGGATTTGGTGTTTCCAGCCGACATTTTCAATATAGCCGTTTCTCTCAAGGGCCTGGTTTAACAAAGTCATTACGGATAGATCTTTAAACTCTGGCTTCCGAAACACTATGAGCATTTTAAGAACGCAAATACCGCAGGAGTATTTGTTCCATTTCTTATCTCTTGTGTCAATAATCTGGTTTATAATATTTACGAGGCGAGCTTTGATCATGGTCTCAATCATCTAATATGGGGTGCCAGAGTATTTTCTTTACTTTCCTCGGCGCTGTGTCAATCGTAGACGGCTGTTCAACGGGATGTCGGAAGGGAAAACCCTTACCCTTTGAATCGTTGCTAATTGCCATACCGTCTCCAACGTAAAAACCTATATGGCGATGCAAAAGATTATCCCATCGACCAATTTTTTCTTCCCAAATTATTACAGCGCCGGGTTTCACTTCTTTTATTTCGTGCCATCCATTCTCGATCATGTCTTTTTCGGTTGAGATAACAGTCATGTGAATAAACCTTATCCAACGCTTCTTGCCCAGAAATTCCAACAAAGAGTTGAACGAATAGAGTATGTAAGACACCATAACTGCACACGAATTTCTGCCGTCTTCCAGCGAATCTTCTATTTCTCCCTGTTTTTCAATATAAAAATTCCTAAACAAATGGTTCTCTCCTTTTGCGGAATTTTCTATTTGGGTTAAATAGTTCTTCTTAAATAAAAGCTTGAGCATACGTAACTAAAAACTACTAGAGTTACGTTCTTAAGTCAAAAACCGCTTGAGGCGGTTTTTGACTCTAAATTTCAAATTCAAGATTCAAAATTCTATCTCGGCGTTTGCCCCGAGTTTTAACGAGGCGCTATTTCCTTCCACACCGGTATGGATTTCTGAAGGTTGACCGCCCTGGTCAAACTGCAATATCGGCCCGGAAAAAGGACATTGTCTCTTACGCTCTCGGTAACCTGATAGATGCCGTCACTGTTGAAAGTATAAATCGGATTCTGGTCAGTTGACGATCCAGAACCCCCGCCGGCCGGAACAAAAGTCCACAACCATTGTTTATTGTTGCTTGCCGGATCAAACAAAGCATTATCCGTAAACTGAACCGGGCTTCTAATTGCAGGATTAGGCGGTGACCATGTGAATTGATAAGAACCGTTGACGTTGGGATAAGCGTGGCTCGGCGTTTTCCAGCTACCATTCGGCTGACATCCGTATCCATAACAAACACTGGCCTTCTTCCAACCTGATGGAACATCGCCTGAATTCCAGACCTTCACCCTGGCATTATAAGTAACATTGAATTCCAAAACACCAAGTCCGCCGGAGTATGAGCGGCAGTTTTCGCAAGTTATTTTACCGCTATCAACTTCCGGACTGCTAAATCCTCCCTGGTCATCTATCTGCACTTGATATGAGCCCTGGGGAATGCCTAAAGGATCAGAATAATCCCAGCCAACCGTAATTGACGGTCCGGTTATGCAGTAATCTGGCTCGGTGACGGAGACATTAGAAGTAGTCGGTTCGAGAGGAGGCTGAACGGTCACCACAACCGTGTCTTGATAATTTGAGCCGTCTACGGCATCACAGTCAAGCGTATAAGTGGTGTCTGAGAAAAGTGGGCCGGTGGAATTTGGCCCGCCGCTGGTCCCGGTCCAGCCGATCGGAGAAACTGAGCAAGAATCAGTATTTTCTGAAAACCAGGTAATATCGCCGGAATTGCCAAAAGGAATTGTGCAGGCATCTGCGTCATTACATCTGACCCATCCGGCAGGAGGCAAGGGAAGGGACACATTAACCGTTACGGAGTCAGATTCTTCAAGCGGAAATGATGTTGATGTCCACCCTTGGCAGATTTGGGTATATGTTATCGAAGATAAAAGATTTCCAGACGGTTCACTGCCAGAAATTCCAGTCCAGCCGGTCGGAGAAATATCGCACGTATCGGCATCAATAGAATCCCAGGTTATATTGACAGAACTCCCATAGGGAATTGTGATCGGTCCGTCTGAAAAATCGGCTTTAATATCCGGAGACGGAAAAGCGCACATATAATTTCCATTAATAGGGATTTCGTCAGTATCATAAACCCCGTAATCATTAACCGCGATTAATTTAAAGTAATGATCAGTCCCCGGCCGTCCCGAATAATAGCTATAGAAATTACCAGTCAGATTATCGTCTACTAAAAACCAAGCCCCCGTGCTCCAAAGATGAGCCCAAAGCTCATATCTGTCGGCATCACCGTTGTTTTCCCAAGAAATATCAAAAATAGCTTCGCCTCCTCCATAACAACCATTTGAAAATCCTGAAAAAGGTGAGGGCGGATTAGATACAGGGGGGCCTTCACTTTCGTATCTACCGGCCCAGTTCGCATATATATACACGTCGCTCCAAGTCCCTTCTAAATAACCGGACCAGCTTACATCTGCCGTCCCGGGATTACCCGTAGTCAAAAAAGTGTCTACAGAAATGTTGAAACTCATACCGCCAAAAAAATCACTTGTCGCTTCACACTCGCTCCCGTCGGAGAGATTTACACAGACAGATATACCTACCACAACGCCGCCGGGATTTAAAGATCCTGATAAAACATAACTTGCATCGGCGTAATAATAAGCATTTTCCGGTGGAAGTACTTCTATTCTCTCTAGGCCTTCGCAAGTTGTTATCTCTCCAGTATTAATGCAAGACGTTTCATATTCCCCTCCTATCGTTATTTCTTCGGCATTAACGCCATTTGACATAACAAAAAAGACAGCAAAAAAGAATAGCAACAGAAATCCAAATCCCTTTTTCTCTATTTTTAAATTATTCATTGTTCTTGTCCCGTTTGAGTCGAGGGAGCGGGTATAGCCCTTAATTTATAAACAACTTCAACGGCCACCGGATTTTCAGACTTATATATTGATTTTTCAAAGTTTGCTTCTGCGTATAATATATTCGGATTTGACAAGAACCAATTCTTTAAATCCTCGATATCGCCTTCCTTTTGCTCGCTTGGCAGGTCTTCCACGCTAAATTTAAGACGGCCCTCCGGCGCCGCCGCCACTTCTTCCCAAGTTGGCCATTTTATTTCTATCTTACTAAGCCGGGTTTCTTCGTCCACCCGAAAAGTAAAATTGCGTTTGGCTGAAAGATCCAGAGAGCCGGCTGGAGCAGGGATAAATACACCGTTGAGAGTTACTAAATCGTCTTCAATACTTACGACATTGCCCCCAAACTTACGAATGTCAAACTGGGATTTGCCCGGTAGAATATAGAAAAAATAATAAACCGCCCAAGAAACAGCAAAAAACAAAACAACAACTAAGATGATCTTCAGTGGACTTTTGTACATATTATCTGAAATAATAACATAATTTTAATAAATAGTTATACACAGAAAGAAGGCCCCCGATTTGAGCACCCGGAAAAATTTTAAACAAGGTTTAACCTTATTCAGATATCTAATATCTATATCTATAACAAGGGCCCCGTCATCCAAAAATGACGGGGCCAGACATAACTCAATGATAGCTGACAACAGCCCCGGACCAAAAGGGATTTATAACATCGCTGTCAGGCCTAACATTTCCGGTTGATCTTGCTGAAACAAGCCTCATCATGTCTTTCTCCAGATCTGTGTAATCCCTCAAGCCTGGAGTATATGAGGTTCTCATGATGCCCACAGCCGCCGGGTTGTGCCAGCCAAATCCGCCTACCGCGTGGCCGAGCTCGTGTAAAATGATAGCTACATTGGCGGCATAGATTTTCTTCCTGAACCTGATCGTTCCTCCATTTATTCCATATCGATCAGCCCTGTTTCCTGTAGTTGCAGCAGCGTATGTCGGATCGATCGTCGGATCGAGCATTACATCATAGAATGCTAGATCCGGCGACGGCTTCTCTTTGACCAGGCGGACTCTGGCCTGTGTCGGAGCCGCGTTAGCGGTATTTACCGCTTCTTCCAGAGCCTGCCAGACGGAGTCCTCCCACAGTTCTTCATGCACGTACAAAAGCGCTTCCGGCCGGAAGTTATCGTCCGAATTCCCCCAGCGAATTAAGTATCCATTAATGGAGCTGTAGACCGACTCGATCAGTCCGGGAAGATCCGGCCACAGAAGCAGCGGAACCCCTGACCCGGAATACTTGGTATCGCGAACGACGAAACCGCCCGCCGTGATTTTCATCACCGAGCCCCGTACAAGCCCGGGGACGGCTGCCGACCCGCTCGAGTCGGCAACAACTTCCTGACCCCCGGCCTGAACGACAGCGCCCGAGACGGGGCTCCCGTCAAGAGCTGACCGCAAAGTGACAATTGTCACATCGGATATCGGGGACGGGCCGGTTACGACGCCCCCCTTACAAGCGCCGGTCATTACCAGCGACAAAACAAAAAAGACACCGAACCTGCCCATAAGACGCTCCTTTCTCAAAGTGCTTGCCTACTTGCCTGTACTTGCGTTAATTATAGCTAAATATAGATAAAAGTCAAGGTTTCAGAATGGTTATAAACATCCTTTGATGTGAGGGTCCGTTTAAAAAGCCGCTTATTTTGCGGCCTTGTGTGTTTGTTTCTTAACGGAAGCCGCTAAGAGCAACGCCAAATTTAATAAAAACGGAAGGAACAATTATCGTTTTGCTGCTCGAAACAAAAATCAAATCATCACCGTTAAGGAAATAGCTATCAAGTCCGAATTTCTGGATATTGCCCCTGATGCCGGCCTCAACAAGGAACCGCTTGCCCTTTTTCAGCAAGACAATTTCCGCAAACGGATACAAGAGGGCATCTTCTGACGGCTCCAATTCCGGGATATTGGAATTTTTTTGAAGGAAAAGATGCTCATAAGACATCAGGCCGCTTTCACCGTAATGAAATCTGGTTTTGTTGAAGTTTGCGCTGGGCATTCCCCACTCAACCCCTCCGGAGAATTTTATGTCGGCAACCCCAACGCCGACTGTGCCAAAAACACTGCCGTTAATTAAATGCCCAAAATTACTAAACTGAATATCGTCCTTCTTGTAGCCGACTGACCACCCGGAAAGCCAAAAGTGACGCTTGTTAAAGTATGTCTCCAGATCCACGCTTATCCCGTTAACGGCGGAACGAAAGGATTCTATTTTTGATTCAGTGCGGACAAGGCCTAATTTGACAAATATTTGATGGCCGTGAAGATTCTTTTCTGTCTCCTTGGTTTTCTTTTCCTGTGTTTCTTGGGTTTGAGCTCCGAGGTCAACAGCGGCACAAGATAAAAAAATCAGGAAAGCAGTGAGGATTCTTTTCATTTGTCCTCCCTACTTTCTGCCGGCGAGAAGATCGTACAACGGGCTTGTCCAAAACGAAGGCCAGTTGATGTCCATTAATCTGTGCCCCGTCCCTTCATACAGAGCATACCAATAGATCCTTTCCGCTCTAAGAATATTTCTGAGAATCGGATATAAATCACGGACATAACGGATATGGTCATTCGGATTGGTAGAGCCTGTTTCCGTGACCCATATTCTGTATCCTCTTAGTGAACCGTTGATGACATGAGAATAGTTATTGGCTGTAGACAGCGAGTAAACATTCATGCCGACAATCAGCTTGCTCGGCGACATTTCTTTCAGACCCAACTTTACCATTGTTTCCAGTTCGTTGGAACCGTAATTTCCGGAACCGAAAGTGGATTGTGTCACCAGTATAATTCCCGGGTATCTGATTTGGATATAAGCATAAATTCTTTTAAGGGCAGCCATATACGCTTCGATTGATATCTGCGGACCCGGCTTCGGCAGAATAGTGGTCGTTTCGTTGCCTATCTGCAAATACTTTATGCTTGGATACAGCGCCACCGCTTCATCTACGGCCCATTCAATATTATTCGGCTCAAAAAGGTATTCGTTATCGAATATCCACAAAACATCCAGGCCGGTAGAGGCAATCCACGCGTTAACGTTATTTCTGCCTTGGCCCTTAACTATCCCCATGCGGACGCCCTTCAATGATCCGGTCGCCATTAATTCCGGAATGGCTTTTTGGTATGCCTCTAGAGCTCCGCCCGGAGTATGGACAACAACGTACGGCGACCAGACGAAAAGCGACTCGTTCCAAGCTGGCGGATTTGAAGTTCCCGCAGTATCAGGAAAAACCTCCGTCGGTTCAAATAAACCAGTGGTTCTGCCGTTATTGCATCCGACGGTAAAAATTAAAGACGCCGAAACGAACGCAAAAAACCGTTTCATGCGCTGTTTTCCTTTTTTTCAAAAAACAAAAACCTGAACTCAATATAAATTAACAGAAAAATCTTGTCAATATTGACACATTTTTAAAATATTCTACTTTAATTTCCCGGCGACAAAGACCCCGAGTTCGTCAACGGATATTCTCTCTTGTTTCGCCGTATCTCTGTCTCTAACCGTCACCGTTCCATCTTCGAGAGTTTGATAGTCAATGGTAACGCAATAAGGCGTGCCTATCTCGTCCTGCGAGTAGTATCGTTTGCCTATATTCCCCCGGTCGTCCCAGGCGATGGAACCCAGCGAATAGCGACTAGCGACTAGCGACTGGTAAATCTCGCGGGCTTTGGATACAAGTTCGAGTTTGTTCGCGACCAGCGGAAATACCGCCGCTTTGTAGGGCGCTAATCTCGGGTGGAGTTTTAGAACCACGCGTTTGTCGTCTTCGTTGTAGGCATCAAGTAACACCGCCAATATGGTGCGATCTACGCCCCAAGTCGGCTCTATAACATGGGGCCAGAACTCTTCATTGGATTCAGGGTCACGATAGGGCGGTTCTTTATAGTGATTCTTCAAATCAAAATCTCCGCGATAAGCCAGTCCATACAGCTCTTTTCTGCCAAATGGAAACTCATATTCGAAATCAATTGTTCTTTTCGAGTAATGGGCGCGATCAATTTCAGGCACTTCAAATTCATGAATATGATCTGGGTTAATGCCAATATCCTTTAGCCACAAAAGCATCTGTTTTCTCCAATACTCAAAGTATTCTTCCCAATTCGCTTCCTCTACAAAGTACTCAATCTCCATTTGTTCAAACTCCCGAGTTCTGAAAATAAAATTTCCGGGGGTAATCTCGTTGCGGAATGCTTTGCCGATCTGGGCGATGCCGAATGGGATCGTTTTTCGAGTCGTATCCAAAACATTCTTAAAATCAACAAACATAGCTTGAGCTGTCTCCGGACGGAAGAAAACCAATGTATCTTTTATTTCCTCGAAAAGATCATCAATTTTCCCGGCAATAATCTCTTTGCCGGATCTGTCCTGATGTTTGTCAGATTTTTGAAACTGAAGCCATAGGGTAAAAAGTTTATTGATGGGATCAACCGGACCAAGAAAGGTCTGGATCATCGTATTGAACTTCTCAGGCTCGACAAACCCAAACTCAAATCCACAATTCGGACATTTTGGATTTTCGCCTGGCTTCGAAATAATGTAAGAACCCGACGAATCTTTTATGTAGCCCAGATCTTCGGCTCTAAATCGCTTCTGACATTTGCGACACTCTATCAGCAAATCTACGAAATTATCTAAATGTTCGCTTGCTTTCCATACTTTAGTATTCATAAGCAAAGCGGCATCTATGCCGACTATATCATCTCGCGTACTAACAAATCGAACCCACCATAAATCTTTGATGTTCTTTTTCAACTCTGTGCCTAAAGGCCCGTAATCCCACGAATTGGCCAACCCGCCGTATATTTCCGAACCGGGAAATATAAAACCCCTCCGCTTACATAATGAAACAATTTTTTCCAACTTATCCGCCATTTGTTTAGAAATTAGAAATTAGAAATTAGAAATTCCCAGTAAAAATTTCCAATTTTTACTGGGTTGTTCCTTCTCCGGGCCTGTCAACCAGTTCGTCGGTAGTCAGGTCAGGCGCGTTAAGAATTATCCGTTCTTTCGTGAAACTGTCCGTACCGGAGAACTTGCCGTCCTTCACAAGAATTGGCGTCTGGCCGGCAACTGACGGCTTGATACCTACCTGAAAACTGGCTTCATATTTCGGAGTCAGTACTCCGGTGCCTTGCGGCAGAACTCCGATGTTCCACATTACTTCAGAACTATTGGCATTGAAAGTCGGCTCTGACTGGCCAAGACCGACACTCACCACATTCTTCCAATTTATGCCGGGCAGCAAAACCACTCTTACCTCCGCATTACTCATATCGTTTCCGGGGTTGGCTATCTGCCAGTGAACGGTAAACAAGGTTTCTTCTCCCGCCTTGGGCGGCAAAGGACCAGACGAACCGAACGCCGGATCGTTATAGTAAGCAGTTTGCGACAGGGTCGGTTGAGTACTTATTCTAGTTACTAGGTCGGAAGTTGCGACAATCTCGTCGCCTTCAACGCCAGAAGGAACGTTGGGAGTTCTCAATTTTACGGCCGCTTTCACAAAGAAATTTCTCTCGCCGACACCGCCTGACGGAAAAATGTCTTTGATATTCACCGAGAATTTCACTTCCCCTGATTTGTTCGGCGGCAAAGCGGAGAAATCGGACACAACCGCCGCATTCCACAGTATAGTTCCGTTCGAACTGTCATAGAATCCTCCCTCGGTATTAAGCGCATCAAAGTCATACATTTCTCCTTCCGGCTTAACTTCTAGGTTCAAGCCTATTAAATTAAAGTTTGAGTTGTTTTTATATCTGATCGTATATTCAACATGATCTCCAAGGTGAGCGGAATAATTTTTTGAGCCGTTCGCGAAAATATCCAAGCCCAAGAGGGGGTTGGATATCAAGGACGAAGTCGCGACTTTTTGATAATTAACAAACTCCCCGTTTATCCCGCGCTTCAAAAAGACGGATACGGTTTTGACCTCTCCTTCCTTACCGTCTAGGATTCCTTTTATATTTATCCGGCCACCTTCACCACGTCTCAACAGAGGCAAGAACCAGATATTGATTCCTGATGATTTAGGAATTTGCTCCTGGATCGTGAATCCGTCCGGATAACTAAATTCAAATCTGATATCCGACATATTCTCGCCGGACTCGTTCCTATAATCAAGTATATAATTTATCACCTGGCCGGACACTACCGTCGGAGGGGCCACCAAGGTTAAAGATACGGGAACACTAACAAGGGTTGTCGAAATCGTTTTTCTTTTTTCAAAAGATGAACGTAGGTTCCCGACCTTGAACTCAAGTTCAATCTTGGCATTCTTTATGTTCCCCCTGTCGCCGACCAAAAATGCCCGAAATTCTTTTTCTTCATGCTCTCTGCTTTGAAGTTCTTCTATCGTAAATGATTCGGTAAGTTCCTTGACAACCTGTCCGTCTTTTACTACCACCGACTCTTCCGGATAAGTAAACTTAAATCTTAAACCGTGGAGCTTGATTTTTGTATCGTTGCCGTATTTAACTTTATATACCGCTTCGTCGCCTACGGAGGCTTGGGTCGGACCCTCCAATTCCAAAACAACCTGGTCCTCGCTGAAAGACGGTTTGCCGAAAAGAAATATCAGTACCGCCGCTATAAATAAAGCGAGTGCGAGCAATACAAGCCATTTCAATAGTTTCTGCGCCAATTTGACCTGCGACCCGCGACCTGCGACCTGCGACTTTTATTTTGTCACCGATCGTTAGCTGTTAGCCGCCAATTTATCTTAATATCTTACCATATTTAGCAACTCCAGCGAATAGAACTTACTGCCAGAAATATATTCAAACATCCCGTCCAATACCGACCGTCTGTACCTGTTGAGGTTTAACCTCATGTTGAGGTTAAACCTCAACATTAAAAAGTCGTCCTGGCTTATCAGTATCCCTCCATGACCCGATAAAAAACATCTTTTGCAGACAACGCCGCCCAACAGATGATTAAATGCCCCAAAGTTATCATTGCCTAAACCACCATTACACGCCTTGCAAGAATCCGTTTCCGGAAAGTAGCCCAATATATCCAACAACCTTATTTGGCCTCGTCGCAGTAAGTCGGTGTGGTTATTTTCTTCCTTGTTCAGCTCTTCAAAAAAATAAGCCAGGAATGACCACATCTTACTATCTTTATCGTTCTCAAAAATCATTTTGTCTATGGCTTCGACAAAAAAGTAGGCCACGGCAGTTCTGGCAAGAGAATCCTTAATGCCGCCGAAAGAATTTATCACCTGCGCTCCCGTAATTATCGGCATCCCTCGCCCGTTAATAAGCTCGAACTCGACCAAATTAAAAATATCCAAATGTAGCGCCTGTATAGAGCTCGGCTTGAGTATGCTTTTCGCGACCGTCTTTAATTTTCCGAATTCCTCGGTATAACAAGTCACCCACTGGTCATATTCGTTGGTATTCTGTTTTTTAATAACTATTGCTTTAGTTATCATTTTGCTTTTTTCTTTTTAACCAAATTTTTTTGAAAAACGGCATCGTCAGAGTTGAGAGCTTAAAGGCAACCGCGGGAACTATGGCATTAAGCCACGGCCTTTGAATTTCAATCACCCACAAATAAACCCCGATAGCCAGATATGTAAAAACCGCGAGGAGCAACCGACGAGTCCAACTCGTTTCCCATGCCTTATCGGCTTCTACTTTCTTGTTGCGCTCTTCAATCTGTTGTATTTTTTGTTCTAAATTTTCCATGTTTATAACTCTATTGACTTTTTTTTAGTTCCTATACTATAGGGTTATCATTAAGAAAAGGGCCCTAATATGGTTTTGCCATATCGGGGGCCTTTTTACTTTATTTGTAAAAATTGTTTTCCTGTTTAAACATTTCATTTCGCCATTTTTAGTAATTCTTCTAGAACAACAGGCAATTCGGTTATGCCCCAGTTGCCGCTGAAATGATTCATTTTGTGCTGAATTATTATTTTTGATTTGAGCTTATCTCTAAAATCATCGATATTATCTAACGGCACATACGGATCGTCGTCAGAAAAAATCGCAACACTTTCACTCAAATGATTTTTTGCTTTTTCAAGATCAAGCGGTGTTCCTAGCCATTCCCTTTCTACCTCTTCAAAATTTGGTTCTTCTCCAAGTCCGGTAAGTCGCTTAAAAAATCCTGCTACAAAAATTGCTCCGCCAACTTTTGCATTTTTGGGTAAGGTTTCTAAGTAACGGGCAACCGCCTGGCACCCCATGCTGTGACCGACAAAATAAGTATTCTCGTCCGCCGTCCCAACTATTTTAGCGATTGCCGGTATCCACTTCTCTATTCTTGGATTATCGGCGTCAGGCATTTGCGACACAAAGACCTCAAAACCCTTGGCCTCTAATTCTTTCTTCAGCCAAGGAAACCAGTTCTCCTCCGGATATCCTTCCCACCCGTGAATTATGAATACTCGCTTTTTCATTATTTATAGTGGTTATTAACATCAATTATTTCCACAACATCTTTTTCGTGAAAAATAAAAATCGCCCGATATTTGCGATTAATTCTAAAACTCCAAATCCTTAAATGCCGGGGCTCCATCAGTTCTGTGTTAAGACCTGGATGTAATGGATTTTGTTCAAATAATCCTTTCTGTTTTATAAACTTATCTTTTAACTTCTTCTTTTCTAGATATAACTTAAGCTCTCTGTGTAAAGACAAAATCTTCATAATTTTAGACGGTTATTTAAAGAACGATGATCTTTTTAGCCCTTTCTCAATACTTTTAAGAAAACTGTTTTTATATTTTTTGGTATTCTTAAAAGATTGAATAACTTCGTTGACATTTTTAATCGGTGGCGCGGAAAAAAGGTCGCCCTCAATAAGGTCGCGCACGTATTTATAGCGAAGCTTTGTTTCAATTAATTCTCGGTAATCTTTTTCAGAAATAGTTATTTTATTCATATGATCATATTACCATAAATAATCCTGCTTGTCTAACATTTTTATCTGCCATTTTAATTAAAAACAAGATATTTACCCTCGCTTATAATTTGAGGTCTCCAAATATTTTCAGGGACAGCCGAAATGTCTGTAATACTTATTGACTTGAAATTTTGATTCTTCAGATTAATCAGGTCGTTAATTAGCCAGTCCTTATCTCCTTTTTCTATATTAGAAGCTGTCGGAATAAAAACCAGGGCAGTATCTTTTGGTTTTTTGCCGACTAAATCAAACAAGGCCTTGGCAATTGACTTATTTGTTATACCGCCAGATGTAAGTAATAATTTCATGGTTTTATTTTCTAATCCCCACCCAAATTCCCCTTTGTGGAGCAAGCTCCGTTTCTTTCTCAACATCATACGCCTTGCCGTCATGCTGGCCATTGTGAAATTCCGACAACAAGACCTCTTTTTTAATTTCGTCCGACCACCTGCGGATCGCTTCCGAAACGCTCTCGTCGTCACTATGCCATTGCCCGAACACTCTGTCGTCCAAACGATACTTCGCTTCTTTTCGCATATCCTGTATCTGGCGCATCAGTTCACGGGCATAGCCTTCATAAATTAACAGCTGTGTCAGTTCGGTATCTAAAACAATATCTTCTTTCTGGTTTGAATCATAAACAACCTCTTTAACGTTCAACTCTTCTTTAATTAACCTCTCAAGGTCCGACCTTGAATCTCCAAAAGGGTCGGACCTTATTGCAACGGAAGCGAGCGGTTGTCTGACCTTTATCTGTTTTTCTTTCCTCAACGCCAAACCAGCCGTGACAATTTTCCTCACTTTATCCATTTCGTCTTCAAGTTTCTTGTCTATTAATTTTTTGTTTACTTCCGGCCAGTCATGTAAATGTATACTTTCGGTCCCCAGATTATGGCCCCCGTGTAATCGCTTATGAATATCCTCAGCAATAAAAGGCGTAAACGGAGCCATAACTTTAGCCAGCTCAAGAACTAAAAACCGCAAAAGCCCTAATGCTTCTTTCCTCTTACGAGACCTCCTCAACCACCAGTTAGACAGGTCCTCAATAACAAATTTCTCTATTGCTCGAGCCGCCGATGTCGGATCGTAGTTATCAAGGTTATCAGTAGTTTCAGCAATCAGTCCGTTAAGTCTAGACAAAATCCACTTATCCAATAGATTCCATTGCCTTATTGCGGATTGCGAATTACGGATTAGATCGGAATGCGTAATTCGTAATTCGTAATCCTTAAATTGGTCGTTATACAATTCATAAAATCTAACGCAATTATCAAGCGTGGCCATAAAGCCCTTTAGTTTGTCATCTATTTCCTTCGAGATCACGCTCTTTGATTCTCCCATCGCCATTGACGACAGAAAATACCACCGCAATACATCCGCGCCATATTTATCTATCAACTCCATAACCGGCACAAAGTTTTTTAATTTTTTGGACATTTTCCGTCCCTTCTCATCAAGTGAATGGCCAAGCACCATTACATTCTTATATGGCGTTCCTTTGTCCAGTAGGGTTGATATGGCTAGTAGGGTATAGAACCATCCGCGCGTCTGGTCAATCGCTTCAACGATAAAATCCGCCGGAAACTGCTCTTTAAACATTTTTTCGTTATCAGCGTATTGTTGTTGGTTGTTGGTTGTTGGTTGTTGGTCTTTAAACGGCCAGTGCCATTGCGCATAGGGCATTGCGCCGGAGTCAAACCAAACGTCTATCAAGTCTGGGGCTTTAGCCATCTTGCCGCCGCATTTTTTACATTTCAATTCTATACGGTCAATATACGGGCGGTGGAGATCCAGTTCTCCATCGTCATCGTACGGCCAATTTTTTAGATCAATTTTTCTTAACTCGCCTTGTGACGGATAATCTTTCTCTCTTAAAGTTACGGTTTCTTTCGGGCTTAATCCCAAAGTAAATGCCTCCAACAACCACAACGGGTCTCCATGACTTACGATCAGTATCTTTTTGTCGCCATGCTGTTCGTCCAATTTTCTAAGAACGCCCGACATTCTTCGACGGACATCCTTCCAGCTTTCTCCGTCGGCTGTTTTTATTTCCCATGCCTGACTTGGCATGTGATTAGTAACACAGAAATCATGTGTCCTTCCCTCGCATAACGCGCCATGCTGGAATTCTCCGAGCAATAACTCAGTTTTAAATCCCAATCCTAATTCTTTGGCAACAATCTCGGCCGTTTCTTGTGTCCTGATAAACGGAGAAACAATTATCAAATCAAACTTACCGGTCTTTTTTAATTTTTTCGCCGCTTTTTTAACTTGTTCTTTCCCGTCTTTGGTCAGATGATACTTGTCGACTTCAACTTGGGAGCTGATAATCTCGCGGCCTTCTTTGCCGTTTTTCTCACTATGGCCATGGCGAAGAATATAGAATTCATTTTTGGGTTTGTATCGATATTTCTCCAGATCATCCATCGAACCGACGGTAAGGAATTCTCCGCAGTCGCCACATTTCCAAACTGGCAACGGCGTCCCCCAATATCTCTCGCGTGAGAACGCCCAGTCCTTGCCTTCTTTCAGCCACTGGCCAAATCGTCCTTCCTTGATGTGTGCCGGCGTCCAATTAACTTTGCTGTTGTTCTTCAAAAGTTTGTCCCGCAACGCCGACATCTTTATGAACCACGACTCTTTGGCATAGTAGATAAGGGGCGTATCGCAACGCCAACAAAAAGGATAATCATGTTCAAAGTTTTCAACTTTGAACAATGAATTTCTAATTTCTAATTCTCTAATTACTAATTCTTCCGTTTCGTGGTCTTTAACATATCCGCCGTCTAATTCTTTGCTTACGTCGATGAATTTACCCCGCTCGTCAACGGTATGGAATTTGGGAAGTCCTACTTTCGTGCCTAAATTATAGTCGTCCTCTCCATACATAACCGCTGTGTGAACTACGCCCGTACCTTCTTCGGTTGAAACAAAGTCAGCATCGTAAATTCTGTATGACTTATCCGACTTTAACTTTTCAATATTAAATAATGGCTCGTATTCCATGCCGACAAGGTCGGAACCTTTGAGGATTGTAGGGTTGTAGCGCAGTAGCGCAGTAGCTTCAGAACCGAAAACTTTTTCTACTAAATCTTTTGCTAAAATATAATTTTCGCCATTTGATTCAACCAGGGCATATTCAATATCCTTGCCGACTGCCAGAGCGACATTTCCTGGCAATGTCCACGGCGTTGTCGTCCAAGCAAGAATATATGTTTTGAGATTTGAGATTTGAGATTTGAGATTTTTTTGTAATTTGTCATTTGAAATTAGAAATTTAACAGTTACAGATTTATCTGTAACTGTCTTATACCCCTGCGCTACCTCGTGGGACGACAGCGGCGTGCCGCAGCGAGTACAGAAAGGCACGACCCGATGGGCAAGATAGAGCAATTTCTTGTCCCAAATCTTTTTGATTATCGCCCAAAGCGACTCTATGTATTTATTTTCATAAGTAATATAGGGGTTGTCGGTATCCAGCCAGAAGCCGGTACGTCTTGTCATCTCTTCCCACTCGGCTTTGTATTTCCATACATTCTCTTTCGCCTTTTTGTTAAACTCGGCTATGCCATATTTTTCTATATCTTTTTTGTTTTTAAATCCAAGCTCTTTCTCAACTTCTATTTCCACGGGAAGGCCGTGAGTGTCCCAGCCGGCGCGCCGTAAAACATAAAAGCCGCGCATTGTTTTGTATCTGCCATAGAGATCTTTATAGACGCGGGTTATGAAATGGCCGATATGGGGCAGTCCGTTCGCTGTAGGCGGGCCTTCAAAAAAAACAAAGCGCTTCGCTTTCTTGCGGTTTTCCAACGACTTATCAAATATTTTGTTTTCTTTCCAAAAAGAGAGTGTTTTTTGTTCTACCTTTCTAAGGTCGGGCATGGAGTGATTTTACGCCAAAAATGACAAGATTGAAAGAGGTATGATATTATCTGAACAGAGACGCTTACTCAAAAATGAAAAGGGCCATATTTTTCCTTACAATAATATTTTTAACAAATCTCGCCGGGATGTATTTTGGCGCATACTCGCTTTGGTGGTTTGACATGATTCATCATTTCCTTGGTGGTTTTTTCGTAGCGATGCTGATGTGGCATTACCTTAAAATTACAGAGCTTAGAATTTCAAATTTCGAATTAAATATTCTGAAGAAATGTTTAATACTAGCGGGAGCTGTGAGTTTTGTCGGAATTGTGTGGGAATTCGCTGAGTACTCAGCAAGTCAGACCTTGATAGAACCGATCTATAATAAATTCGGTATTCGAGCATACTTCATCGGCAACTTAGATGATACGATCAACGATCTCCTTATGGATGTCGCCGGGGCGTTAGCTTTCATCTTTTTTATAAAACGTCGATAACTTAAATCCTCTTCAGGGTCTTAATGCCGAGAATGCCAAAGCCTCTTTCAAGAACCGATGCTACCGTCTCTACCAGTATAAGTCGGGCATTGCGTCTTCCAATATTTTCGTCGTCCAGAACACGAATCGACTCATAGAACCGGCTAGTGTTATTTGAAAGTTCGTACAAATACAAGGCAAGACCGTTGAGGACATTTTGTTCTGTGCATTTTTCAACTGCGTCCGGAAATTCCAAAAGTCGTTTCATTAACTTTTCTTCTTCGGGTTCAGTCAGAAGAGAAACATCTCCCTTTTTTCGGTTTTCAGATCTTTCAAGTATGCTCGCCAATCGAGCATAGGTATATTGCAAGTACGGCCCGCTGTTGCCGGAAATATCCAGCATCGCCTCCCAGTCAAAAACCATATCGGTACGAGGATGCTGCTTTAAGTCGCTATACTTCAACGCGCCGATACCCACTGCTTTTGCAATTTTATCCGTTTGTTCTTCTGACAACGCGGGGTTCTTTTGTTGAACCACGTTGAGAGCCAGGGCAACTATTTTGTCTATTAACTCCTGGAGGGGTATGACTTTGCCCTCGCGAGTGGCCAGCTTTTTTCCATCCTCGCCCAGCACCATCCCGAACTTAATATGGACCAGCTCCCTACCGGCAAAGCCGAGCATTCTCCATATTGCAAACAACTGTTCAAAATGAAGCGCCTGCTGGTTGGCGACGACATAAAGAATTTTTGATGGATTATATTTTTCAATACGCTCCTTCAAACTCGCCACATCACGAGTGATATACAAACTTGTCCCATCTGATTTTCGGATAAGCGCCGGGGGTAAATTTTCCAACTCAACAATGTCCGCTCCTTCACTCTTTTTCAAGACTCCTTTTTGATTTATAAGCTCAACCGTTTCACTGATAACGTCCTCGTATCCGCTTTCCCCTTTTGTAATATCGAACTTAATGTCCAGCTGGCGAAACATTGTATCAAACTCTTCAAGCGAATATTTTCTGAACATTTCCCACAGTTTTCTGTTGTCAGTATCACCCTCTTCCAGTTTTTTGAATTCTTCTCTGCCGCGAGATTCAAGGCCAGGATCATTTTTGAGCTCTTCGTGAAATCGGACATATAGGCCCAGCATCGTTTGGATAGGCTCCTTTTTCAACTCCCCCTCATCGCCCCATAGTTTGTAGGCCGCGATAAGATTGCCGAATTGCGTTCCCCAATCCCCTATGTAGTTCCAACGAATTACTTTGTAGCCGAGCGCTTCATAAACATTGGCCAGTCCATCGCCGATAATAATAGAGCGCAAGTGGCCAACGTGCATCGGCTTGGCGATATTCGTTCCTCCGTATTCCACTATTACTGTCTTTCCTTTCCCAATGTCGGACTTGCCGAATGAATCTAAGTTTTTGTAAATCTCCGCCAGTTGCTTCCGGATAAATTCTTTTTTCAAGAAAAAGTTCACAAACCCCGGCCTCACCGCTTCGATTTTTTCAAAAACACCGGCAAGGTCTTTATCCTTGCTTAATTCTGACGCCAATGCTTCTCCCGCCTTTATCGGATCCTTGCTTTCTTTCTTAGCCAACACGAAAGCAATGTTGGTTGAATAATCCCCCATTTTATCATCGGGAGGAACTAAAATATCAAAATCAAGACCTGAAAATTTTGCTTCTAATTTTTGTCTAAGCAAATTCTTCACCATAAGTATTACTATATCCAAAAAGGTTAAAATTAAAAAGGCGCTAGGCGCCTAAAATTCAAAAGGGTACTCGTCAACTATCTCATCAATCAAACCATGAGGACCAAATGTTTTTGCGGCTTCGGCATCCAGCCAGTAATCTGTCTTTTTGGCCAACTCTATTATTTCGTCTACAGGCTTCCCCGTTCTCTCCGAGATCAACCCCATATAAATTCTATTTATTTTCTTTTTCTCTTCCAGCCTTTCTTCGTCTTGAGACACGTCTTCGTCATCGCCACTATGACCTCTTACCTGGTGAATGAGGTACCGAGTAAGAGGAAAAGAGAAGCGTCTGGTTCCCATCTGCATTAAAGCAACGCCGGCTGAAGCGATCTCGCCAACACCGAGAATATTTATAGCTGTCCCCTTTTTAGTAATAGCCCTCATCATATCGCACAAAGCAAAGCATTCCGTAGCACTTCCGCCAGGCGTGTTCATTATTACCCAAATCGGCTTGTTTGGTCTGGCTATCTGCATAAATGAGGTGGTGATAAAAAACATTGAAGCTGAGTCGTCTACAATTTCTCCAGACATGGGAATGATCCCTTTTTCGGCCAGCGCCATTATTTTTTCATCGAGCGCGTCATAGTTGATACTTCTTTCGAGAGCGAATACTTCTCTTCTGCTTTCTGCCACGCTAATCACCTTTTTAATGTTCTCTTGCTATAAAGGTATAGATTTATTGATTTTTGTCAAAACAGTTAGGGGGGGGTCCGACGAATTTACTCTACATAGAACCGCCATAGCTTATCCTTCCACCTGCCGGCATAATCAACGCCAACTCTTTTGCCTCTTTTTATTCTAGGTGGTTTTTCTCTATAGTCTTCTACCCAAATCTCATTGTTCTTACAAAAATCGACTCCGTTCAGAGCTTTATCTATCTTCAATTCGCGACACAGGATTCCGGGCCCATTTAGATTTCCCATTGTTCTATTGCGCATTGCGTATTGCGTATTATTTTTATAATCCGTAATATGTGATCCATAATTCTGTAATTCAACACTTCTAATTAGTATCGCGGCCGGGTAACCCTCACGCTCCGTCACTATATTCAAACAATGATACATCCCGTAAATCAAATACACATAAGCGCACCCCGGCGGACCGAACATAACTTTGGTCCTTTCCGTCAGACCTTTTGACGCATGGCAAGCTTTATCTTTGGTGCCGCAATAGGCCTCTGTCTCTGTTATTTTTGCTCTAACTACTTTACCGTTAATGCGTCGGCACAAATATTTGCCAAGCAGGTCTTTGGCCACAATAAGAGTCGGCCTATTGAAAAAATTTCTTTTTAGCCACATAATAATGTCTATGGATACACATAGCGAATCACACCAACACGATAAGCTTACCATAGAAGCGGTTAAAAAAGTGGCTCCTTCGGTGGTCAGTATTGTTATATCAAAATATGTATCCCAAATTAAGGGGCTCTCCCCGACTCCGTTTTTTAATCCTTTCTTTTTCGGCGACGTTGAGGAAGGAGCAAAGGAAAAATTAAAAGTTGGAGGCGGCTCGGGCGTCATAGTTCACCCCGACGGGCTCGTCCTGACCAACAAACATGTCGTTTTTGATTCCGATGCCGAATATACAGTAGTAACAACTGACCTTCAAGAGTACCCGGCAAAGGTGGTATCGAGAGACCCCATTAACGACATTGCGGTTTTGAAAATACAAGCAAGGGGTTTGCCGGCGATACGCTTGGGCAATTCTTCCAAGCTAGAACTGGGCCAGACGGTTATAGCGATAGGCAACGCTCTGGGAATGTTCTCCAATACGGTCTCCAAGGGAATAATATCCGGCTTATCGCGAAGCATATCGGCATCACTCGGAGAAAAAGGAGCAATGGAACACTTGCGCGGAGTTCTCCAGACCGATGTCGCTATCAACCAAGGAAATTCCGGCGGTCCGCTCATCAACCTTGACGGCGAAGTTGTCGGCATCAATACCGCCATCATTTACGGAGCGCAGAATATCGGATTTTCCATTCCAATTAACTGGGCCAAGCAAGACCTTGAAGACATCATCAAACACGGCAGAATTATAAAACCGTTCATCGGGCTACAATATGTAATGCTTAACAAAGAGCTCCAAAAGAAATATTCTCTGCCTACCGACTTTGGCGCAATGGTGGTCAGAGACCACACCCCCGGCTCGGTCGCTATTGTCAAGAGTTCGCCGGCGGAAAAAGCCGGAGTAAAAGAGAACGACGTCATATTGGAATTAAACGGTGAAAAATTGACCGAACAAATCGACTTCAGCGACATACTTCAGAAATGCAAAGTCGGTGAAAACGTAGAGCTTGTTGTAATGAGGGGCGATAAGAAGTTAAAACTCACGGCAACATTAGAAGAAAGGGTGTGAAATATGGTAGAAAATAGATTTGAAAGAACACTAGATAAAGAGACTGAATTTGCAAAAAACGCAGAGGGCGTTAGATTAGACGAAATAGTCGTCGGTGAAAAATTTAGAATCAGCACCAAAAATACAGAATATATTCTGGAACATCGCGAAGATGGTTTTTATCTTTCTGGAAATAAAAACTATTGCCCAACACCAAGAAAAGTTCAAATAGCTGGTTCAACCTGGAGAGGAAGCGCCATAATGCTCGGATTCATAGGAATCGGGATGGCTTTGGAAATAAGTTCCATTCAAGGCTATGATATTTCAGGCGACCGAATATTAACAAGCCGCATACAAAACATAGAAAAAATTAAAGAATAAAAAGGTCTTGTTTATTGTGTTATGGAGTATTGCTCAAACCCCAAAGCGGGTTTTGACTACGAAATTCTTGAGACAATAGAGGCGGGTTTGGTATTGGAAGGCCACGAGGTCAAGTCCGTCAAAACCGGCAGAGCGTCCATAAAGGGCTCGTATGCGAAAATATTAGAAGGCGTGCCATATCTTATCGGCGCCACTATCTCGCCTTATCAGCCCGCCAATACGCCTGCCGACTACGATCCTCAGCGTTCACGCAAACTTCTTTTATCAAAAAAGGAGATCTCCACCCTAACAGACACGTCGCAAGCCCACGGCCTGACGCTGGTGCCTTTAAAAATTTACGACAAAAAGGGCCGGCTCAAATTATTAGTCGGCATCGCCCGAGGCAAGAAAAAGTACGATAAACGCGAGGCAATAAAGAAAAAAGATCTTGCTCGCGCCAAACAGAGAGGGTTAGAAGAATTTTAAAACCGCCCCAAGGGGCGGTCGGACGGACTATTATTCCTGTCCGGTCAAAAAACTATTTTTCTTTTCAACTTCGGCTTTGAAATCCTCATCATTCATATAAGTGACGTTGACCCACGCATGAGCCATTTCATCAACGGTTCTGTCTCCATATCCGACCCAGACGTTAGGGTCCGGGTTGTTGGGATTGGCAGAAGTGTTGTCGTGCCACGCCGCAATTCTCAATACGGTTCCTTTCGGAAGAAGAGGCGCCACATCGTCTGAATACACATAGCTATTGTGCCAGTTGAAATTGAAGTTGTTTACGTGACTCAACATCCTGACCTCGCCATTCGGTAAAATCACTTCCATGGTCATTGCCTTACCCCTTAAGTGCATGTGGGGCTGGAAACTTTCAACACGGCCATTCTGCTGGAGAACGAAAAACCCCTGCGTTCCTTTAATGGTATTCGGTGGGATATCTACGCCACCGGAATTAGTGGCGCCCATCAGGTGTAGCACCTGTCGGTATTTAGGTTCCTGGCCCTTCGGATAGAAATAAATCCCAAGTTCTACCACATCAGTAATCTCTTCGCCAGCTGACGAATAATGAATATCCCAAACAATCTTGGAACCCGGCAACATCAGCTTGCCGCTGTTCGGCCTCATCAGCTCACCCTGCTTGCCTACAGCCCACTCCATAAACGTACCGGCGATCGGTCGGCCATTGTCATCGAGGCTCTGAGCCAGCGGATCATCATTTTCCTGCTGGAGACGCGCAATAGCGTGATGGGTGATTTTACGACCATTGACGGTGGCGGGACGAATCTCGATAGCCCGTACCCACTTCAATTCGGTCAGGCCAGTCTCAATCTCAGGCTTCCACCATGTGTCGTTCTGTCCCGCTTTCTGGGTCCACGGCGTTGAGCGAACAATCAAGTCCGGCTCGGTCTGACCGAACAATTCAGCGAAGTTCCAGCCCTGTTCCTTTGGCCACTGCTTCGGCGGAGGCATATCACTCGCCTCGCCCTTCGACGCGCCGCTATGCACCCAGCGGATAATAGTGTCGATCTGACCGTCGCTAAGCGATCGGTCGTTCTTGAACTGCTGGATGCCAACCGTCTTGTCGATGTGCCACGGCGGCATCTGACGCGACTCAATGCGAGCTCTAATAGAACGGACCCAAGGACGCGCTTCTTCATAGGTTCGGAGTGGCATTGGCGCTATCGAATCGGGTCGATGGCAGGCCTCGCATTTCTCTTGGAAAATAGGGGCCACATCTTTTGTAAAAGTAGGGGCCGTCGAATTCTGGCCGCCTTCAGTATTCACGGCCAGTGTCAAAATAAAAAATAATGAGACAGCAACATTCTTCCTCACTATTCGCTCCTTCCCAGCTCGAGCCGAAAAAGCTCACTCGACGCCACTGGAAATACTAACACTGGTCTGATCAAGAGTCAAAACTCCGGAATTTTAACACCCCCAAACCAAACCGTTCACTTGCTCGCTCCACAAAATTAAAACAGGCGAAATTCGCCTGTTTTAATTTTGTGGAGATAGTTAAAAATAATTGGAATCAGCTAGAAGACTGGGTTTTTGAGTCCTACAACCTTATAAAAAACCTAAAAGACCAGGAAAAAGAGCAGTAAATACCTCACAAATAGCTAACCAAGAGGGGGCACAGCCACGTAATAGAATCATCCTCTGTCCCCATTCGGTTAATAGGAAAGTAATTACCCCATAAGTAGACGATGTTCAAGAATTGAGAAAATCGCTATTTTGAGAACTGGGGTTAAAAACTATGATGATTCAAAAAATACAGAATCTAACTGGTGAAAATAATCTGCTTCTATTGGAAGATCTGGGTGTAGTCCAGATGAGAATGCGGATACAACTACCATAATCCCCAAATGCTTTATCTCTCTAATAAGAGGCAGATAATCTCCGTCTCCAGTAAAGATGTGGGCAATATCTATATTATGGTTATATGCGTGATGCAGAGCCTCTACGGTAAGGGCAATATCATCTCCCTTAGCCTTATGTTCATTTTTTGACTTCTTAAAAACAACTGGCGTTAGTGTGAGTTGTTCTTTACCGCTCCATACTGGTACATTATTGATCTTACTTTTTAGCCCAGCAACATCATCGTCAGTGAAGTAAGTGTAATAGTAAGCCCGTAAAATATCATATGCTGAATGACCACTAATCATTGTATTCGGGTAGGCACTTCCCTGTGGTATCCATACAAAAGTATCTTTAATAGCGACTACTTTATTAAATGGCTTCCCTCCTTTTTTCAGAATATCTTGGTATCTTAAAGATATATTTTTCCCGTCTATAAACATCATCACTCTTTTTGTTCTTGCTGATGACATGGCAGAAATCGTAGACATAATAACAAGATGGTAGCAAAAACTGACATAGATTGCCAGTCATTGGAGTTTCTGGTTTTGAGAGCCATGTTCTAGTCTTTTAATTCTTGTTCTTTGGCTTTAATTTCTTTATTAGCTTCAGAAGTTATATGACCATCAAACTCAAGCCAATCCGCCACATCTTCTTTTCCAGAGAGGATTTTGTTATCCAATTCTTCTCTGTTTTTATTTGTAGTAGATTCATACTCTATGGCAACATTGTTATGTTTTTTTGGTCTGTATTTAGTTATTATCCAGTGCCCAAGTAATCTGAATATGTAGATTTGAGCCAGAATAAATCCAAAGTAAAAAGCAGGGCCAAATTGACCATCAAACAACAGGGCCAACACCGCAGTAAAGAAAACTCCCAGCCCCATGAAAATAACACCTAACAAAATACCAACAAATCCCCAGAGAGAATATGTAATGTAAAAACAAAGAAGCCAAAAGATAGCACCTCCCACATAAGTTCCTATAACTATTCCGTTGCCAGTAAGACTTCTGAACCGAGGAACTATGGATAAAAATAATAACAACCAAACTATCGCCCACACAAAAGAACTGATACTTTCTAAAACCGGATAGAGTACCTCAAACAATTTAGCACCCCCAGCAACTAATAAGACAAAACCAGCAATTATAAGAATAAAGAAACCTATACCCAACAGACTGCTTAATGAATCTTTAATTTTTTCTTTCATAATTAAATTTAAACAGTGATACAAAATAAATAATAGCAACTGCCAGATTGAAGAACTGCCACGTTTCTCTATCTAAATAAAATGGAACAATCGGATTGAAGAGAATACCTATAATAGCAAAAGTCCAAGTCCAGCCAGTCCGGTTAGTGTTATATGCTATATAAGCCAAGTAAAAACTAACTCCTGCGGTTGCCCATCTTAAGAATTGATAGTAAGAATAGGGATTATCACCAAGGGCACCTAACATTATTAGAATAATAGCTACTCTATACCAATTTTGTTTTAGAGAGTTCATATATTAGTTCCTGTTTAGCAGTTCCCGTTGAAGTTTTTCTTTTAAATTTTGGGGCTGGTTCATTTTATAAATGTTATAAATGTAGCCAGATACAAAAACTGTAGCCAAAATTATTATTGCTACTTTAAATCAATTTTGTTTTAGGAAAGTCATAATTTTACCCTACCTTACTGCTTACTATATCCTCCTAATTAAATCCTTCATCTCCCTCTGTATCTTATGTAGTTTATCTTGAAGTTCATAGTGTCTCTCAAATTTGCCTCTCGTGCCGTTTCCTCTTGGTTCGGCTATTCTCAAAATAACAGTTTCTATGTCTTTGCTATATCTATGTTTATCTATCACGAAAAAACTGACCTTATCCCAACGGTTTTTATGCCGGTCTCTGGTATGATGCTCAACCCGACCTAATAGATTTTGGGCAATGCCAACATAATATAGTTTCTTCCCTTTATACAAAGAGTAGATACCAGAACTAGTCCCTATAACCTCTTTATACCGAGACAAAAGAAGCTCAAACCCTTTTCTATCTTTTTTCTCCAGATACCCTTTTACCAAAGCACCCTTTTCACTATGTCTAATTGCCCTTTTTGCTTTCTTCATTTTTTGAAGTGATATTAACAAAACTTAGCCTAAATAGCCAGCTTTAAAATAATCTTAACATCGGAAAACTCTTAATAAACCCTTATACTAAAAACTGGGTATTCATATCTTGTTTATGCCGTTTCTGTGTCGTTCTGGAACGTTTTAAAGCCAAAACAGGCCTTATTTTGCCCCTAAAGTCTATTGTCTGATATATCTATTTGCCCTCTTTTCAAGGTTGTGAGCCAGGATTTGTGTCAGATTCTATATCTGCTGACATTCTTGCCTGTATCTTTTGTAAAGCAACATCACATCCTTGAGATTTCAGAAAGTCAATTATTTTAAACACGCCATCCACGTCCACCTTGGACATATAGGCCAAAGTAAAATTTATATCTATATCTGCTTCTGGGCATACCCAGCCATCTACCAATAACTTCTTATCATTATCGCCTTGAATAAAAACAAAATAGCCGATAACCAACATGACCAGCGATAGAAACAGATATGCTTTGCGTTTTTTGATAAAATTCATTAGTATCCTAATTTATCCATTATCCAAATCACGCAGCCATTTATATAACTGTCTCTATTATGAACAGAGGCGTGATATTGACCATCTGTTCCAAAACCGCAGTATAGCGGGCTATCTATATTAAATTGATAATCCTTAGTATAAGCACACTTCAATTCATTATCTAACATAAGATCATCCAGTATTGACTGTGGCAGGCCCCTTACCTGTTCTATTACCGCATCAAACCTTTTATCACATTTAAAAAACGTATCCCGTCTCGCCGATTCTAATTTCTTCGTCTCTCCCCCAGGAACTATCATAAATTGATAAATAATTATTACGCCTATTATCCCTAAACTGATTGGTACTACAGTTTTTAGATATTTTTTCATAACTTTTGTTTGGTAATTTTATAGACAATATCGTTCTTCGTGATATCTAAGCCCTCCTCCCTTGAGAGTTCGGCCAAATTCTCACCTTGATTTCCCCGACTCACCGTAAAGACAGTTGTTATATTGTATAGATTGTCTGATATGTTCCATGCATCCGGCAATAAAAGGTTCGTTGTATGCCTCACAATTTCGAGAACCCCTATCCAACATTGACCATTCAAAGCCAGCATATTCACCCGTGCCCTGGGCATATGGGTTTTTGGGGCTTAACTCTGAACAGCTTAGAGCAGTATCGTCCGAATTATTTAGAACAAAATAACCTGTGGTTATCACTATAAAAACGACTAATATGTATAACTTAAATTTTAGAGTGGTCTGCATGCTTCCTGATAAAAGATTAAAGTCTGTCAATTATTTTGTGTACTATGTCTTTCCAACTTTGCCGTGGATATGCCGTAGGAGAATCTGGGCCAAGCGTGCCATCGTCAATTGTAAAAAGATCGTTGCCCCACCTTTTGAGTCCCTTGTAAAAATATAAGCACCTAACAAACTCCTTACCTTCAGATGGGCCTGATTCTTTATTGAAACGATAAATTGTACCCCAAAAAACGATACGATATTTTTTCCATTTTTTAGGAATCAGTTCGGGGTGTTCTAGAAGATAGTCTAGAACATTTGCATTAAGCGATCCGCCACGCATTTGCTCCAAGATTCTATGCCCATTAAAGTTTCCGCCTCTAAGCTGTGTCCACTTTCCATGATACTCACCATAGGACTGAAGCATAGACCAACGAAGGCTAATTTTTGATGCGTCAATAGTGCCTAGGGAAGTATCGTGATACACAATATCCTTATCATCTGGTTTTTTGGTTGTATCTACAAAATGAGGCATTAAATTATATCCTACTTTTTGTTTTCCGCACCTATCTTTTTAAGTTTTTTATTACGATATTCTTTTGTATAAGCATCAAGACAACAAATCATTGATATGGTTGTGGCGACACTTAAAATAGTTGAGAACAGAAACAACATTCTAAGGCAATAAAATTCGGAAACACCTATGCCTAAATACCCAATAATAAGCACCCAAAGATTTTGATTAAGGTTGATATTAAATTTATCGCTTATATCTACCATGTTTTTATAAAAACAATAAAACCCACCACAGGTAGTGGCCAAAGCCACTCATATCGGTTTCCCGACATGGCGAGTTAAGCGACCCTATGATGGGGTTTATGGGCTTAACTCGTCTTAATTCCGTACCCAATAATAAGAACTACTGGGGTTAGGATATCTATTAAATTGTTGATTATATTATATAGCAATTTATATAGATAAACAAGAACCCAATTACTTAAAAATTATGGATAAATCCGGTATTCACATGCCCCCAGACACCTCTTAGAAAATACATATCACACCACATTTGCCACGATTTATTGTTTTTAGAAGCTTTGGTATTATCTAGATTATTTGGGCTAAAACTTGACAAGAAATTAAGTTTTTTAGTAATTATCCGGAAAACGCCTCACAATCGATTTTAAGAAGTGATTTTAGGTAAAATACTATCCGCAGTATGTTAAATTGTTAAAAGCCCAGCAAAAGGCCTGTGGACAAGACCCCTTGCTTTTTTTCAGATTTTCTGATAGGATACATATAGTAGAGATACAGTAAAACTAAATAAGCTTGGATCGTCGGTGAAAGACGGTGATCTAGAGAATGAGGCACGAAAACATACGTTTTCGCACCAATTTCTTTGGTCACCGTTTTTATTTTTAGATAAATAAAGATTAAGAGCGGTAGCTATGAATATTTTGTCTAAAAAGCTGTGTTGAAAGCGGTCTATTGGAACAAAATTTCGAGCAGTTCAAGTCAGTTGAGGAGTGCGAAAAAGAGTTGATAAGTATCGGTTTTAGTCAATGTGAATTGGTCGAATTACATGCTAAAATTAAGGAAATAATCGGTAGTGTTTTAGACACTATTTTGAACGAAAATGACACAAATTAAAGCATTAATTTATTGTCGGGTTTCTTCTGAAAGACAGAAGAATGAGGGGCATGGCTTAGATAGTCAAGAGTATCGCTGTCGGGAGTTTGCCAAGAGTAATGGATTTGAAGTTGAGCGTATTTTTCCCGATAGTATTACCGGTGGTGGAGACTTTCTTTTACGACCAGCCATGAGAGAACTTTTGGCATATGTAGATAGTAAGCCTCATCAGCAGTTTGTAATTATTTTCGACGACCTTAAGCGCTTTGCCAGAGACACTGTTTTTCACTGGAATTTAAGAAGTACGCTAAAAGTAAGAAATGTTGTCCCAAAATGTTTAAATTATAGTTTTGACGATTCTCCGGAAGGTACATTTGTTGAAACTATTTTTGCCGCACAGAATCAGCTTGAAAGGGAACAGAATAGGCGACAAGTTATACAGAAACAAAAGGCTCGTCTTGAATCTGGGTATTGGCCTTTTTATCCTCCTCCTGGATATAGAGCATTGAAAGATCCGGTACATGGAAAACTTCTTACCCCCACAGATAAAGCATCCATTATCAGAGAAGCTTTTGAGGGTTTTGCTACTAATAGATTTAAAGACCAAATTGATGTCCAAAGATTTCTTAAAGAAAACGAGTTCAATAATGGCAAACCCATCTATGTCACCTTTACCACAAGATTGCTAAGCAGAATTATCTATGCTGGTTATATTGAATACGAACCGTGGGAAGTCAGTCGCAGGCCAGGACACCATAAAGCAATTATAGATTTGGATATATTTGAGAAAGTTCAAAATAAGTTAAAGGGTCATGCCAGATGTTTTACGCGAAAGGATACAAATTCTGACTTTCCCTTAAGGGGGCCCGTTATCTGTTCTCTGTGTAGGCATTCTCTTACCGCAAGTTGGAGTAAAGGAAGAAACAAAAAACACCCCTATTATCGCTGTAATCAGATAGAATGCCCATTAAAGAATAGGAGTATCAAGAAAGAACTAATAGAAAATCGGTTTGGGGTTCTCCTCTCTATGGCTAAGGCAAAAGATCAAGTAGTTGATTATACCATTGCCCTGTTTTTGAAAGAATGGAAAGAACGAAAGGTCAATCAGGGCAGGATAACCGCTAAGAAAGAAAAGGCATTATTCGCTATTGTTGAAGAGAAGACCAATCTTATACAAAGAATATCTAAGGCAAGCGATATCGTTGCTAAAGAATATGAAAAGAGAATTGAAGAACTGTCTAAACAAGAAGCACTTGTAAGCGAACAGATCACCAATCCGGCAATAAAGGGGTTAAGTTTTGAAACCGCTTTAGAGGCAGTCCTGGCTTATATCAAAAATCCAAGTGATAAGTGGAAAAATGGCACCTTAAACGACAAAAGACTAGTCCTCAAACTAGTCTTTGCCGATAAAATTCCTTATGACTACGAAAATGGATTTGGAACCGCTAATTATTCGCTACCTATCAAGGCTTTTGAACTATTAGCGACTTCCGAATCACAGCTTGTGGAGATGGGGGTGTTGAAACCCCGTCCGAGATCTTTCCCAAAAAGTGTTTACTTAGGTAGTTGATTTATTATTTCACCAAAGAGTAGAAATCAGCAAAATTTATCTTTGGCTATTCCTCCTTCATTTCATCGCGCAATGGAGGACACCTTGCGCGATAGAGCTCGCTGAATGACACCCTGGGATCCTCTAGCGAGCATCAAGGCCAGGATGGCTTTACCTAAACGATGTTAGGCGTAAGCGTATACAGGTGAATGATTTGCACCTATTAAAATGGTCGGATTTGATTATGGTGGTGTAACAACCATACCACCCTAAGCACTTAATGGAGCAATAACCTCGTCGAATCAATCATCCCCATATCGTCAGACATTGAGCATGTTTTATCATTTTAGAAGCAAACCGGCGAGGCATATCCGCGAAATCGACGACGAGGCTGTAGAAGTCTACGCCGAGGAGGAGTGACAAAGGAGATGCCTGCTGGTTTGCTTCCCGCGGGGCGGGCTGATTGTTAGCCAACTCCTTCGTTGTCCCGATTGCTTCGCAATCGAGGATCCTCGATGCCTTCGGCATCGGGACTCGTCCTTGAAGTAGAATATCTACATCTGCGTCCTCGCGCCTCGGAATTGGCTAAAATCCGCTCCGCTAAAAGGACAAAATATGCTCAATGTCTGACGTGTGTATTATATCATAAATTTAAAATTTGACAAAACTTAGCGGTTTGCTAAATTGTCTTAAGTTTTTGCTCTTAAAATAGACTGGAGATGCAAGACATCAAGTACCCCTACCTGCCCGAAGGAAGAACTATCAAATATTTTGCAGAAACTCATCCGTGTCTGGTCATTGCCAGAGAAATGGCACGAAGACATTCACTTGATAAAGTAATGCCCGGCGGGGCAATTATTGTTAAAGATGGATATGTCCTAGGCAAGGGTGCCAACGGCAGCAACCATCATGAAAAGCACGGCTGCGAAAGGGTGCGGTTGAATTGCAAGACCGGTGAGGGCTACGAGCTTTGCGAGGGTTGTCATCCCAATAACCATAGCGAGCGCAGAGCGATAAATGATGCCAACCACCAAAGAAGCCACAGCACAAAAGGCGCCGATCTTTACCTCTGGGGCCATTGGTGGTGCTGCCAATCTTGCTGGGACGCCATCAAAGAAGCTGGCATCGCCAATGTATTCCTCGTAAGAGACAGCGAAATTCTTTTCAACAAAGACCACCCCGACAATATCATAGGAAGACAATTTTCCATTTAGTCCGAATCGCTTCGGACTTTTATTTTTCCAAATTCTGTGCTATCATTCGGAGCATTCGGATACTATTCGCCTGTCTGCCGGCAGACAGGTAGACCCGCATTACACTTGTGAAACAACAACTTAACGCCAACAATCGAATACGAGCCAGAGAGCTTCAGGTCATAGATGAGGAAGGCAGGCAGCTTGGAATTTTGCCGATACAAGACGCCTTGAATTTGGCCAGGGAGAAAGATTTGGACTTGGTTGAGGTTTCTCCTCAGACGCAACCGCCTATTGCCAAAATTATGGATTATGGTAAATATATGTATCGCAAAGAGAGGGAAGAGAAAAAAAGAGGCAAGCCAAAAGAACAAGAACGAAAAACAGTAAGAGTCGGCTTTAAGACCGGCGCTCACGATCTCGACTTTAAGGCCAAGCAAGTTCAAGAGTTCCTCAAAGAGGGTCATATAGTGAAAGTGGAACTTACGCTGAGAGGAAGAGAAAAAGCCCTTGCCCATATAGGAAAACAGAAACTGGAACAATTTCTTACAAAGCTGGATAATTTCTCAGTCCAAGAAGGGATAAAAAGGTCCCCCTTCGGCTGGACAATAATAATTCAAAGAAAATGACTCACGGAGCAAAGACAAAAAAGGCCCTTCTAAAGAGAGTCAAAATAACAGGTAGCGGTAAGATACTGAGGAGATATCGTCAGGATTATTTCAGCGCTCCTGAGGCATCCGGCGCGCGCCAAAAGAAAGGAGATAAGATCGGTCCGCATGAATTGATAAAATCAACCAAATCTCTTTTAACGAGATATTTTTAATATATGCCGAGAGTTAAACGGGGAGTACAAGCAAATAGAAGACGGAAACGACTGCTGAAACACGCAAAGGGTTTTATGTGGACTAGAAAGTCCAAATACCGACAGGCCAAAGAGGGACTCCTTCATGCTTGGAGCTTCCAGTTTGCCGACAGAAAGAAAAAGAAGCGGGAATTCAGAAAATTATGGTCCATCAAGATCAACGCCGCCGCCCGTGACAACGGCCTCACCTACTCCTCGCTCATCAATCGGCTCAAAAAAGCGAACATAGAGCTGGACAGAAAGATACTCTCCGACCTCGCCGCCAACAATCCTGATGTTTTCAAGAAAATCGTTTCCGAACTATAATCAAAAACGGCCATATGGCTGTTTTTGAGTTTTTCTTGGCAGGGCCAATAGAGAACATTTCCTGCCTGCCGGTAGGCAGGAAAAACTTTGTTGGGCCAAGTCTATATTTATTTTATCAAGAACCCCTTGTTGGCCGATACTATGAATGATATCCTTTTCTCATGAATAAAGAACTTTTAGAAACAGGTGCGGATATGCAGAAGACTCCGGAAGAAAATAATTATCAGAAATACTTAGCACTGGGCGGCATTATCAACGAGGCGGATTATAATAACGCCCTTGAGAGGATCAAAAGTTTCCACTCGTTGACCAAAACACTGATTCTGCAGGCGGTGAATATCGCAAAATATGCAGGAATTGAATTGCAAAATATCGAGGATGGTCTCGACTCGAGAGTAATGCTATACGGGATTTTGCGTATCGACATCAAGCCCGAAGGAGTTGAATACTATCATAGCTCGATGAGCGACCAGAAAATATTCGTGGAGGCATTGAGGATGTTAGAAGATACCGAATCGGTGGATAAGATGATTAAGAGGCATCCAAATATTTCTTTTAAATATCCGGGGAGGGCCGGACAAATAGTGGGGTGCTCAAAGCACTAGACAAAATTAGACTGCGTGAAGCAGTTTTTTGTTTCTCAGAATTGCAGGGCCAATAGAGAACATTGGAAAACTTTGTTGAGGAGTATCTATCAAAGTTTTATCAGTGAACCCTTACTAATTCCTGATTCATACGCATTTAATCAATAATGTTGGTAATGATGGCATGTTGACAACTCAATTGACTTTTTATAAGCCGTATGATACATTTAAAGCCTATACGGCTTCGGCCTCGAAACACCCGCAAGGGTGTTTCTGACTATATACACACTTATTTTACTTACAAAGCTTAATAAACTCTTCAGTTAATTTTTGGTAATCTATCTCATCTAACACTCCGAATTTCTGATACAGTCGCTTGGCGTCGACCAAACGAACTTGAGAAAGAACGGCAGTTCTTTTTACACCATCTTCAAGATTAACAGGGAACCAGTATTTACCAGTTTTGACTTTGGTGGTTAAGGGAATCGCCCAGAATGTCTCGTTGTTAAATTTCTTAAAAACTAAAACTGGCCGGGCAAAATTAAATCCCTTACCATCCTGTTCAAACCCAATATTTAATCCCAGCGAACACCACCACACTTCACGTTCGTGAAAAAATACCCTAGAACCTCTATCGTGGAGGTTTGCTTTCTTATCATTCCATTTCTTAAAATCTTTGTTCATCTTTGGTATTAAAACAAAATCTGGTAAAAATTACCAGATTTGGCCAATAGAGAACATTGGAAAACTTTGTTGGGTCAGATTTATATGTATTTTATACAAAATCCCTTGATAATTCCAGAGTTAAGTCCTATTTACTAAAAACAAAAGCCTCGTACCAACGAACGAGGTACGAGACCTTTGTCGTCAGTGCGAGGCAACTACTACTTGGCAGCCATCGTCGTGGCAGTGAAGAGCGTGGTCGGAGATTCGCGCTTGAAGAACATCATGGACATTTCGTTCGGTCCACGAGAACCGCGCAATCTCTGCGACAGACCGCCCCAGTCGTCGGCAACCTTGCCCTGCGTCATCGCGACACAAAGCTTGGCCACTTCAGAACGGAGTAACTCCAAACTCTTATAGGCACCCAGACCATCCGGTGCCCGGAAGCTGAACACGAACCGCTCCATGTGGGTAATCCTTGTCAGATCCTCACCCTTCTCTTCGAGGTACTCACCGTACGCCGAGAACATGTTGTTGCGTTCTTCGACGAAGGCGAACCGCAGATGCCATTCGGTGCCCAGGTAGTTCAACCCATTCAGGATCGCCCTGAGCATGTCATAGGCCGTCTCGTTGAGGTTGATGAGGTCGTCACCGCTGAGTGCAACGATAGAGGTACGCATGGGAAACTCCTTCCGAAGTCCCTACTGAATGTAGGGAGATTGCCCCGGCGTTATGCAGGGGGAATTTAACGATCTACCGCAATTATATCATTATTTAGAGCGAAAGTCAAGGTCAACAAAAAACACCGTTTTTAGTGTCTTTTGTAGTAAAAGTTTTCCATTCCCCTTGGCCCCTCTGAAAAATCCATTTTTGGAAAACTCAAAGTAGTTCAGTTAGATAGATAATTCCTTGGTCATTTCATTCTGACCATTCTCCTTGGGCAGGACGTAGTAGAGGAAGTTAGAACTGTATTTGAGCGGCTAAATGACGCTACAATCTACATTCCAACATTCTCTAATTTATAATTTACCCTACCCTGCTACTCACTATTTATCTGGTCTATAATAGAACTCTAATCGGTAGCCATCTGGGTCATCAAACCAAATAAACTCTTTCTTGCCATATTTATCTATCTTAATACCACTATTTTTGATACTTGTTTGATTTAACTTATTTTCAAACTCTTTTAGTTCTTCAATACTCCTCACACCAAAAGCCAAATGATTTAAGCCGTATTTATCTTTATCATTCGGTTCAAAATCCTTATAGGGTAAACCAAAGAAGATTTTTGTATCACCGACTTTATAAGCAACTTGTTCAGCATCTTTCATAATCGGCTCACCTAAAAAACTGTTATAAAAATCGGCGGTTCTATCTATGTCTTTGGCTATAATGACAATGTGGTCAATAAATTGAGGTTTCATAATCAAATCTCTGCTACCTGTTATTTTTTACATCAACAATCTTTATCTGGTCATTTTGGACGTGAACATATTGATTGTCTGTGAGGAGTAGCAGGGGCACTTGGTCATCTTTGTATACAATCTTTAATCTTTCGCCTAAATACCGCTCTTTGAAATCTTCAGAGCCCCAGTGAGGCAAGAGAGTAAAATTAACAAAACCGTATCCATCATTATTCTCCAGTTCTGCATCTTCGTCTGCAAAATAATCGGGTAGCCGTGGACCAGCAATGATTGAACCAGCACTTGTTCCAATGTATATTTTGCCTTTTTGAACGAGTTCCTTAATTAGAGAGACAAATCCAGATTTCTGGGATTGCTCCAAAAGATAAGCAGTATTTCCACCAGAAAGGTAGATATAATCAAACTCATTAAGGTCGGTTTCTAATTGGTCCCTTGATTTACCAGTAATGGTATAGTCGCTAACCTTAAATCCAGCATCTACCAGTGCTTTCCTGTCATTCTTGAGCCATTCCAAGTCGTCTCTCTCTCCCTTTGGCTCTGCCGCAGTATCAATAAACACCAACTTATTAGCTTTTGATAAGTTTACTCTCTTGGCAATATCGTGTGCCACGGCGTGAACACTTGATGTAAGGAATAATTCCATTTAATTTTTATTTCGTTTGAGAGAGGTATAGTTCTATTGTGCTTTTGAAACCCCCAGTATATTTTTTAGGATTAACTCGCATATCCTCATAGACATCCTTCGGATTTGCCCAAAATACACTTCTAACCTCGTCCTCCTTAAGTTTTACGGGGACAGCCCTGCAAACATATACTCTGAACATATGTCTGCTATTAAAGTTTGCTCCGATGTCTTGTGCGTGTGTTGAACCAATATCCTGAAGCTCAACACCAATAACACCAAGTTCTTCTTCTAACTCTCTTGTTGCCGCTTCAAGATAGCTTTCTCCGACATCAACGTGTCCTGCGGATGAGTGGTCAAGATGTCCTCCATCAGCCCGCTCATTAACCAGTATCTCGCCCTTCTCATTTATTAGATAAATAACTGCCACTCTGTGCAGTAATCCCTCTTGGTGTGCTTTTTGGCGAGTTATCTCACCAAGCACGTTGTCCTTTTCGTCTACCCAGATAACATTACTCATAAAATTATCTTATCAATTTTTACCCTACGGGGCTACTCACTATATTATTTAAGATGTTCGGCTAATTTTTTGACTACATCAATGGCGGACTGATGAGTGAGGGTGTTTTGGGCTTCATCTATTTTCACCCACTTTAATTCATCAATTTCGTCTAACCGATTGCCTTTGGTCATCTTGCTTACAAATCCAAGATAATAAGTGTTTGTTTTGCTATATTCAGTTCCGTCTTGTTCAAAGCCATATCTTTCCTCAAGGGTGGGCTTCATTTTTATCTCAATATCCTTTATACCCGTTTCTTCAAATAATTCCCTCCTTGCAGTATCAATTGATTTTTCGTCTTTTTCTGGTGTTCCTTTGGGCAAGCCCCAATGACCGCCTTTTGAGTTTTTTACAAGCAAAATATAGAAATCATCTTTGCTTTTGAAGATTGGGATAACACCATAAGATTTAGCTTCTACCTTATTTAATCCTAAAATCCTATTATAAAACTCATATTTTCTTACCTGATACTCTTTGTAGGTTAGGTCTTTAGCTTCTTCTTTAATTTTTTCGTATTCTTTCAATAAATCTGGGTTATTTTTTAGTAGATTAAAAACTTTAACCTGATTGATTGTTGTTTCAACGGTTGGGTCAGTAAGCCACACACTCACACCAAATCCATCTTTTTGAAAGTCCCAACCTGTTGAGTTTGTGCCTTTTCTCGTGGGTTCTCCAAATAATTTCTTGAAATTATCAAAGTGCTTCGGCTGTTCAGATTTTATGCAAAAGGCACTTATATCAATGTCCTCCTGTCCTGCAATTTTTAATGGTAAAGAGCCCAGACATACGACTTCCAAGTAGGGTTCAACTGCTTTAATATCCGATATTATCCGATTGGCTACATCTAACCCTTTTGGATTAAAAGGTTTTACAACCATTTTCTGGTCATCGGGTATAGTTGCGAGATATTTTATTTGACCTTCGGTAAGCATTATTTCTTTTTAATAAGTTTCTGTGAATATGGAGCAAGTAGATTATTAAGTTGGTGAATAATAACTGCAATCCAAATTGCTCCAGATATTACCGTAATATAGGCGGCAATTGGTCCAAAGATTAAACCAGTATATAGCATTTGATAGATAACCTGATTTTTTGGCAAATAAAAAATGTTTTTCAAATGCCAGATACCGAATAAAATTGATGATATTATAATCGCCGTAGTGATGGAATAGATGGTCATCAGACCCGCTAATATCAGACCACGAAATATAATTTCTTCATAAATTGGGGCAAAGAATAAAGATACTCTTACAGGGTAGTATTTATACATTTTGCCCGTCTTTTTATATTCTTTGAATTGAGTGAGAACAATAGCAATAAATAGAATGGCGATAAGAATAACCTGAATGGTGGGCGTAAATACCCAGAATGTTTTTAGCGAAAGTAAGTTCATTTCTATTCAATAAAACCGCCGTGATAATGGCATTTGTAGACCAATACACCTGCTCGGTAGATTTCTTCAACGCCAGTAAAGCGGTCTAATTCGCCGTCGGCAGAGTTGTTATATTCCCAATCGTTATTCTGATAGTTTTTCGGACCACGAACAGGAATAATATCAGAATACTCCTGCATCAAAGCATTTCGTAAAAATCCATAGAGTTCTTTCTCGTCGGTTGTTTCGGAGAGAATAAAGCCATAGTAATTTAAGCCCCACACTGGCTCGTTATCTTTATAAATCACTTCTCCGCCCATAAAATCCCTGCCGCCGAAGTAGGTATCGTGATAAATAAGTCCATCTTTTTCAAAATGATAATCTTCCGACTTCAAACGAGAAGATGATACTTTCGGAGCATCCTTGTTGGCATAGGTGCTTTTGTTTGCCTCCTCAAGAAAATCAGCAAGTTGTTGTAGGTTAATTCTCATAATCTATAACTTATCAGTTTTTACTTCTTCTCTCAACTAACAAAAAAACTCCTTTCGGAAGTTCTTTGTGGGAGTAGCGAGCTACTTGAAGGAAAACAAGATTTCGTCGCTTGCTTTGGTCTTTGTTCACTCCTTGACCCTCATAGTTGCTCCAATGATGCTCGGTCAAGCTCTTGGTAGACCCGTAGGCCAGCGATTACTTTTTACGGCATAAGCCGACTATTGCACAATCACCGTCTTTGATTAAAAACCAAAGAATACCAACTCTCGCTATTCCAAATAAGTTATAGCAGATTTTACCCCACTGTGCTACTCACTATATTAAATCCAATACTTTCCAGCTTGATAAGTCGTTAGTATTATATTCATATTTCTCCTCATCGTTATACCTCCAAGTCCCATTAACATAGATAGCAATACCTCCTATTAGTTTTTTGCCCTTTCTATTTTGATTTTTAATATAGCTTTGTAGTGCCTCTGCTCTTTCCTTTGCATCTTTTGCCGTTATTCCTTGCTTTGTTTCAAATATACCAATTGTCCCGTCTTTAAGCTGGACAATAAAATCTGGATAAAATGCTTGGTCGTCAGGTCTTAACACCGCAAAGTATTTCATCTCACCTTCGCCATTTTTATACCACCATTTTATCTTTTTTGAGTCGTTCAGGAGTTCAATAAACAATCTCTCTGGCTCACTTTGTTTAGCTGTATAAAACGGCTTCATAACCGATAGGGGTTGCTCTTGCTTTTGGTATCGGCTGTTATAGCTTATGACCATCGGCACTTCCCATTCGGGAGTTTCGGTTAGCTCTCTCTTTTCGGCAAGTTTTTCAACCACTTCCTTTTTATATTTTTCTTTTGCCAAGTTTATTATATCCACGAATAACTGGACATTTTCTTTACCCAAAACAATTCGCTGAACTTTCGGGTCATATTTTTCAAACTTAAACTCTTGATTAAAGAACTGATAAATTGCCGTCTTTAATCTATCACTTGAGTCTGCTGGGGCATAGGGAGTGCAATTTTGCACTATAAATCTATCAAACTTTTCTTGCAGTTCTTTTTCATTCAGAGCAATCTTTATTGTTCCTTTGTGCTCTATCCCACCAGATTTATCAATATCAATAATTCGGCCTTCTGCTATTAAGGGGCTGACTATCTTGGAAGGTTTGAGATTAACCTTACTTTCCAAATCGGCATCCACCGCAACTTTCATAAAAATCTTTGGGAACTCTCCCGACAGACGAGTTCGCTCTCTCTGTCTTCTCAAAAATATAGATGGCAGTGAGATATTTTTATAGAGTTTAGCGTCTCTTTTTGACTCATAGACAGTAATATAATCTTTCGCATAATCCTCTGTGATTTTAGCATCTACTTCTGGGATATTTGTAAATATAAAACCCTTATTTAGTTCGGGCTCTTTTGAATAATATTTTAATTCGGGCATCCTCATAATTCTTCCGATAGTTTGAATTGTGAAGGTAAAACTTTTGGACTCTCTAAAAATCACAAGAATTGATGCTCTGGGACAGTCCCATCCAAGGGCAATTGCCTGTTTGAAGATTAAGACCTCAACCTCGTTATTATTCTTTTCTATGTTAAGCAAGGTTTCTGATTTATCTTCTGATAGCCAAACGGCTAACTTACCGTTTTTTTCAGTTATGCCCTTTTTGTCCAGTATCTCAATAACCTGTTCTTTTTTACTCATCAAACCCGCTTTATTATCTGGAAGCTGGATTAGCATCAAAGGGTTTATATTCGCCCCCTCTTTTTTATACATCTTCAATAATTCCGTCCTTGTTTTTAGTGCCTCTTCAATAACTACCTCATCAGAACTTTTCGTTCCCACTTTAATATCAAGAAACTCTGGATTTACAGCAATTTCTGATTTAATCATTTCCTCCTCCTTAACATCCGACAGACGAACTTTCTCTATTTCAGCAATATTTTCAGTTAAGTGGGGTGTAGCCGAAACCTCAAGGGTTATTTGTGGACTGATAACCTCAATTAACTCTTTTGATTTTTCAGAGTCGGCCGTATGATGACTCTCGTCTATAATTAAAATAATTGCCCTGCCTTCTCTTTTGGTATTTTTGATAATACTACTTAAGTTATTATCCTGCTCATTCTCTCTAACAAAAATGTTTATGTCTTTTTTATTTATACTGTGCCAGTTAATAAACAAAATCTCGTTTTCATCTATTCTCCTATCAATCAAATCGTCAAAATAAGAACATTTCAGGGTCCTGTCATCCTCATAATAACTATCTAACTTTTCCTTACTTTGCTCGTGCAACATTCTTACCGAAACCCAAATAAAAGATAGCTTTTTCTCGTCCTGCCTATTTCTCACAAGCTCTTTAAGTAATTCAGAAACCATAACTGTTTTACCAGAGCCAGTCGGAGCTTGAAAAATAACCACCTCATTTTCAGGAGACCGCAATGAGTTTTCAACTTTTCTATGCAGATTTTCTACTGCTTGTTTTTGGTAATCTTTTAATTTAATCATTTGAATATGCGTCTATAAACGTTAAGAATAACGGCAGGAATGGGTTTTAGTTCAACTAATTTCTTAATATCTTCAAACTCATCTTCTCTTGCACTATCATCAAGGGAGAATACATAAACGATTGATTTTTTATTAAACCTTTTTATCTCTTTTTTGAAAGGCTCTATGCCAGCATCGTCATAAATTATGCCAAGATATTTATTTTTGAAGTCTTTGAAAATCTTAAAATCACTACCGCTTCTGACCTTCTCAAAACAGCCCTCTTTTAAGCAGAGCATTTCTGTTGATTTATCAACGAGCTTTTTCTTGTTTTTATCTGTCGGGCTACCGTCAACAAAAGCAGTCGTAAAGTATTTAAGATTTCCGCCAAGGCCAGATACTTCTTTGCCACTTTCTTTCTTATAACCTTCTATATTTTTCTTTAATCTCGGATAGCATACATCAGTGCAGATTTTATTTTCGTTGTCGGTGCAAAGAATAAACTTTCTTTTATCTTTATTCTCACGATTTATGTCCAGAACTGCGTGTCCAGTGCTCCCAGAACCTGCGAAAAAATCCAAGATAACCGCATCTGGTCGGCTTAATATTTCAAGAAAATATTTGAGTAATCCTATGGGCTTTTGGGTTGGGAAGTCTTCAACTCTTTCGCTGGATAAATTAAGGACTGGCTTAACGCTAATCTTTTTATATGTCTTACCGTCTTTGAAAAGTATCATATCTCCGTCAACCACATCTCTTAAATTAACATCGGCATAGAACTTGCCGTTTTCATCTTTCTTTGCCCCAAAGAAGTCTTTTTCATAAGGTATTTTTTCTTTGAACCTATTAAAAAAATATTCCTTTGAGCGAGAGTAAAGTAGAATATAGTCGTGCTTCCGTGAGAACGCATCATTTTTATGCGGTGCTCCGCCAGTGCGATATGACCATATTATAGTGTTTCTGAAGTTGTCTTCTCCGAATATCTCATCACATAAAAGTTTTAATTGGGCTATTTCATTGTCATCTATGTTTATTAAAATCACCCCATCCTTTTTGAGGAGATTTTTAGCCAGCCGTAGCCGTTTATCCATAAAGTTAATCCACTTGCTATGCCTATATGCGTCCTCACGGTTTACAATCTTATCGTTATACATAAAACCCTCGCCACCAGTATTATAGGGAGGGTCTATGTAAATCAAATCAATTTTCTCTTTATGGGTATAGTTTAATACGGAGAGAGCGTGATAATTATCTCCTTCAATAAGAGCGTTAACGGAACCTTCGCCCATTCTAATATTCTTGCCCCCATCTTCCACAAGAACGGGCAACTTTTCTTTGCATAGTTCAACAACCTGTTCTGGTTTATCTTCCCAGACAAGACCATACCTCTTTCTTGATTTAAGCTGTTTATTCTCTTGCTTAAGAGCCTCAATCTCCCGAAGAAGATTTTTTGTTGATTTTACATCGGCGGCAGTATCAGCCGATAGTAGTTTGTTGTTATTCATAGCCTTGGACGGATTTAGCTATGCTGGTTAAGAGCACAAAGCCCCGCACCAGCTCGGTGGCTTTCGCCACACACAACCCTTTCGGATTATGACCGTCCAAGGCTTGCTGATACGGGGTTCAGTGCCTTGGACGGATTTTCTGCCATATCTCGTAGATAAACTACGAGGGTTAGGCAATTAAATTGTTTAGTTTTATATCAAGTTTTATTTTGTTTTAATAACATCATAATATCATCTTTTTTATACCGCCTGTCTTTTCTCTCTCCAAAACGGACTGCGACTAAAATGCCCTTTTTGTCCCATTGGCGTAGGGTGTTAGGATGACATTTCAAAATATCACAGGCTTCTTTAAGAGTAAGGAGCTCTGGAATTGGAGTTGATTTTTGACTTAACATTGCTTAACATAAGCATAACGCAGAAGCCAAGTATCTGCAACATATTACTATTACTCAAAAATTAAAATGACCCAAGATACAGAACAAAAAATACTTTCTATTATTGAGAAGCTCCTTGAAGAATATGAGATGTGTCCAGATGGCACTCGTGAACTTGAGATGCCATTTTACAGCCTAAAGCAACACTGTGGACTGGAATACCATCAAGTCATAAATGTGCTCAAAAAACTTCAGCACGAAGGCATTATTGAGGGTTTTGAGCATTACTCTGATTACATATAATGGGCACACTTCACATAAAACTACCCGCTGATTTTAAGCAAAGGTGTCGGGCCTATATTTTAGCACGCACTAAACCGAAACACCCACAAATAAAAACACCAGAAGAACAAGTTAATGACGCAATATGGTGGGTTCTACAAAAAATCCGTAAAGAAGAGTTGCTACAAGAAAAAGGTAAACCAGTTGAGATAACTTTTCAATCAAGACCCCTTGTTATAGGAACAGGACTACCTCCAATTGAGGTTCGGCAAAAAGTGTTGCTCAAAGTTCAGGAGCTTGGTGGCATTAGAATAATAAATGATGCCTCGTATGATGATACTTATGGGGTAGATTTTGTTTATGTAATTGAAACTATACAACCAAAGTTTGATGAACTTTATGAAAAATATCGGGAACTTACTCTGCCCCAACAATCAAAACCCACAACCTCAATAGTCATACAACAGAATACTTTTGAAAAAGAACTAAAAACACAACAAAAAATATTTAATGATTTGGGTAGTAAGTTAGTAGCTCAAATCCAGCACGTTCCCATAGCAGAATTAAATAAGTTTTCTCAACAAGTTTCTGAACATCTTGGACCTATCAAAACTGCTCTGGATGGCGTCAGACAAGCCCAAAAAATAGCAGAACCATTTGTAAAAAATCAACACATCAGAGAATTGAATGATAAATTGCGAGCACTAAAATTATATTCTGATATATATTCTAATCCTTCACAAAATACATTATCCGTGTCTTCTGCTAACAATATACGGTCAGAAATTGGAGTTCAAACAGTTTCCGAACTACGAGATATAAAATTATTAATGCAAAAATTATTAGAAAAAAATGGGCAAATAAACGGACCAACAGAAAAACAAAGTGGGGACGGTTTTCTGAAATCAATACATCTTCTTGTAAATCAGCTGGGACGAGAAGATATTATTTTTATGGTGTTGGATGGGCAATTTAGTATGCCCGTAAGATTTGGGGGTAAAAATAGAGACGGACAGTCAACGGCTATTAAAAAACTTTATAATATTGCCTACTTTGCCAGTGCCCCAAATAAAAGAGTTGATTATGACGAGAATACGGCCGATAACATTAATAATGGTTTGTTCAAAAACAAACAAATAAAAAAATATATGGGGACAAATAGATTAAAAAAGCCAACTCTTGTTAAAAAGTCAGAAGATGGACAAATACTCGTATTGAAAAATGAAATTGAAATAAAAACAGGCCTTATTAAGAACGAGGTTCCATCTCAATTCCAATATCTCTACATAGACAAAACTAAATAGTATCCGAAAATTATCCGATTATTAATTAGTCGGATTATAAAAATCGCCTAAAAGAGGCGATTTTTTGTGTTCATTATCCGACCAGTCGGACAGGTAGGATGAAATTATCAAAAGGTCGTCAGTAAAAATTAAAAAAAATAACCAAAATTACTATGGCAAAAGAAAATCATATACCAGAGGAAGATTATAAATATATTCCTTTGGACCCAGAGGTCGCTTGGACAACATATGACCTCGGAGTATCAGCCGCACTTATGTGTATCGGCTTTGAGTTGTTGTCCGTGAATAGGGATAAGCCCCATAAATCCTTATTTGCATTCCGCAGAGCTAATGGGATTGAAGAGGCGGTAGACCTGTATTGGTCCGATAAATTGGAAGTCAAAGCAAGGTCGTTCTTTGATGCGATTAAAGCTCTTAAAAATCGGCTCTATTCGTCCGATTAAACTATGGTCATACCCGACGAGGACATTATTAGTTTTCAAGAGCTTTACAAGAAGCATTTTGGAAAAGAGATAAGTAGAGAAGATGCCTATGAACAAGGTATCAAACTCTTGCGTTTGATGTCGCTCGTCTACAAGCCGATGACCGAGGAGGAGTTTAGCCGTATTCAAGAACGGCGTAAGATACCCCTCCCTATACCAACAGAATAAAATCAAACATCTATGAACCTACAAACAATTACAATTAAAGAATATCTAACTGAAAAATCTATTCAATTCAAAGAAAGTGGCAAGGAGCTCATCACCGCCTGTGTTTTTGGCAACTGCGATGCAGACAGCAAGAACGGCGAAGCTCACCTATATTTCAGTAGCGACACTGGTCAGTATGACTGCAAAAAATGCGGAGAGAAAGGAAACCTGCTCACCCTCGCCAAACATCTCGGCGACATTCCACGAAAATCCACGAAATCGGCAATCTTCAGTCCAGAACTGGTAGAAACCTGCCATCAGGCGTTATCAGGGCGTATCAGGGATTATTTACGCTCCAGAGGGCTTATAGACAGCGTTATAGACGAGTATAAGCTCGGCTACGGACAGTTTTACCGCAAGTGGTGGATTACCATACCCATCAAAGATACCTACGGCAATTATGCCTATTTTAAGCTCCGCCAAGACCCCACTTTTGGAGATGAAAAGATAACCTATCCCAAAGGAGCCGAAGCACAGTTGTATGACTGGCAAATGCTAACAAATGCTAACATTCAGCAACTTATTATTTGCGAAGGCGAGCTGGACCGATTAGCTCTTATGTCCAAAGGTATATCAGCTATTACCTCAACGCACGGAGCAGGAACATTCAAAGAGGACTGGATTAAAAATATCGGAAAATATCGGAAAATCTATATCTGTTTTGATAATGACGAAGCTGGTAGAAAGGGTGCGGAACGAGTGGCAAAAATGGTGGAAAATGGTGGATTTGAGACGCACATAATTACACTGCCAGACGAAGTTGGAAATGGTGGCGATATAACGGATTACTTAACAAAACTTAACAATCCTACTGACGACTTATTCAGTAAATATGCCGAGCCATATCCAGAGCGTATTGATACCACGCAGTTCTCACCGCTTACTTCCGAACAGCTTATTGAGACGCTTGGATTAACCATTAAATATGATGCGGAGAATAAGCTCACGACATTCTTGTGCGAGCTCTCCGCCTATACCGAAAGTTCTCAATTCAATATCAGCTACAACGCTCCGTCCTCAACGGGCAAAAGTTATATTCCCACCGAAATTGCCCGATTGTTTCCGCAGGATGATGTAATGGAAATAGCTTACTGCTCACCAACGGCTTTCTTTCACGATGCTGGCGAATACAACAAAGAGAAGAACTGCTACCTCGTGGACCTGTCCCACAAAATACTTATCTTTCTGGACCAGCCGCATAATGAACTGCTGGCACGGCTACGCCCTCTCCTATCCCACGACAAAAAAGAAATAATACTGAAAATCACTGATAAATCCCAGAAGTTCGGGCTTAAAACCAAGAACGTGCTTTTGCGTGGTTATCCGTCCGTTATTTTCTGCACGGCAGGATTAAAAATTGATGAGCAGGAGGCAACTCGTTTTCTTCTTCTATCCCCAGAGGTGAGCCAAGAAAAGATACAGCAAGGCATCAGTGCAACTATCCGCAAAGAAGCGGACAGCGAGAGCTTCGTTAGTTGGCTGGAAGAAAACCCCGATAGGATACTACTTAAAGACCGCATCCGAGCCATCAAACTTGAGAAAATTAAGGAAATAAACATCGGCTCATACGAAGGCATTGAGCAGAGATATTTGAATAACAATAAAGTCCTCAAGCCACGTCATCAAAGAGATATTAAACGGCTTTTATCGCTTATTAAATCCTTTGCCATTCTTAATGTCTGGTGGAGAGAAAGAAGTGGGTCCACTATAACGGCGAACGAGAGCGATGTAGCCGATGCCTTCAAGCTCTGGGATAAGATTTCTGAAAGCCAAGAACTTAATCTGCCGCCCTATATCTATAACCTTTACCGAGAGGTAATTTTGCCTGCGTGGAAGAATAAAAACGAGGGTCGCAATCCAGATTTTGAAACCATCACGGGTCAGCTCGGACTTTCACGGCAGGAGGTTTTGGATAAGCACTATGCCGTATATGGCAGGATGCTGGATAACTACCAGCTCCGCCAACAGATACTCCCGATGCTTGAGACGGCAGGGTTGATAGTGCAAGAACAGGACCCGAATGATAAGCGTAAGTATCTTATATTCCCGTCATCCATCCGCCTGCTTTCGGATAGCGATAAAAGTAGTGAAAGCGACAGTGGGGTAAATGAGCAACCGCCTGATAACAATAGTGAAGGAGAGGGTGGGGTAAAAGATGAGTTATCAATGTTTTGATACTGCTTATCAGTATAAAAACAGTATAAATATTAACCAAAATAAAATTATGGAAAACACACAAAACAAAAACAATACCAAAGAGCAAATTATAATAGATTTTGACTTTATCCAAGAGTTAGGAGGAGAAGGACATCTTGAACGAGAACTGACTGCCGAAGAATTAGAAACTATCTTCTATGAAATCTCGGACAACTTGTGGGAGTTTATAGCCAGAACGACAGACCAAGTTATTGAGTTCAACGAATTACTTGAAGCAAATAAAAACGCCAAAAATGCATTTCCTCATTACAAAGTTATGTGGAAAAACGAAAATGCTTATCAAAAAGAGTTTAGGGAACGATATTGCTTCTTAACCTTGGCCAATGCGAGAGATTATATTCATCACGATTTTATATCCGAATATGACATCTGGCGAGTGTATAGGGTTGAGCAGGATGGTTCGGAAACAGAAGTATATAAAATACATTAAAAACTATGAGCGAAACATCACAAAAACAAACAGAGGCCAACAAAAATAACGCCCAACAGAGCACTGGTCCAAAAACTGACGAAGGCAAGGCGGTCAGTCGCTACAACGCCCTCAAGCACGGCTTATTGAGTAAAGAAGTATTACTGGGAGGTGAAGATGAAAAAGACCTGCTTGAACTCGGAAAACGATTGAGAAGCGAACTTGCACCTGCTAATGAGCTGGAGCAGATACTGGTTGATAGAATTGTAGCAAACACTTGGCGGTTAAGACGAGCGATGCTGATTGAAACCGCAATGATAAAAGTTGACTGCGATGGCGGAGAAAACGACATTATGCCGACAAAACGAAGTATCGGAGAAGCATTTATCCACGACTTTGCCAATTCAGACAGCTACACCAAGTTCACCAGATACGAAACCAATATAGAGCGTGGCATCTACAAAGCTCTGCACGAATTACAGCGATTGCAGGGAGCAAGAAATGGAGAAAAGGTGCTACCGCCAGTTGCCATTGATTTAGACGTATAGGACAAAAAAGAAAATGGGTTCGTTCGGTAAAAATAACAGGATAAAACGGTTTTATTCAAAAAATCAATTTCTCCTTATTTTACCAAGGTAATTTAAGGTTTTTATCCAAAATTAAAACGGGTAATCTCAAATGATTTCGGTAAATAATTAAAAATAACTTTTATGGGTAGATACAGCTATGGCGGTAAAAATGAGGCAGATGATGTAAAAAAGATAGCCACGAGCTTTCTGAAAAAGCACGGCTATTTTAAGGGCTGGCTGTCGGGCACGATTACTTGGACCCACGGCTGGTCAGGCAATAAAAGTAGTGTCGGTATTTCAGTTTCAACTCTGGACAATGACAATGATGGATACCTACGCATCAACTATACCCAAACAGACCGTAATACTGACGAAAAGAAGGATTTTGATTACAAGATACCGCTCACCACTACCCCGTGCCGATACGGAGGCAAAAGATACTGGTTTATCTGTCCGTGGTATAAGAATAGTGTATATTGCGGCAAAAGGGTTGGCACATTATACAAAGATGGCGATTACTTTGCTTGTCGCCACTGCTATAATCTGACTTATAGCTCCAGAAAACAGAACCGTAGATACAATCTATTTCCTTTATTCAATGTCCTTACGATTGAAAAGAAAATAGACGAACTTCACGAGCGAATAAAGCGTCCATACTACGCAGGAAGACCGACAAAGAGGCAGAGACGACTTGAGATGTTATATCGCCAAGCAGGTTTAAGCTATCAGCGATATACTAAACTTAAATAGAAAAAGATGGTATAATGGTTGCGTTGCCTAACTTAATGATTTCTCCGATTTTTTATTGTCTCGCACCCTGAAGGGGGTGGTCTGCTAACGAGGCAATCTTCGGAGAACCAAGTTAGGCAACCAGACCACCCCCTTTAGCGTTTTATGAAAGAAGATAATCAAAAAATTAAATACTTCCTTTATGCAAGAAAGTCATCGGAGAGCGAAGACCGTCAGGTCCAATCTATTGATGACCAGATAAATCGCCTCAAAGACCTTGCGAATAGTTTGGGGTTAGAAATAAAGCATATTTATACGGAAGCAAAAACAGCCAAGAAACCAAATAACCGTCCCGTCTTCAGTGAAATGCTCGCAAGAATTGAAAAGGGTGATGCGACTGGTATCCTCTGCTGGCAAATAAACCGACTATCCCGTAATCCAGTAGATAGCGGAACAATTAGCTGGATGCTTCAGCAAGGTATTTTGAAATGTATCCAAACTATTGACCGAAAATATCTCCCAGACGATAATGTTCTGCTTTTTAATGTTGAGAGCGGAATGGCTAATCAGTTTATTATTGACCTCCGCAAAAATAGCCGCCGAGGTATGGAAGGACACGCTGACCGAGGTTGGTATCCATCCCGTCCGCCTCTTGGATATTTGAACAACAAACTGGAGCACACCATCATTGATGACCCAGAGCGATTTAATCCCGTTCGCCGTATGTGGGATATGATGCTGACTGGAAATTATACTCCGCCTCAAATATGGAAAATTGCCAACGATGAGTGGGGTTTCAAAACCGTAAAACACAAACGAGGTGGTGGAGATAAGATGACAAAGAGCGTTATCTATAAATTATTTAACAACATTTTTTATACGGGAATGTTCAAGTGGGCTAATAAACTCTACAAGGGCAATCACAACCCGATGATTACACTGGAAGAATACGACCGAGTGCAAGTTATTCTTGGTAAGCGAGGTAAGCCGAGGTCAAAGGACCACGACTTTGCCTTTACTGGAGTAATGCAGTGCGAGTGTGGGGGTATGATTACTGCTTCTGAAAAAACAAAGATAATAAAAAAGACAGGAGAGGTAAAAACATATATTTATTATCACTGCACCAAGAAAAAGAAGGGCAAAGATTGCTTGCTCCAAAAACCCCTCACTCTTGATGAGCTTGAAAACCAAATTGAAATGGACCTTGAGGAGAAAACTATCATTCCAGAGTTTCAGAAATGGGCTTTGGAGATTTTGAATAAGCAAAATGACAAAGAAATCACCGATAGGACCAAAATCTATGAGATGCAACACCAGTCAGTAGTTGAGACGCAGAAAGAATTGGACAGCTTAACTCGTATGCGATACAAGGAACTCATAGACGATGCTACTTTTATCAAAGAACGGGATATTCTTACGACAAGTATTGTTAAATTAAAAGAAAAACTCCGAGAAACAGAAAACAGAGCCGAGCGTTGGCTTGAGCTTACTGAAAAAACTTTTCACTTTGCCACTTATGCTCGCAAAGCATTCGTAAATGGTTCTTTGGACCAGAAGCGAGAGATATTAACCGCACTTGGCTGGAACTTTTCTATCAAAGGCAAGAAATTGACCATTTCTACTCACGAATGGTTCGTTCCTATTGAAAATAATTATCCAGAGCTTGAAAAAGAATATAAACGGCTGGAACTGGATAAAACCCTTACAAACACTGAACGAAATGCGGCTTTCGCCGCACTCCGTCTACGTTGGCAGCGCTACGGGGAGTCGAACCCCGCTTCTCAGCTTGAAAAGCTGATGTCCTAACCGATAGACGATAGCGCCTCTACTACGCTACCTACTCCGCCGAAGTAACCTCGGCTACGAAGGCCGGGAAAGCTCCGAAGAGCACAGCATAATCTATTTATTATCGCATAAAATTGGTAAAAATCAATTGAAAAGTGTAAAATATCGGCAATGATTATTTTGGGGGTAGAAACATCTTGCGACGAAACCGCTATAGCTATTATTGAGGTCAAGGATAATAAAATCCAAGTTTTATCTAATGTTGTTTCGTCACAAGTTAAACTTCACGCGAAATACGGCGGAGTCGTGCCAAATCTAGCCGCACGGGAACATGAGAAAAACCTGCCTCGCGTATTTACGCTCGCCCTCAAAAAATCTAAGTTAAAAATAACTGACATCGATCTAATGGCCGTAACTAGAGGACCGGGGCTCTCTCCTTCTCTTTGGCGCGGAATAAATTTCGCGAAAGAAATTTCTGAAAAATATAAAAAACCGCTCATTGGTATGAATCACTTAGAAGGTCATATATACTCGAATTGGCTGAAGCCAATTCGAGTAGCCTGCAACCTACAACCTACAACCTACAACTTTCCTATTCTCAATCTTATCGTCTCTGGGGGGCATACGGAGTTGGTGTTAATGGAAGATCATGGAAAATATAAAGTCGTTGGTGAGACACTAGACGATGCCGTCGGCGAAGCATTTGATAAAGTGGCACGACTTCTTGGTTTGGGTTATCCAGGAGGACCAGCTATTTCTCAGCGAGCCGAGAAATGGAAATCACGCATCTCAAATTCCAAATCACAAATAAAACACAAATCACAAATTCTAAACATTGAGTTTCCAAGGCCGATGATCAACTCTAAAAATTATAACTTTAGCTACGCGGGTTTAAAGACGTCGGTTTTGTATAAAATTAGAGACTTGAAAGCAGCCAGAGTAAAAATTACTGACGAAGTTAAAAACGAAGTATGCTATGAATTTCAAAAAGCGGCGCTAGATATTTTAGTCCTAAAAACCATCAAAGCCGCTCAAGAACTTAAGGTTAAATCACTATTCTTATCCGGCGGAGTATCAGCCAACAAAGAGTTGAGAGAAAGGTTAGAAGCAGAAGCAAAGAATTTAAAAATAAAATATTCTCAGCCAGAATTTAAGTACACGGGGGATAACGCCGCAATGATAACAGTTGCCGGATATTTTAATTATAAAAACAACCCCGCACTTTCAAAGAAAGGTGGGGCAAGCAAAACTGCCCCCAACTGGCAGTCGGTTGAGATGGACGCAAATCTTGGATTTTAATAGAATAAAATGATGGAAGAACTCCCGAAAGCATACGACCCCAAAAGCGTTGAAGATAAAATTTATAAACTCTGGGAGGAGAGCGGTTTTTTTAATCCCGACAATTTACCCCTTCGACAAGCTCAGGGCAAGCCGGCAGAACCTTTTACTATCATAATGCCGCCCACAAACGCCAACGGCTCACTCCATGCTGGTCACGGATTGGTAATGACTATCGAGGATATTATAATTCGCTACAAACGCATGAGGGGCTATAGAACTTTATGGCTGCCCGGCCTCGACCATGCCGGCTTTGAAACTCAGGTTGTATACGAGAAACAGTTAGAAAAAGAGGGGCGATCCCGTTTTCAAATGGATCCAGGGCAACTCTACGAAGAAATTCTTTCTTTCACCTTAAATAACAAGAAAAACATAGAAAGCCAGACGAGAAAAATAGGCGCTTCCTGTGACTGGTCAAGAGAAAAATTTACGCTTGACAGTGATATCATAAAAACGGTCTATCAAACCTTCTCTAAATTAAACGAGGATGGTCTTCTGTACCGAGGTAAGAGAATTATAAATTGGTGTCTCAAACATCAAACCTCTCTGTCTGATCTTGAAACAACCGACATTGAGCAGGTTGATAATTTTTATTACCTAAAGTATGGCCCGTTCACTATTGCTACCGCCAGACCAGAGACAAAATTTGGAGATAAATATGTAGTCGTGCATCCAAATGATAAAAGATATGAAGAATATAGGGATGGTCAAAAAATAGAGTTGGAGTGGATAAACGGACCGATCATCGCAACGATAATAAAAGATGAGGCAATTGATATGGAATTCGGCACAGGTGTTATGACAATAACCCCTTGGCATGACGCTACTGATTTTGAAATTGCGGAAAGACATGGACTTGAAAAAGAGCAGGTCATAGATTTTCAAGGCAAATTGCTTCCGATAGCCGGAGAGTTTACCGGAATGAAGATAATCCAAGCCAGACCCTTGATTATAGAGAAATTAAGATCCAAGGGTCTGTTGGTTAAGATTGATGAAAAATACAAACACGTAGTTAAAAGGTGCTATAAATGTGAGTCCCTTATAGAGCCGCAAATCAAAGAACAATGGTTTGTTAAAATGAGATCTCTGTCAGAACCGGCAATTAAAGCAATAGAGTTGGGGAAAATTAATTTCACGCCGGAACATTACAAAAAAATATCTCTCCACTGGCTAAGAAATATAATCGACTGGAATATTTCCCGCCAGATAGTCTGGGGCATCCCCATTCCTGCCAAGGTCTGCACCAAATGCGACGAGGGTATCGTAGATATCAATAACGAAATATTGGCTTGTCCAAAGTGCGGCGGAGAAATCAAGCAGGAAACAGATACTTTCGATACCTGGTTCTCGTCGGGACAATGGCCATTCGCAAGTTTGGGTTATCCTAATTCCGACGACTATAAAGAATTCTTCCCGACTGACGTTATGGAAACTGCGGGGGAGATAATTTTTTTCTGGGTTGCCCGCATGATAATGCTCAGTTTGTATATAACCGAAAAAATTCCGTTCAAAACCGTATACTTGCATGGACTGGTTCTGGATGCCAAAGGAAGAAAAATGAGCAAGAGCAAGGGAAATGTGATCAATCCCTTGGACCTGATCGATAAATACGGCACGGATGCCTTGCGCATGGGTTTGGTGATCGGAAATACACCGGGTACTTCCCTTACTTTGGCCGAAGACAAGATTAAAGGACAGAAGCATTTCGCCAACAAGCTCTGGAACATTGCTCGCTTTGTATTAATGAGTTTGCCGGAAAATCCTGACTTGGAGACAAAACTTACACAGAATGATCAAGAGAAATTAGACGAACTCCGGGTGTTAGTTAAAAATATAACTGAAGACATGGACCAGTTCCGGTTCTATTTGGCGGCAGAAAAAATTTACCACTACGTTTGGCATATATTCGCAGATAAGATTATTGAAGAAAGTAAAACTAAATTAGCCGACGGGAGTGGGGCCGTGAAAAAGTCAACTCAAAAGATGCTTCTGGAAGTACTTATTACGTCTTTGAAACTTCTCCATCCTTTTATGCCTTTCGTAACCGAAGAAATATATTCCAAACTGCCGGTGTCTAAAAAGAACCTGTTGATGGTTGAAGAGTGGCCATAGGTTATACTTAATATATGACCCCAGTTTTCAACTCGGCTTTGCTTGTAACTCTCGGTCTTGCGCCCAGTTTGGTCTGGCTTTCTTTCTATTTGAGAAAGGATTGCCATCCGGAACCAAAATACTTGCTGACCAAGGCGTTTTTAATGGGGATCATCATCTCCCCTCTTGCTATTTTGCTCCAGTTAGGATTTTCGGAACTTAGAACCCTGGTCGGTCTGGAAGTTTTCAGCCAAGGCACGCCAGCCTTTTTCCTGTGGTCTTCGTTCGTGGAAGAATTTCTGAAATTCTTCGCTATCTATCTGGTAATCGTTTGGAGTCCGGAATTCGACGAACCGGTTGACGGAATGATCTATATGATAAGCGCCGCTCTTGGATTTGCCGCCATAGAGAATATGCTGGTAATGTTCAATCTCATGCCGGACGGCGCCGGAACGGCTTTGAACACACTGGCGCTTCGCTTCATCGGCGCAACGCTACTCCACGCGCTGGCTTCGGGATTAATGGGTTATTTCCTCGCTATGTCATGGTTTTTCAGAGAACACAGAAAGAAGCTGATAATATTCGGCCTTGCCATGGCAACCCTTTTTCATGCCGCATTCAATATGCTTATCGCTTTCGCCCAGGAATCGGCTAATCCCGTTATCGGTCTGGTTTATACGACTTTCCTGTTAATAGTTCTGGCCTTTTTAGTTTCAGTATTGTTTGATAAGATTAAAGAAAGGCATGTTCACTCAATATCAACAGTAAAAATATAAAAATATGGACGATTTTTTTTCTGACGACAACAACGAATTAAATCCGGTCCTGGCGACAAAAAAGTCCGCTAGAGACGGATCCGCCGCCTCTGGCGGAGACGACTACGACGGCCAATTAACGGTTGACGTATATCAAACCGATGACGACATAGTCGTTCAGTCGACCATAGCCGGTATTGACCAAAGCGATATAGATATATCCGTAACCAACGACATGGTAACCATAAAGGGCAAAAGGACACCGCCGGAAAAAATAAAACATTCAGACTATTTCTACCGAGAACTGTTCTGGGGGCCATTCTCAAGATCAATCATTCTGCCCGAGGACGTTGATTCTGACAATGCAAAGGCATCAATGAGGAACGGCCTTCTGACCATTCGCCTGCCTAAATTGACTAAAATCAAAACCAAAAAAATTAAAATATCCGAGTAGCAACTTGCTCGCCTTTCTGTCAAAAAACTTTCTAATGTTTATAAGCCGGTTGTCATTAGCCGGCATTATTGTTTTGGGAGGATTTCATTTGGGTTCGGCCTTTTATGTATCTGGTATAGCCGGAGAGTTCGAAAAGGTTGCGGTAAAAAGCTTGGCCGAAGAAGCAGATACTTTATCAGCCAGAGGTCTGGATATATATGTTCAGGAAGAAAAAATGGCCATATCCCCGAAAATGGTGAAAAACTGGCTGGAACCGTATCTAAGGAACTACTCCGATAAAGAAGACGTGAGAATATCGCCGGAAAAAATGGAGGAATATCTGACATCTATGGCGCTATCCGTAAACATACAGCCGGTAAATGCCAAATTCATATTAATTGACGGCAGGGCAAAAGAGTTCATTCCTTCCGAGTATGGGCGTAGTTTGGATATAAACGCCTCAAAGGAACTGATCCTGAATGCAATAATTAGAGGCGCAAAAGAGGTAAACTTACCGGTTAATCTCGTCGAGCCGGCTATAACCTTAGAAAAGGTCAACGAGCTCGGTATAACCACGCTGATCGGCCGGGGTGAATCTGATTTTAAAGGCTCCCCCTCTTCCAGAATTCACAACATACGACTGGGGTCCGCCAAATTCAACGGCGCGATAGTGAAGCCGGACGAGACGTTTTCTTTTAATTCTATTTTGGGAGAAGTGGATGAAAACAATGGTTATCAATCTGAGCTGGTAATTAAGAAAGGGAAACTGGTCTACGAATACGGCGGCGGATTGTGTCAGGTCTCAACAACCTTATTCAGATCAGCGATAATGGCCGGACTACCGATTGTAGAAAGGAGGCCGCATTCTTTTCCGGTAAGATACTACGACCCGCAAGGGTTTGACGCCACTATTTATCCGGGTGTGGTTGATTTGAAATTCAAGAATGACACGTCTAACCACATTCTCATACAATCAAGAATAGAGGGCTCTAAACTAGTATTTGATATTTACGGACCTGATGGCGGCAGAAAAGTTGTTTTAAACGGACCGTACCAATACGACCAAGAAACCAACGGCGCGATGAAGGCGCGCTTCACAAGAAAGATAACTTTTGCCGACGGTTCAGCGAAAGAAGAAAGATTTGATTCAAGTTACGGCGCGCCGGCTCCGCTTGAGAAAAATCCTCTTGAATAAGCTGCCAAATAGGCCTATTTGGCAGCTTATATTCTGGTGTCTTTATTGTACCAAGCTCGCACCTATTTTCAAAACAAATGATGTCGCACGCTCCGCGTGCGTGGTGAAG
>Ga0209541_10000833_pt1 | contig 61233 bp, 60 predicted proteins | sample RifCSPlowO2_01_FD_184027 | JGI IMG/M metagenome (GOLD analysis project Ga0209541, IMG submission 184027) | Groundwater microbial communities from Rifle, Colorado - Rifle CSP2_plank lowO2_0.1 (SPAdes) (version 2) | ecosystem: Environmental > Aquatic > Deep subsurface > Groundwater | place... | reverse complement strand
AATCATCGTGGGGGTAAAGTTTGACCAGGTGGCTAACTAAATTCCTGGTGTAGACGGAGACACCGGTGCCATAGATGATTTGGGAAATGTCGATGGCGATTTTCATAAATGCTTAAGGTGCAGAAAATTCATAAACAAAACCGACACCGGGAATATCATGGGTTCTCCCCTGGGTTAGCCCGGCCCGTTTTAACCAGACCAAGATCGACCGGCCACGGTCGGTTAGGTCGGAAAGGTAGTCAAAAACAAAGACTCTTTCTTTGCCGGCAAGAACCAGTGGCAGGGTCTGGTCAAGATCGACACGAGGCTTGGTGAGGGCTTCTTGGGCGGGGTAGAAATAAACATCCGGGGCATAGAATTTCAGGGGGGCAAAAACATCGGGAAAATTGACGATGGAGAGCGAGCGGTCGACGGAGATGAGCTTGGCGGCGGCACGCCAGTTTTCGCGTTGGAAAGCGGGTGAAGTCCAGAAGACGAGGTTGCCCAACATAAAGATAATGGCCACCACCAATAAATTAAAGGAAAAGGAACTGCCGGAAAGGACAGCGAGACCTACGGCGATGATGGTCACGAAAGCCGGGATGAGAAAGATAAGGCGCCAATAGCCCAGGACGGGCGCCTTCAAACTGACGAGAACGGCGGCCGAAAGGGAAATGAAGAACCAGACCAAGAAAGGGCGGTTTTCCTTTTTATGGAGCGCCAGGAGAGAACAGAAAAAGAAGTAAAGGGTGATGCCAATGACGAAGAGGGCATAGGCGCTTTTGTTGGCCAAACTGATGCGACCAAAAGTAAATTTGGCCATAATTAAAGCCAATGATTTCAAGGAAAGGTTGCCGGAAAGCTGTTCCCAACCCGGCAGGGCCCGGGTCAGATAACCGCTACCGGCAAACTGCTTCATTAGATTCGGCATCCAGGGGAGGAAGAAGAGAAATACAAAGAAGTTGCTGATAATGAAAGGTCTGATTTTCTTTTTGTGAAGGAAAAAGATAAAAACGGCCTGGGCAGTGAGGTTAAAGATGGCGCCGTAGAAGGTGTAGAGATTGAGCAGTGTCAGGAGAGCGTAAAAACGCCAGGAGGCGTGGTTATCCTTTTTGTCTCTAGCTCCCCGGACAAGGTAGAGCCAGGAGAGAACGGAAAGCAGGGTGTTTAGCGAATACATCCGCAGTTCGATCGAGTAGTAGATATGAAGCGGGTTGAGAGCGAGAAGAAAAGCGGTGGCGAGGGCGAGTTTGGTTTTATTTTCGCCGAGAACATTTTTGACCAAATAGTACAAGGCGGGAACAGAAAGGGCGCCGAAGATAATGTTGGGGAGCCGGATAAGCCACTCGTTTGGTCCGACTACGCCAAGGCTTCGCAGGATAAACAGCCAAAAGTGGAGCAGGAGATAGAAGAGGGGCGGGTGAAAGTCGCCGGCGAGGGCGGTGAGGAGATTTGGTAGCGGCAGACGGGCAAGGAAAATAGAGGCGCCTTCGTCAAGCCAGAAACTTTGCCCGGAAGCGATCAAGCGGAGGACGAGGGCAAGGATGAACAGGGGGATGGCTAACATAGCTCTAACTCGATTGTATACCGTACGCTTACTTGGCGCTCGTGCCAGTCAGGCCGGTAATAATGCCGCTGAAAAAGCCGAGGTCATAGACAACTTTGAAGAGAAGAAAGCCGGCGCGTTGGTAAAGAATTTCCTTGGTCATCCCGACGATAACAGAAACGGGCAGGCTGTAACGAACAAGATTAAGGAGTTTGCCAACCAGGCCAAAACGGGTTGGCCGGCGGCCGATCCAGCGGGCCTGAAAGAAAACCTCGGACAGCGAGGCGGGGTTGGCGTGGTAAGAAACGGCGCCGGCTACGGGGGTGGGAAGATAGCCCAATTTTTCGACAAGCGTTCTGGAATCGGTATAGCCGGTAAGGGAGAAGCCGCCGACTTTGGCAAATTCTTGTTTGGTAATGGCCCGGAAGTCGCGAACGTCGTGGATACTTTTGGGGTTCATTCTCCTGTTTGAGGTTAAATTTTGATTCAAATTCCAGCAGTGAGACCAGACATTCTGATAATTGCTGACGAATTCATCGGTGTTAAAAACACCTTGGGTTTTCCCCTCCCGGATGGGGGCGGTCAATTTTTCGACGAAGTCGGGGGCGAAAGTCATATCGGCATCGACAAAAACGAGGATATCACCCCCGGCCTTTTTGGCGCCGAGGTTTCTGGCGGCGCCGGGACCCTGGTGGTTTTGCTTGAGAAGAGTGACTTTGAATTTCCCGACCAGTTCGACGGTCTGGTCGGTGCTGCCGTCATCAACGACAATAATCTCCACGGACTTCGGGGACGGACCCTGAAGGGACTGAAGGGAGGAGAGACAGGCAGAGATGGCAGTTTGTTCGTTGTAGACCGGGATGATGACGGAAATTAGTTTTTTCATTTTTGTTCCAGGATATCGATACCGTCAACGGTAGTTATGACCTGATAGTGATTATCTAAAAACGCGTTGATTTTCTCAAATCGGAAGGGGTCGTTTGTGCTGGTGAACTGTCCCCGAACGACGACTTTCGGAGGATTACTAACGAGATCGCTGACGTTTTCGTCTTCAAAACCGGGTTGGGAGAGATACTGGGTGAGTTGAGGGATAAAGGGGCGGGTGGCGGGGAGGGTGCCGGTCAAGGCATAAAGATTGTCCCAGTAGTTAGTGACAAAGATAAAGTCGCCGTTGGCGGTAAGATTATCAACCGCCTTAACGATTTTTTCATCCCGGTCTTCCTGGAAACGAACTTGTTTAAAAAGATTTTTGGCCAGGCCGCGACCGATGAGGACCGAGGTCGTGAGAATAATAAGAAAAGTTAGCCAGGTTGGTTTTTTCAGGGAAAGAGCGAAAGCGAGGCTAAGAAAAGGCAGGGCAGGCTGAAAGTGAAAGAGTTCAAAACGCGGCAGGGTGCCCATGGCGGCGACGATCGACCAAATGAGCAGAGAAAAAGCTTGTTTTTCTTTCTTGAGGAAAAGGGGAAGGAAGATGATATAGGGGAAAAGAGAAGCGAAGAGAAGACTGAGACTACTTAACTTTCCGGCCAGGCCCGGGAGGGTGCCGACGCCAAATCCAATTGTCCAATCGAGGTAATCGTTTTGAAATCCGCCGACGAGAAGGACGAGAAAGAATAGCCCGGTGACAAAGAGAACGCCTTTGATAAAGGCGCGACCTGGCCTTGCCAAAAGAATCGGCAACAGAAACCAGAAGGCAGTTTGTTTGGTAAAGAAAGCCAAGGCCCAAAAAATACCGACAAGAAAATAATTCTTGCTAGTGAGAAAGTAAAAAATGGCAATGGGAAAAATAGTCAGGGCGTGATCAAACCAGATACCGTTGCCGTCGTAATAGACCTGGAAAAAGATATAGAAAAATAGCGCCAGGAGCGCCGTCTTTGGGTTAAACAGTCGTTTCAAGACAAAAAAGATAACAACGTCAGTCAATAGGGCCAACCCCCGACTGAAAACCTGTTGCTGGAGTATTCCAACTCCACTAATTTTATAAAACCCGGTCAATGCCAAAACCAAAAGCGGCGAGTGAGCAATGCCGATGTCGCGATAGGGTAGCCAGCCTTTAAGAATTAGATACGGCCAAAAAAGCATTTCCGGCCAGGCGGTAAAACGAGTTACGACAAGAAGGAGCAGGTGAATAAATAACAGCCCGGGGAAAATTATTTTCCAGTTTTTCATTTGGTCAGTTTGTAGAGACGGTACCGGGCCGATGGCGAGGTAAGGACGGTGACTCGGTAGGGCTTGAAGGTGTTAAGTTCCCAAACTTTGGGATTATTTATATCGCGATCAACCGGCGCGAAAACATAGAGGGCGTCGACGTTGCCATAATCGGCAAAGCCGGCCGGCGTCAGACCGTAGTAGTAGCGCAGTAAATACCGCATCGGCCTGGCTAGAGTATCAAAGTCCCAGAGAGTGGCGATATTAAACCTCTTTGGGGGTTGGTCGGCCGCTATAGTTTCGGCGGCGGCTTCCAAACTGCCGAGGGTCAGCCCTTCCGGCATCCCTAATGGTCGGTTGAGACTTAATAATGGTGAGGTAAGGTTCAGATAGAGAAAGGCTAGAATAGGCAGGATGATTAAAGGCTTCTTGAGGTTGTACAGCCCGACTGATAAGAGGGCGAGAAGAAGGCAGAAATAGGGAAAGAGATGGAGGTAGCTGTAGTCATAGGTTTGGCCCGAGACGGTATGGTTGATATAGACATCGACGAAAAACTGCCAGAGGGTCCGGAGGTGATAAAAGTCATGCCGGAGGTCAAAAACTACCCGGGTAATATTGGCCAGGAAAAATCCGAAAGGAAAGAGCACTAACGAGACAAGGCGCTTTTTCGAAATGAGGAAGACGAGGAAGAATAAGAAGGCGGCAAAAACTAAAAATGGATACTGCAAACTAAAGCCGACACCAGAGATCAGACCCAGCCAAAAGACCGGTGCCGGACGATGCGGCGCTCTTTTTAGGGCCGCCATAAACCAGATAGCCAGGGTACCGAGAAGGATGAGAGGGTGGTAAATCCAGATAAAGAGCGAGTGATAAATCATCAGGGAACTCCCTAGAAAAAAGAAGATGGTTAAGGCGGCCACCGACCGGCCAAATAGATTTTTGGTGACCAAGAAGAGAACCAAGGCCGTCAGCAGATTTAGTCCGGGAAATATCAGGCTGATGGGTAAAACGCGAAAATTAAAAATAAGAATGAAAGGGAGAAGAAAATAGCTGAAAAGAGGTCCGTGAATAAGGTTGTGGCCGGTGCTGGTCGCGCGCTGCAGGTTGTACTCTCCAAGTAGGGAAAACTTTTCAAGATTGGCGGTGGCGGTAAGTAGGGAGATTCCCTGTTCGGGTCCGAAGATGACACGACTCGGAAAGTTATATAAACGCAGAAAAGCGCCGAGGGCGAAAAGGAGAATGATGAGGAGGTTATAAAATCTTTTCATACTTGGCTGCTACTTCGTCCCAGGAAAATTTTTCCGCTTGCTGCCGGGGAGTGTTCCCCCATTTTTTCGTTAACGCTTTTTCGATCGCCTTTGCATACTCGTCTGTATCATCCGGGTCTTTGACAAAAATGCCCGCGCCGCCAACTATTTCCCGCCGGCTGGGGTCAGCGGTGGCAATACAGGGGAGGTTAGTCGCCATGGCCTCAAGATAAACGATGCCGAAGGCCTCACTGCCAACTGAACAGAGAGAGAAAAGATTGGCGCTGCGGTAATAGCCGGCCATCTGCCCGTGGGGGACGGCGAGGTGCAGAAAACGGCCCCGACCGAGAAGCTTATAACCTAATTTATTAATCCTCTCGTCCAGGGGACCCTGGCCAAGTAACAATAATGAGCCTTTGGTTAGCCTCGCTACCGCCCCAATCCCCTGCCCTACTCTCTTATCCGGAGTCGAGGCGGCCGCCATCATGATTATAGGTTTTTCTAAGGCCAGTTTGATCTTTTTTCCGGCCGGATGAAATTGGGTGAGATCGACACCGTTCCCGATGAGGGCGAAGTCCTGCTTCCAGATCGTCGCCTGCTTGGCCCAGTCAAGTTGCCGCTTGGTGAGGGCGATGAACAAGTGCGGCTTCATGAGGAGATTCCAACGATCGTCCCAGCCCGGCCCGGATTGGCCGACGATGACTAATTTGGCGCCAAAAAAGCGGCAATAAAGGGAGCTGATGAGAGCCTGCCAGCCGCCGTTTAGCGAAAAAACAATCCCTGGCCGAAAACGGTTTAGCTGGGCCAATGATTTTATGGTCCAAAGGGCGACTTTGAGGCTGGTTGGGTCGAGGAAAAAACGACGCGGTAGAAAAAGTTCTCTTGGTGACGGCCAGGCGCTGGTTGGCGAGGGCAGAACCATAACCGTGTGCTTTTTAGCAAGACGACTTGAAAGTTCACCGACAAATGTTTCCAGACCCCGGCTGACTCCGTTTTGATAATAATTAAGAAAGGCTATTTTCATGCTTCTATATTGTATATTAGCGCTATGCCGAAGAAGCTTACTATTATCATGCCAGCCTACAACGAGGCGGCGACGGTCACGGCTTCGATCCGTCGGGTACTGGCAACAAAGATAGGGGGTATTTCCATAAACCTGGTGGTGGTAGACGACGGCTCGACTGACAGAACCAATGGTGAATTGAAGAAGATAAGGGACCGTCGAGTGAAAATTCTCTGCCACCGACACAATCTAGGCAAAGGGGCGGCGATACGAACGGCTCTCGAGAAAGCTGTAGGCGATATTTTTGTTATTCAAGACGCGGACTTGGAATATGATCCGGCGGATCTGAACTTTCTCCTCGCCCCGATTCTGGATGGCAGGGCGGACGTTGTTTTTGGTTCCCGTTTTGTCGGCAGTGGCCCACACCGGGTAATCTATTTCTGGCACCGGGTGGCTAACCAATTGATTACTTTGCTTTGCGATTGCTTTACCAACCTTAACTTAACCGATATAGAAACGGGGTATAAGGCTTTTACGAAGGAGGTGGCCCAAAAGATTGTGCTGGAGGAGAATCGTTTTGGTTTTGATCCTGAATTTACGGTCAAGGCGGCCAAAAATAACTTCCGCATCTACGAAGTGGGCGTCAGTTATGCCGGCCGAAGCTATGGCGACGGCAAGAAAATTGGCTGGAAAGACGGCGTTGCCGCCATTTGGACGATCATCAAATACGCGCTTTCCTAGACGATTCTGATCTGAAGTTCTCCGCCAAGGGCCTTGGCTACTTTTGAGAGGAAGTTGACGCTTGGGTTGGAGTTACCCGACTCGAGGCGGCTGATGGCGGACTGTTTGGTCCCCACCCTATCAGCTAACTGTTTCTGAGACATCTTCTTTTCCAGCCGCCGACTGATAATCTGATATTCAGCCTCCATTTCATCGTAGAGGCGTTTAACCTCGGGGTCGGCCAAAAGCTTTCTCGTTAGTATCTTTGAGTTAATAAATTTCATTTTGCTCATAAAACCAAGTATATCATATATGTTATTTTATTTCATCAAACATTTTATAAACGAGGATCATCTCTCTTTTTGGTATTTTTTGAGTCTTTTTGATGAAACCGTGGAAAACCAGAATACTTTCCCGTTTGGTGATACAAAAGAATCGAATCTCTTGAGTTCCGCGAATTCTTAGTTCATATAAGTTATTTGTCAACCTTCTGGAATGCGGCATGCCCAAGTTCGGCCCGTATTTAACCAAGAGAATTCTTAGTCGTTCATACTTGGCCTGTGTAGCTTTCTGGAAAGTTGTGATTAATCTTTCAACCCTCACCCCCAACATCACTTTATACATATCAGACCCATTAACTGTTAATCTAAATTCACTATATTCCGAAATTTACCCGAATGTCAAGACTTTACAGTGAAGGGGTGGCATAATAGCGATTTGTATGAAGAAGCCGAGTATTTCCGTTTTCTTTCCTTGCTACAACGACCGACTGACCATCGGGGGTTTGGTCGATAATGCCGTCGACATACTAAGAGGTTTGACGAATCGTTTTGAGGTGATCGTCGTTGATGATGGATCTTCGGACGGAGGCCAGGAAGTTCTTAAGGTCATGGCCGAAAAGTACAAGGGGATATTTCGGCCGGTTTTTCATAAAAGAAACAGGGGTTATGGCGGCGCCTTGAAAGATGGTTTTAAAAACGCTAAATACGACCTTGTTTTCTATACCGATGGCGATGGACAGTATGACGTCAGGGAGCTGCCCCTGCTTTTCAGTCTGATGACCAAGGACGTAAACTTTGTCAACGGCATCAAAATGGAGAGGCAGGATTTTGCCTACCGGGTCATCATGGGTAATTTCTACGCCCTGCTGATGCGCTGGGCTTTCTTACTACCAATTTACGACGTGGACTGCGATTTCAGGCTGATTAGAAAATCACTTTTGCGGGGAATCAGCCTGAAAAGCAATAGCGGTTCAATTTGTGTCGAGCTTGTCAAAAAGGCGCAAAAGGCAGGGGCGAGGTTTCGGCAAGTTTCGGTCCACCACTATCCAAGGAAACATGGCAATTCACAGTTTTTCAATTTTAAGCATTTATTCAAAACTTTTCGGGAGATAGTACCTTTGTGGTGGAAATTAATGATTAAGAAATAACGATGGAACTTGCCGAATACAAGAACATCTACCGGAATGAAGGTTCGCATTTTTTCTATGTCTCGACCCACTATCTGATCGAAAAACTGGTCAAAAAATTCTCTCGCGGGCGGAGACTGATGATCCTGGACGCGGGCTGCGGCACGGGGCTATTAGCCAAAAAGCTGGCCCGATTGGGGAAAGTGAGCGCGATAGACTGCAGTTCCGAGGCGATTAAATTTGCCGGAAAAAACGGAGTTAACGCGAGAAGGGGGTCGATCAACAAACTTCCCTACAACAATAATCACTTTGACCTAATCACCTGCGTCGACGTAATCTATCATAGCCGGGTAAATGACGTGGCGGCGTTGGGAGAAATGCGACGGGTTTTGAAATCAGGTGGGGTGTTGATCCTGCGGGTTCCGGCTAATAAATATTTAGTGTCCGCCCACGATGTTCATGTTCATACCGCCAGAAGGTACGGGAAGGATGAATTGAAAAGAAAACTTAGGCTGGCAGGTTTTCGGGTGAGATGCATTTCCTTTGTCCACCTCCCAATCTTCCCAATCAGTCTGTTTCGAGTCATCTGGGAAAGACTGACTCACCGGGTGGCCGCTTCCTCAATCAGAAAAATAAACCCCGTTCTCAACTCGATTCTGGCGGTGGTCTTAAAACTAGAAGCAGAAATGATCAGCCGGGGGGTGATAATGCCCCTTGGCCAGGGTTTGATCGCTGTGGCGACCCCTAACCGACAAAGTAACCCTGGACAAAAAATGCAGTGATGAGAATGCCCAGGATAAAAGTTGCCGGATAGTAGATAAAGCGGAGCCGGGGATTGGTTTTCATTAGTAGAGCTAGGCCGATAAAGGCGGGAAAAAGATGAATTAAATATCTGGGCGTGCCGGCAAGGGTGCCGGTGAAAGTGACGAGGCTCAAGGAAACGAGCATGAATACTCCATACGAGGCGCGGACTTTTTTCCAGACAAAAACAGAGAGCAGGGAGTAGAGAATAAAAGCGGCGAACTCGAGAACGGCAATCCAGTAGACCAAGAGGCTACGGGAGACATTAAAAAAGATTTTCAGGTAACGGTAGAAAACACGGGTAATAAAAACCAGTTTTTCCTGTTTCCAGGCACTCATCGATGATTGGAAGAGGCGCCAGTTCCCTTGAGTTATTTGCAGGTAAGCCGCGTAGATCGCAAAGCCGGAAAAAGACAGGGCTGGCGCAATCAGCGCTTTTTTTGAGGCTTTCTTTTGGAGCCACCATTCGACAACCAGGGCCGGCAGCAGCGCCAAGCCTGACAACCTGGTTAGCGAGGCAAACAGGGCAAAGACGCCGGCGGCCCACCACTTACCCTTCCGGGCGTAATAAAAAGAGGCGGTGGTCAGAAACAGAAACAAGGCGTCAGCGTAAACAGTGTTGAGGACAAAGCCGTAGGGAAAGAAAAAAAGGAGGAGCGCGACTTCGGTTTTTGAGACTTTATGTTTATCAAGGTCGATAATTTTAAAAAGATAATAGACGGCCAAAACGACAGAGAGGAGAGAAATGAATAGCCCGGAAAGAATCGGGGTCAGGATAGTCGCCCCGGAGACCAGGTTAATCAGCAATGGATAGAGGGGGAAGTAAGCAAAGTTGGTGCCGGAGTAGCCTTGGGTCGCGGTCTTAATAAAGTGCCGGCCATCCATGTTGGCCCAAATCCAGATCCAAGAGGGTTCTCCCTGACTGACCTGACTACCAAGATATCCGGGATCAATTTTAATGAAATAATGAGAAAGCGAGGCAATAATCAAGAAAAACAGCCTCGATATAACGAAGAGGGCAATGATGCGTAGCACTTGTTTAGTATCCATCTTTGCCTTTGATGAGCAAACGTTTGATCCTGCGGGGAATTGTCTGGAGTGCCGAAATAATCCAGAATGAGAGTGGGGCCGGTTTGGTCATATCCGGCACCAGCTCGGGTCGATCTTTCGCGAAAAAGATTTCAGGAATCTGATCTTTGGGTATTTTTTCTCCTAATTCGTATTTGATTTTCTGTTTCCGTTTGGGGACGATAGCGTCGCCCCCTTTAGATAGTGAGCGGGGAAGATGAGTCGCGTGATGATAATAAAGGTTAAGAAATTTGATTTTTTCCGGGTCTCTGTCCTGGATAAGTTGACCCTGGTTATCAAAGAGGCCTCGCCGACCGTGGGGCAGGTCAAAATGGAGACCCGGTATCGTGTTTTTGTTAATTAGGCGAAGGGCCAGGTGACCTTTTTGACCCGCCAACCGGTACTTGCCGGCGGATTCCGGAAGACGATGGTAAATATCCCCCACCAGATTGTTGGTTCGGACAACAATAGATTCGGTCTTAGAATGACTTCGCGCATATTCGGTGATGGTTTTAATTGATTTTTCAGGCCAAATTTCATCACCATCTAAGATCAGTATCCAGTTGTACTCTTGAGGAGTTTTTTCGATCATTTGCTGACTAACCTTGGTGAAGCCTTCCGGATCAACCGACGATAGTTCTTTGATTTTTATCTTGGGAGACTCTATCAATCTAACGATTTGAACTGTTTCATCGGTGGATCCAGTATCCCAGACCATAATTCTGTCGACGAAAGGCAAGACCGAGTTGATGGCATACCAGATGAAACGCCCCTCGTTTTGAACCAAACAGTGGACTATGATTTTGGCGGTCTTCACTTGAGTAGGCGCGATAATTGCCAACCGGTAATTACGAGGACGACCAGGTTGGATACACCCATGGAGATTGCCGGTGCGATCGCCTGGAAACGGGGAATGAGAAGCAAATCAAGGCTGACGATGATAATCACTTGAAGAATGGTGATTCGGGCAAAGATCTGGGGTTTGTTGAAATAGTAGATCAATGGCTGGGTGGTCACAACATTAAGCAGGAACGGAATCATGGCGATGGCCAGAGCGCGGAAAACGGGGATAGCAGGAAGATACTCGTCGCCAAAGACCCAAGGAACGAGCGGGTCGGCGATGACAACCGTAAAAAGCATCAGGACACTGATGCCACCAATCATGGCGGCAACTTTCTTTAGATAACCAAGCATTTCCTCATTTTTCCTAAAAGCGGAAAAACGGGGGGCGACGACGGAAGACAGGCTGCTTACCAGAAGAGCAAAAAGGAGGGCGATGCGGGCGGCGGCGGAATAGATACCGGTTTGAAAACTACCGGAGAGAATGTTGAGCAAGATAATATCGATGCGAGAAATAGTGACCGAGAAGGCGCGGGAAAGAGCAATCCACTTACTGAACTTGAAAATTTCCGTCATCTGGGCGCGGGGGAAAATCGGACGAATGTTACGAAACTCCCCAGAGAAACCGTAGATGAGAGATAGGCCGCAAGAAATAAGGTTGGCAATAAGGGCAACCTCGATGTTGAGCTGTTGGTTAAAGAATAACCCGGCAACAATGGAAAGTTTAACGATCGAGTCCATTGCCTGAATAAAAGAGGCTTGGAAAAATTTTCTTTCAGCGTTGAAGATACCCAGGGCAAAGCCCTGAAGAACGTAGAAACCAGTGAGGACGCCGATAATAATAAACTGGATGGTTGTCGAACCGGGGATAAGGTAACGGTTGAACAGACCGGCCGCCATGAGGGCAAGGGTAAGCATGAGAGTGACGGCAAGCTGAAACCAAAAGGTAACTGAAATCAAGACATTGCGGTTGTCTTTGACTTTGGGGATGAAATTGACCAGGGCCGAGCTGATACCCAAATCCCCCAGGCTGGAAAGGAGGGTTACCAAAGCGTTTAGGGCGGAAAAGATGCCGAAAAGACTGGGGCCTAGCCCGCGGGCGGTGATGATGGAAAAGACCATTCCCGCCACCGCAATTGTCCCCAGCCCGGCGAAGCTGATCAGGGTGTCCCGACTGGTTTGGGAAAAGAACAGTTTTTTTATTTTATCCACTAGACTATTCTAACGCAAAAAGGACCGGTCGGGTCCGCCGGTCTATCTCGAACAGCACAATCCTCCATTGACAAATCCTACGGTAAAGCGTAGTATTTAGAAATGAAATATTTCGACATCAAACAGAAACTGGGGGGGCTAAAGGTCTTCTCGATAGAGGATCTGTACGTCGTAGACCCATCGTTTAGGCTCGAAACCCTCTACGAATGGGAAAAGAAAACCTGGGTAATCAAACTACGCAGTAAAAAGTATATCTTCGCGGACTATAACCCTACAAATTATGATCTTTACTTGATTGCAAATAGGCTCTACGATCCTTCCTATGTTTCCCTGGAGCTGGCCTTGAATCACTATGGAGTAATTCCTGAAGCAGTAATGAGAGTTACTTCTGTAACTACAAACAAGACCTTGAGCGTAGAGACAAAAATTGGGATCTTTGACTACAAGTCTCTAGATCCTCGACTATTTTTTGGTTATCAAATAATTACCAATGACGGGACGACTTATAAAATTGCGTCATTGGAAAAGGCAATTGTCGACTACTTTTATCTTAATTCTCAAGTGGCGGAGGTGGACGATATCCGGGGGTTGAGGTTCAATGAAGAACTTCTGAAGGAAAAACTGAACCGGCTGGAACTGGAAAAGATCATGTCTGTTTTTGATAGTGAGACATTAAATACAAGAATAAGCAGATTAACAGATTATTTACAGCTATGATCTCAATTGAAGAAATAAAAAAGTTTTATCCGTCTGATATTCACAAATACGATCGCGGATTGCTGAGGGAATATCTACAATATTTGATATTAAGCATTGTTTTTTCTCATAAAATCGGGAGAAAACTAACTTTTTTGGGCGGAACTTGTTTACGAATTGTCTATAGCTCAAAAAGATTTTCCGAGGATTTGGATTTTGACAATAAGAATCTGACGGAAGAAGAATTTAGACTTTTATCACAATATGTTGCCAAAAAGCTGGAAAAACTTGGTTTGAAGGTGGAAATTCGTATCGTGAACAAGGGGGCTTTTCATTGCAAAATTAAATTCCCCAATCTTTTGCAGAAAAACATGATGTCCGGTCACGACGAGGAAAAGATTTTAATTCAAGTAGACACTTTTGATCAGCAGGTAAATTACGCTACTGAAAGTTTTATCTTGAATAAGTTTGATATTACTAAGCCGATAACAATTGCGCCAAAATCAATAATGCTGGCACAAAAACTCTGGACAATTACAAACAGAGCCAGGGCAAGGGGTCGAGATTTTTATGATATTATTTTCCTTATTCAAAATACAAAACCGGACAAAGAATTCTTGACTATAAAGTTCGGAACCGATGAATTGTCCGCGATCAAGACAAAAATTATGGGTTACCTGGAGACGCTCGATTTCGAAAAACTAGCAAACGACATAAAACCGTTTATTTTGGTTGATGGCGATACTGATAAGATCCGCTACTTCAAGAAGTTGTTTGAGCAGACCAATTTGGAATAACCTTGGGGGTTATTATTGAACGTTTTAGCGGTGGACGAGAATCGTTCCCAGCCCGGTAAAACTAATCAAAGTGTCCCTCGTCGTCTGGGCGATGAAAATTGAACGAAGTTTATTGATCACAATATAATTCTAGCGCAAACCCGATTGTTTCGCCCCCGATTTATAGGAGTGCCAGAAGTTCCTCTACCGAAAGAGGAATCTGATTGAGAATTCCATTCTTGAGAGTTCCCTTGCGGATGGATTTGTGGTTAGGAACAATTATTGTCTGAACGCGCTTGTTGATCGTTCGCTGAAGTTTAATATGGCTACCTTTTTGCGAAACTGTTTTGAAACCGATTTTGAACAAAACCCTTAGAAGTTGATTGGCGGAAATTTGGGGCAGTTTAGGCATATGATACCCTAATGGGGACGAGGAATTGTTTCTGACGCGCTTCGCTAGGGTATCTTTTATCTGGCGTTTCTTCGAGATACAGTCCGATGGCTTCACGAACGTTGTTGGTAGCTTCTTCTAGAGTGTCCCCCTGGGTGCAACAACCCGGCAACGACGGAACCCATACGGAAAAACCACCGTCGTCTTCTTCCTGAAAGACGGCATAATATTGAAGAATTTTTTTTCTTTTTATGTTTGCCTTTTTGTTTACCATGGGTATATTATACTGCGCCCAACCAACAATTTCCTAAACCAAACGATCTTTTCTAGCGTAAATGGGCCAAATCAGACTCAACCATCATTTCCACTAGTTCTTTGAAGCTGGTTTTAGGTTTCCATTTGAGAAGTTTTCTGGCTTTGCGCGCATCTCCGATGAGTGGTCCTGTTTCTGTAGGCCTGATCCACTTTTTATTCAGGACGACACAATCTTTCCAGTTTAGACCGGCATCGTCAAAAGCTACCTGACACAGGTCCTTGATCGTATGGCCTTTGCCGGTGGCGATGATAAAATCATCGGGCTTTTTGTACTGAAGTATCTTCCACATTGCCTCGACGTAATCGCCGGCGAAACCCCAATCCCTAACTGAGTCGAGATTACCCAGTTCGAGCTTGCCATCTGAGTTGACAACAGGTTCTCCACCTTGGCCGAGAGGAATTTGATGATTCTTAAGACCCAACTTTATGGAGGCAGCCGCCAGACTTACCTTCCTGGTAACAAAATCTGGACTCCTTCTGGGACTTTCATGGTTGAAAAGAATGCCGGTTGAGATAAAAAGGCCAAATGACTTGCGGTAGATTTGAGCATCGAAATGGGCCAAGGCTTTGGCGGCGGCATAGGGATTGGCCGGTGCAATAGGAGTTTCTTCATTTTGAGGGGTGATTTTTGTAGCGCCGTATAATTCGCTCGTACTAGCTTGGTAGGTTTTGGCTTTGGGGCACACATTTCGAACCGCCTCGAAAATACGCAGTGCCCCAAGGCCTGTTTGGTCGGCCGTAGCCAGAGGTTGGAGCCATGATTCGTGAACGTGAGATTGAGCGCCAAGGTTGTAGATTTCGTCGGGCATGATCTTGGCCAGATACATCGAGAGACAGGCAGGATCGGCCAGGTCGCCGAAAATAAAGTTTATTTGATTGCGAATATGGGAAACATTGCCATAATCTGACTTACTTTTTCGACGAAGTAGCCCGTAAACCGTGTAGCCCTTATCAAGAAGAAACTCTGCCAAATACGAGCCGTCTTGTCCGGTCACACCGGTAATGAAAGCGACTTTTTTCTTCTTTGTCATAGGGCTACAGTTTAGCGAGGAAGTATCTTCTTGTCTAGCTTCGGCGTAAATATCTCAAGAGCGGTGGTCTGGTCTGGATATTTAATCTTTTCAACTGGAATCAAGAGTTCTTCAATTTCCTCTGGATACTTCACAAAGTAACGATCTGGTAGGACGATATAGCTAACCGGATTTTCTTTCAGAAATGCGACTATGTCCTCGACCGTTTTGGGCGCGGAGAAGTAAAGGTTGCCGAATGTCTGCCAGAAGGTCGACTCACCGATGACGATTTGTCTCAATTTGAAAGCCTCATGTTGGTCAAAGGGCGTTTTCTGCCAGAAGCGAAAATCGCCGTTATGATAATAGCCGTCCCAGACGACAAGCATTGGGGCGTTGTTGTGGCTGACCTGAAAATCGGACAGTTCCTTGAAACCATATTCATAAGCGCGGGCGGAGAGGGCGGGATAGACATGGAAGTAGCTATAGAAGAATGACCAAACGGAATAGAAACCGATTAAAGCAATAACTATTCCATATGGCCAACGCCAGTTTTTCCTGACCAGGTTAAAGGATTCGACCAGGCCGAGGGCGCAGAAGTAAGTTAGGAAGGGCAACATGGTGACGGCGCGGAGAAGGTAGCCGGCCCCATCCTTCGTAAGGGCGGCGGGTATTGGAGAAACCAAGATCCAAACCAGAAAGAGGTTTCTGGTTTTCGGATCAGCGGTCTTGAAAAATCGAAAAGCGCCATAAAGCATAAAGGGAAGAAGAAAGGGATAGAAAGCGCCGACCATGCCGGTGGAGTGACGGAGAATGGCATCGCCCTTCAGGAATAGCCAGTCGGGCGAGAAGAAAGAAAGATAATTTCTAGTAAAAACTGACAGGTTGGCGGTAGCCCGGTTCAGAAATAATTTGTTGGCTAGCTGTTCCGGAGGGAGACCGAAAGAGAAAAGAGTCGGAAGTGAATTCCAGGAAAGGGCGCGGTATTTGTCGGTGTCATAAGGCGTATTGACGTCTCGCCAAATAGCGAGGTCTAAACCTCTCCCTGAACCTGATAAAAGTTTGTAGCGGTTGACGACTAGAGGAAACAGAAATAAAACACTTATAAATGAAAGTGCGATCATTAGCTTCCTGACCTTGTCCGTAGATTCTGAATAAATCACTTTCATGAATAATAGGACCACTACCGGAACAACGACAACCATCGAGTGGTAATAAAACAGAGCAATGAGGATAAAAGTGAGGCTTAAGAGATAGTCTTTGATTTTCTTGGCTCCGATAAAGAAATATAGATGTAGGAGGATTAAATTAAGGATTATGGCTATATTTGTATAGCCGATCCGCCCGATCATGTGGCTCCAGGGAAGGAAAATTATTAATAATACTGAGACCAGGGATATGCTAAGTTTTTTGTCTTTTTGAAGTGCACGAACAAATAAGAAAAAGAAGAGGGTCAGTAGCGATCCGAAGAATGCGGCCGGAAACCTAACTCCCAACATGTTGTTGCCAAGCAACCAAGTAAGAGTGGAGGTGCCCAAATATAACGTCCGGTAGAAGAGATTGAAGATATTGCCACTTCGGAGTGAAAGCTGGTGCAGAAACCAGTAATGCCCACTGGTTTCATCAATATATAAGGGAAGCGTGTCGATCCTATACAGGCGAAGGACCAAGGCGATCAGGAACGATACAAAAAGGAAAGCGCCAATAAACTTCTTGTTTGTCACTGTAGGAATATTTTAGAACTAATCGGAATTCTTTGCATTGCGGGCCTCTCTTCCGGAGAATCTTCATAATAGACATTATAGTTTTGATCGTGATAGAGAACCCGGAAAAGTTCAGACCCTCCGATGCTATTAGCGATTTGCCTGCTTGAACCCCATTCCTTTGTATAAACTCGGGTGTCGTTAATAAATTCAAAATAGCTATCGGCCGGTTTTTCAGGGAAGTTGTCTTTGAAATATTTGACTATATTGTCACTGATTTTGGCCCGGCTCACCGAAGGGTGGGTGGTATAGGTTAAGTAGTTCATGGAGAGATTTAGGGCTAGGTAAAAGAAAATAAAAATAAGTAGCGACTTGCCTCGTTCCGGCAGCAGCCAGACGACGCCCAGGCAAAACCAAACTAAAGGCAAACCGAGTTCCAAAGTAAATTTATGCAGAGGGAGAAAAAGCACCGGCAGGAGCGAGGCAATAAATAGAAAGAGACAGGAGAAGAACTGGCGATTCAGTTTTTTTATCCTGCCGAAGAGACAGATACCGAGAACCGTTAAGTTGGCGAGGAGGAGGCCCAAGATTATCCCCCACCAGATTGGGAAATCAGTAAAAAAACGAGCGATGGGTCGGAAGCCGCTGCCGATGTAATCCACGAGCAGTTCGGGTGCGCCGAGTGACCAGAGCCCGTACCAGGTCAGGGTATTAATGACTTTGGCTAAGGAAAAATTCCATTGATAGGTATCCCCTAACGCCGGACCAAAAACAAAGAGGCGCAAATAGAGGTAGGGTAAAAGGATCAAAGCAAAGGGTACAAGTTTCTTCAGATCAAATTTTTTCCGTGACCAATCAAGGATTAGCAGAACCAGGGGCAAAACAACAGCCGTTTCCTTTGATAAGAGCGCCAGAACAAAATACACTAGAGATATTGACCTTCTATCATTTAAGTAGCCGGTGATTGTTAGGAGGGAAAAGACTACCAGAGCAATCTCCTGAAAGGCTGATAAAAAATAAAGCCGCGTGAAGTTACTGACCGAGAAACCATACAGTATGGTACATATTAAGGCTTTTTCGTTGGTCTTTTGTAGTTTTTTGGAGAGCCTAAAAATAAGATAAAGAGAGAATGCAAAGCATGTCAGGACAAAAATATGAAAGGGTGTTGGATTAACACCGAACAATTTCTGAAATGCGAAAAAGAAAACCTGTGTGGTTAGGGGACGGTAGAAAGCAATGGATTGAGGATTTTTGATAAAAGAAAAGAAGTTAAAGAATTCGGAAGGGTGGGTGATGTCTGATACTCTCAGGTGGAACCAATCGTCAGAAGAAAAAAAATTAAACAGTGATGGACTAAATATAGCAATCGATAAAAATATTACAAAAAACGCTTGCGATCGTTTCATATGCTATCTGTTACCCGTATAGACAAAAGTTACTGCATTGCTAACCGCTTTGCTGAGTCCCCTCACCGCAAGACGCCCGCTTCTGGTTGTCAGCGGGTTTGTTCTGAAGATTATTTCATCTTTTTTCCATCTCATTATCCTTTGTTCCACTCCGTCAATATAGACTTTGCCAATAAAGGGCATCTCGCCAAAGTTACGCCCAGTTATAGTAACATCAACCCAAGGTTCGGCCGTTTCATTCGGGCTAACTGACCAGATCTTCAAGTCATCCCTGTAGGGAGTGGACCTATCGAACACTGATTGAGCAATGACTGTGCATAAATATAAAATGACAATACCCACAAGTGTTTTTCTCCTTAGATCCAGTCTCCTCAGAAATAATAACAAGAGAAAGATAACCAAAACCACTAAATATATGGACACCAGGCTGTTGCCGACCTGGTCCCAGAATTGAGCGCCCTGGTTTTGCACAAAGAACTCCTGGAAAAAATTGAGGTAGCCCCTCACCTGGTCGAAAGTGGACCACACTAGCCAAGCAAATAACCCATAAGGTCCATAGAGGATGGTTAGGCCCGCAGTTCTTACGAAAAGTATAATTAAGTAGGCCAAAAATCGAGAGGTATAAATATAGGTTTTCACCATCGGGGCCCGCCACCGGTATACAACTAAAGCGATCGTCTCCGATGCTGGGACTTCTGTCCTTTTTTGTTTTAATCCCAGCCTCACCCGTTCGGCGGTAACATTTATTTCTCCCACTATGACGAGATAGGCGAATAGTCCCATATTTCGACCCTCTACGGCCAAATCTTTCCAATAGTCTTTGATTAAGATAAGATTTTTGGGCTTAGCCTTTATCTCATAGATCAACTGTGACACGGAAAAGGCGAGGAACATATAAGCCCAAACCCCGGCCTTATCCCCCAGGGCGGCTTGTCCGATCAGATAAAGTATTGGCGAAAGCGAGAAGATCGCAAGAAAAACCGAGGAGGTTACGCGACTCTCTACTTTGTGGTGCCAAGCCATGAGTCCCCAACCGAAAACAACTGATAATATGAAAAACGCTGAATATCCTTTAGCGTACACGATGTCGAAAAATACCGACAGGAAAACCACCACTGAAAAGGCGCCCATGCTGGAACCAACCAGACTATAAATAAGATAGAAAAATAAGGGAAGAGAATACAGAAACAAGTGAGTTAAGAAATCCAGATCGCTAACTAGAAAAGCCAATTTGTGGTAAACAAAGTACAAGAACAATCTGGGATCTCCAAGAAGTTGCTTCTTGGCAAATACATGCCTGGCAACGACTGAGCGATTGAGTGGGCTCGTAATGGCTACTGAATCTTCATTGACACCATGGAGAGATTCAATTTCTACAAGATATGTCTTTCCGGCCGAATCTTCGATAATTGGAAATCCGAACGGAAAAATCCGGTATTGTTGAAACTGGTCAACTTTATAATCATGCTCATAGTACCAGCTATCTTGACCAACTTCCTTTATTCTAAATCTCAGGATGTCATTATTGATTCTGAAGAATGTCGTGAACCTAACGCCTATCGTCCCCAGTTTTTGGTAGCTTGAGGGATAATCAATCATTACCGCGTCCCCTTGCAAGAGTGGGTCTCCACGGTAAGCTCCCAAGAAAGGGGAAGGAAGAGTTTTTTCTATGGAAAGCGAGAAATAGTTGAGGTCGCGGAGATATGAAAAAGTGAACAATAACCAAATGACAAATAGTATCTTGGGAACTAATTTTGCAGTAAACAGTTTTGTCACTTCTTTCGAAATAATATCTTTTTAATCGAGAGCGTGAGCAAGGAAACTATAGCAATGAGAAAAAGGCCAATATTCGTGTACATAGTAATTAGGAAATATTTTTGCGGAGTGAACTTTATTTCCATATTCATATCGCAGGGAACGTCGTCACAGATTAATTTCGGATCTACGTACCACGCATTTGCGAAGCCGTTCACTACAAAATGAGGTGGTTTATAACTTTTACTTTGAGGCAAGAGATCCCATCCTTGGTTGTACGCTTCGTTAAACACCAAGACGAAGGGTTCGGTGGTATTATTGATCATGGCGCTGTATTCGGTTTGAGATATTTTCTGGAAACTTATCTCAGGTAGAATAGTTTTTTTTATTTCCGGGAGTGTGGTGTCTGTATAGATAAAAACTTTGTGTTCGTCAAAGTTTTTAATCGAAAGGCTACTTATATCAGTATTTTTATCCACCGATAATATATTCTGGGTGGCGTATATCTTTGGTCGAATGTATTGTTCTTTTAATTGGTAAAGTCTTACTTTTGCCCCGAAAGTCGCGACGGGCGTTGGTAAAATGAATTCTTTTATATTTTCTTTTTGCCAGTCGAACTGCTCGCCATTATTCATTGTGTCGAGGTCATCCTGCGTCAAAACCAGATCAACTCCGCCCAACCTAAGTAGGTCAAAGCTCTTCTTATCAAGAAAAGATTTTAGAATCGATGTATAGTTATCGAGGTTGTTATCACAAATTACGTTGGTCATTCCCAAGGCGCAAGGTATGGGGAGGATCGAATTACCAACACCGCCCGGATACCAGTTGTACAAAGAATTGAATGGTGTGGCTCCAAGGGGAATAGTAAGAATAACTTTTTGATTCTTCACGGTCCATTGACTATATTCCTCCCAGTAATCAGGAATTTTTACGAGTCTCCTCTTCCACCCAACCGCTTCGGCATCAATAATTTTTCCAGAATAAAAAGGATAGCTTTGTATGATAAAGTGCAGAACTAATATGATTGAAATAGTAATGAATTTTTTATGATCATTTTTTCTGTAATAATCCAAAATAACTATTATCATTGCCGAGAGCGAGAATACGACATACGGAATAAATTTCGCCCATGGTTCTCTGAACATAACCATTAATGGAACATGATTAATTAACCATTGATAAAAGCCAGGGAAAAAATAAAAGCCGCTGGCCAAGCCCAATCCAAAAAGATAAAGGGCCAACCAGAATGTTGCCCTGCTTCTAGAAGCCAACTTGGATGCCCAAGTCGTTCGAACTGAAAGTAAAACTACCGTGCCGGTGGCGATAACTGTCGAGACTACGATCAGCGGGTGGCCGTAAAAACCCCATAAATTAAAATAGTAGATACCCAGGTGACCCGACTTCTCCCACCAAACCCCCCTCATTTGAAATAAGAGGTCAAGGGTCGTTCCGATTGCTGAAAAGACGAATAGGTTGGATTTTTCTTGCATGGCAACTAATACATTCCTATAGATAGTGAAATGGTGTATTAGTATTGGGGCTACCGATAACAACAGAACCGCCATGTCCCGAAGTGCTTTTCTTAGGATCCAATTTCTCTCAGAAAACAGATAATATAAAAATGCTAGAAAATATATCGATAAGGAGATCACAGCCAATGGGAGGTTTGTAAAAATTCCTTGAAAGGCAAACACCCAGATGTAGCTTTGTAAAGCGTACTTGACTTTTTTCGTCTTCAAATATTTATATGTCAGAAAAAATATGGGCGGCATCAAGATAAGATTAAGTATTTTGGCTGTATAGCCAAGAGAACCGACCATATAAAAATTGAATAGATAAGCCGAAAGGCCAAGTGACCTGACAAAACTACTTGTCGTAAAAAGGGAGGAAAACCATCTGAACCCAATGGCAATTGAAAGAAAAAGGAAAGAAATAAATAACTTTTGGGTACTAGATCGGTCGACACCAAGTTCCCTCATGGTGTCGTAAAAAACGGCATTTGGTATTAGAAGCGATTGGTTTGACGGATCGCCAGCGCTACCGAACCCATAGTCTTTCGTCCACATTGTGGACGCCTTTTCGAGCTTGATGTCGTAGTTTATGAAATTCGGTTCTTCGGAGGTATAAACAAACCTCTTCGGAATCCAGAACCAAGGCAAGATGACCAGAATCGTCGAAAGAAGTAAATAGTACAACTCTTTTTTGATTATGAGTAGAAGTTTGTTTAATATTGACACATTAATTATTGTAAGCTATCAAAAATATCGCTATTTTTCCAGGTATAATGTCGCACACCAGGATATTTGATTATGCCACGAATCAACAAGCACGGCTCTTTACTCATATTGATAGTGATTCTCGCCGCCATTATTCGTCTCTATGGTGTGGGGTTTGGTCTACCGGATCTGATGCATACTGACGAGGCGAGAATAATCTTGGATTCGATGTCAATGGGACAAAGAATGTCCCTTTTACCCCAAGACGTTAATTACCCGTTATTTTATAAATACGTCTTGCTTGTTTCCTATGGAGGTTACTATACACTTGGCTTGCTGTTTGGTTTCTTTAAAGATAAAACGGACTTTGCGGTGAAGTTTCTTCTCGATCAGTCCAATATCGTCTTGCTTTCCCGAATCGTGACGACCCTCTTAGGAACGATTACCGTAGTAGTGGCGTATTACTGGGGTGTATTAATCGATCGTTCGAGAAGGACCGGTCTGGTTGCGGCAGTATTTACAGCTCTTGAATGGCAGTTGGTCCTTGAATCTCAATATGCTCTTCACCAAACGCTTGCTGCCCTTTCCTCCTTGGTTGCTTTCTTGGGCTTGAGTTTGGTTTTGGTTTCAAAGTCCAGAAAATCGTACATCGTCGGGGGTGTGGCTTTGGGCTTTGCGGCCGCTTCTCATCAATCAGTCGTATTGTTGCTTCCAACTCTGATTTATGTTTTCTCCACTGATTTGTCAAAAAATGACAATATTCGCCCCAGGGAAGCCATAACAAACTGGCTAAACTTTTGTTTCCCCGCTCTTCTTATCGGCATAATGGGAAATTTGAATTGGATGTTCAGGTTTAAGGAGTCCCTTCACTTTTTTCTCCAGGGGACTGGGGCGGGAAGGGTAGCTTTTTCGTCAATGCAATATTTTTCGTACGATATCCCCAGTATCGTTTCATGGTATCTTGCTGAAATTATTAGAAGGGATTACTTGATTGGTTTATTTGTTTCATTATCACTCATTGTGGCCATATTACGAAGGAAAAAGCTGGACATTTTATACCTTATAGTGACTGTGACCTACTTCGTTTTCTTCTATCGATGGGCGTTCAGATGGATGCATTTGTTCGTTGGTCTTATTCCAATCGCCATGCTCTTTGCTGCCAAATGCCTATCAGATTTAATCAGTAGACTTAGGGTATCAAATATTGCAGTTGTTATGTCTGTTTTTCTAATTATTTCTCCAAATATTTTTGATCTCGTGAGGATGGATCTAAATAAACACAGACCGGAGACGAGGCAGTTGGCGAAACAATGGATTGAACAAAATATTCCCAAGGGAACAAAAGTTGCGATTGATTACCCAGCCCACGCCGTCTCATTGGATACAAAATATCCAAATATTCTGCGTAACCGTATTGCGCAAGACTATTTTGAAAATACAGTTCCTCAAGCAATTAAAGATAAATATCTACAACTAAATGATTTGGGCATGATTTACGAGGTTGTAGATATGATTGATTCTAAATCTAAACCTGAGTGGCCGGATTTTATGCCAAGAGAAGCTATTCAGAAAGCGGAGTCGTCAGCAACTATGAAAGATATCTATGCCTATTTCAATTTTAAGCCAGTCGATAAAATTGTTGCCGAAGGCGCAAGATATATTGTTCTAACAAGTTATACGTATGCGATGTTTCTATATTCAGATGATCCAAGAAAAATTTATATGGCGAATTCTTACATCAAGGATGATGTTTTGCCATTTTTCAATCATGGGCACACAATTGACGCGGGGACGCAACATGAACTAATGTATTATGTCGCAAAAAGAGGAAGGGATTATTTTTCTCAATTACTAGACAACAAGATTCCAGGAATAAAACTGATCAAGGAATTTGTTCCGTCCGCGGACCAATATGGTCCGGTCGTAAAAATCTATTCGGTCCTGCAGAATAAATAAACTATTTTTTCGCGAGCCGAAAGAAGCAATAATCCTCCTGTGGGATCAACGTACCTGATACCTTAATGGTTTTGCTTTCAATTATCTTGATTCCCTTAATCTTCTTAAATATCCTCTTGTATTGTGAATATGTGCGGATATATTTTCCCCTATCTATTGCCGCGAGGATGTGCGCCAAGAAATGGTTTTTTTTGTTTGGTTTTAAGATATCATAGAACCAGATTTGACCATTGGACTCAAGTAGGTTGATCAATTTTTCAGTGATGGGAATAAAAAGCACTGGAGAGAGATGGTGTCCGGTTCCTGCGAACAAAATATAGTTGAATCTCTGCCTGTTAAAACGTTTCCCTAAGATGTCTGTGCATATGAATTTGACATTCTTATAACTCGCCCAGCGTTTTTTGGCATATGAAATTGATTTTTTATCAGTATCAACACCGGTGTAGTCAAAGTCCAAAAATGCCCCAGTAATATTGCCAGATGAGCAACCGAAATCAAGTAAGCTTTTTTTGAATTCCACTGCAGATCGATAGATTGCTTCCTTTTGTTTGTCTGCCCCAAATATTTTTTCAAAAATCGTCCACAGAATCGGGTTTTGCGCCAGGTGTTCAACGATCATCTTCTCTTGGGATTATTGATTATATTTTTGACGATGTACATCGGTCGATTTTTTACTTCTTCAAATATTTTTCCGATATATTCTCCCAAAATACTTAAAGATAGTAGTTGAATACTACCTAAGAATAAAATGGAAATAAGGGTTATGGGTAGCCCTCTAGGAGTGTCCGGGTACAATAACTTGAGTACGATCTGGGCAAGAATTCCCAAGAACGACATGAGGGCTACAAAGAGTGAACAATAGGTGATCATCTCAAGAGGAACATAAGAAAAGGAAAAGAGCCCTTTCCTGGCCCATCCGAAATTCCGATGAAGATTATTTGTAGTTTTTCCAAACATCCTTTCCGGTCTGACATATGGGACTCCGGTTTGTTTGAAACCCACCCATGCCCGGAGTCCGCGGATGAAACGGTCTTTCTCGGGCAACTGATTCAGTGCACCAACGACTCTTCTATCCATCAGTGAGAAGTCGCCGGCATCGACGGGGACTTTGATGTAGGAAAGCTTCTCGAAAATCCTGTAAAATGCTTTGTAGGCCAATTGCATCAGACTGGGAGCTTCCCGCTTTTCCCTAATGCCATAAACGACTTCGTAGCCTTTGTTCCAAAGAGGAAAAAATTTCTCTATTAACTCCGGAGGATCTTGCAGGTCACCGTCAAGAAGGACAACTGCATCGCCGGTAGCTAGTTGCATCCCGCTGGTAAAAGCCATCTGGGAACCGAAATTGCGAGTATGGTTGATCCCCACCACTCTTTTATCTTTTTTGGCAATTTTTTGGATCACAGCTTCACTATTGTCTGGACTTGAATCATTGACAAAAACTATTTCGTAATTGACCCCAATTTTCTCAAAGGTCTTCTTCAATCTTTCATACATTATCGGTATGGCTTGACCGTCTTTGTAGCAGGCGATAATTGCACTGATCTTTTTCCTTCTTTTCATCTTATTTCTTTATTGATATGGCGCAGAGATTCCCCGGTTTTATTCTGATGTTCGTGTCGAGTAATTTGGATTTAGATTTTTCAACTACTTTTTTGAAACTTTGTGGAAGAGGAAGAAGTCTCAAAAAATATTTTATGCTGAAAATCGCTGGCGGGTTATAAATTTTTGCGACTTTATAGTCATTTTTCCTGAGTATTTTACCGATAGTTTTTTGGCTGTATAAATAGGTGTGTTCGATATCGATGATTGGACTTCTCTCTCCCAGAACTCTGGCAGAAAGAGATTCGACATCATGATTCATTAGCACCAAGATACCTTTGGGTCGGAGAAGGGTCAGACATATCTTCAGAAAATGGTTTGGATTCGGGATGTGGTCGAATACCTGGAAGGCAGCAATCATGTCAAAACTGTTTTTTGGGAAAACTCCCTGGTGAAGAATATCCTGTTTGATGAATGACCTAATTCTCTTATCTGCTCTGGATATGGCATCGCGGCTGGGTTCGATTCCTGAGACTTTCCCGAAGCCAATTTTTAACGCCTCTTCGAGCATAAAGCCATTGCCGCAACCTATCTCTAGGAAGCTATTCCTCCGTCCGAAATACTTAACCGCCTCCTGCAATATTATGCCGTATGAGGTACGTAGGTTGTTTGTTAGATTCTTGTAGGTAAAACGGCTGTTGACGTAGAGCTTTGATAGTTGGCTGTCATCAATAACCTCATATGTTCTTACAAGTCCGCATCGACTACACTTGACGATGGTGCCGTGAATACGGTCCGGTAGCCGTCGGGCGGAAAATATCTTGGCATTCAGATCCTTGCCAAAATTGACAGTAGACGGGTAGATCACATCATAATCAGAGCTGGAACAGATGGGACACTTTTTCCGTAATATTTCTATTTTTGTTTTCGGCATGAACAGGATTATATTCTATGATTTTTCATTATGATAGAATCCTGCCATAGTCAATTCTTATGAAGGAAAAATGCTTGGTCACCGGCTCTCGGGGTTTCATCGGCTCTCGACTGATACAGTATTTGGCTGAAAATGATTACGAGTCGGTTCCTTTGGCCAGAGAAGCGCTGAGCTCCCCGGATATTCTGAAGGAAACTCTTCAGATAGAAAGGCCAGAAATAATTTTCCACCTGGCGGCTTACGGCAACCATTATCAGCAAAAGGATGCCAGAGAAATCTTCCAGGCGAACTTGATTGGAACTTTCAACTTACTCGAGGCGGCGGCAGAAATGGGGTTCCGAGCGTTCATAAATTCCGGCTCTTCAAGTGAATATGGTAGAAAGACTCTGCCAATGCGCGAAAACATGCTCCCCGAAACAGATACGTTTTATGGAGCAACCAAGGTTGGGTCGACCTTTCTGGCCAGGGCGTTCGCTCGCCAACTTGGCCTACCGATTGTTACCGTCAGACCATTTTCTGTTTATGGGTCAGGAGAGGCGAAAAACAGATTTATTCCAACGGCAATAAGATGTGCCCTGAACGGAGAGGAGCTGGCCCTAGCCTCTGGAGTGCATGATTGGATCTTTGTCGATGACTTTGTTGACGGAATGGTGGTCGTTTCGAAGAACGCGGCATCATTCTCGGGTGAGGTGATCAATATCGGAAACGGGATACAATACACAAATGCAGAGGTAGTCCGCGCAATCGAGCAGGTTACCGGAAAAAAAGTAAAAATCAAAATAGCTGACAAATTGAGGGCGTATGATACCGAGACCGTGTGGGTGGCTGACAACAGCCTTCTGCTTGGCCTTGGTTGGCAACCCCATTACGATCTATTAGAAGGTATTAAAAAGACAATCGATGCGATCAGAACAGATTCATAACCGGCGACGGATAATTCAAATGTCTTATGAGGCGGGGGCGTCTCATCTTGGGTCGGCTCTTTCGGTGGTTGATATTGTGGAAGCGGTATATGCTGTGAAGCGGCCTGATGAAAAATATGTGATGAGTAACGGCCATGCCGCCAGTGCGCTATATGCGGTGATGGAAAGATATGGATTATTGGAACAACCGAATTTAGATGCTCTCGGAATTCACCCGGATAGGAACCTCGAATTGGGCATCGATGTGTCCTCGGGAAGTCTAGGGCAGGGACTCCCTATTGCCGTCGGAATGGCTTTGGCAAATCGAGAAAGAAGAGTCTTTTGCTCGGTCTCGGATGGTGAGTGTGCCGAGGGGAGTATCTGGGAAGCTATTAGAATCGCCGCTAAAGAAAAACTAGTGAATTTGAAAATAATCGTAAATGCTAACGGCTACGGCGGCTATGGCGAAGTCGACACCAGTCAGTTAGCCGTATCTCTTCAATCATTCGGCTTAAATCTGGTCGAAGTAGATGGTCATGATATCGACGGTTTGAAAACCGCCCTCTGCCTAAGAACCGTTAGGCCGGTGATCATTTTTGCCCATACCAAAGTTGACGAGCTACCATTCCTCCAGGGATTGTCGGCCCATTACCATAAAATGACAAAGGAACAATATGAATTAGCTCTTCAATTATGGTCGAACACTTAAGTCAGGCTGAAAGGCATGAAAGCATGCGGGGTTGGTTTGCCCATGAATTACATGCCAGGATGAGGCAAGATACCCGAATTTGGGTCGTCACCGGAGATCTTGGTTTCGGCATGTTCGACAAAGTAAAGCGGGACTTTCCGGAACGTTTTGTAAACGTCGGCGCGGCAGAACAGGCGATGATGGGGGTGGGAATAGGACTGGCCATCGAAGGAAAGATTCCGGTAGTATATTCGATCACACCGTTTTTACTCTACCGTCCCTTCGAAACAATAAGGAATTACGTGGATCGTGATGGAATTCCAGTGAAACTAGTTGGCGGGGGAAGAGACAAAGATTATGGTCATGATGGATTCTCCCACTGGTCTGTGGAAGACAGGAAGGTGATGGAGCTTTTCCCCGGAATAGATAGCGCCTGGCCGGAATCAAAAGAAGACGTTCCCGACGTTCTTTCGGCAATGCTTGCCAGTCCGCGGCCAACCTATTTGAATCTCAGAAGATAACCTTTACGTCCCCGTTAGCTAAGTTTTTACAATTAGACACTGGGCTCCAGAAAGCTCGATTACTGGTTCGATCCGGTTTTCGAAAAACTCATCAACGGCCTTCTTGACTCCCGGAATACTAGTGTAGTCGTGGGAGATAATGACCCCCCCTTGCTCATTCTTGGATAAAAGAATGCCAACCCGGAGAGGGTTGATTTATAAAGGTCAACGTCCAGGTTTACGAAGGAGAATTTCTTGTTTTTTACCGGCCCTGAGGTGTAGGGAAACAATCCCTTGTAGAAATGAACACTATTGTACTTCTTAAGATAACGTTTGATTTCTACTAGCGACGCAGGGTAATCCCCTTTTTGAACCAGACGAGTGTCATCAAGATTACTTAATTCTGGCAGTCCCTCAAACGTGTCAAATAGGTGCAAAGCTCGTTTGCCTTTTGCTTCGCAAATGATTTTTGAAGAACCTCCTTGGTAGGTGCCGACCTCGGCAATATCGCCCTTGATTTTTGACGTATTTTTGACGGTTCGGTAAATGGTGTAACCCTCGTTGTCACCGAGAAGGAGATCTACCTCTTTTTTGATCTTTCTGACCAGCTTGATTACTTTTAGCCGTCCCGGGTCGTTGTAGTAAACCACGACGCCGTATTTATAGTCCATCCAGATTTTATGGACGAACCTAGTAATTGGTTTCAGAAGTCTTGATTTGGTTATAAACCTGATCATTTTCGATTCTTTATAGAAATTCATGTGATTCTAATACATCCTTACGAATATTTGGAGATAAGATCTACCACCTGTTTGACAATTTCTTCGGTTAGTCCTGCATATAGGGGCAAACAAAGTACTCTGTTGGAAATGAAGGTTGCAACAGGAAGATTTTTTTTGTAGTCATCCCTTTCGATCTGATTAAAGTAATCCAAGCTACTTGTTAATGGATAGAAATATTTACGGGCATGGATCCCGTTTTCCTTAAGTCGATCGTAGATTAGGTCTCTATGTTTAATGTCTCTATGAAGCACCGGCATGTAGCTGTAGTTATATCTTGAAGCAACAAGTTTTTGGAATTTCAACTCCTTTATCTTACCCAGTCGAGAGAGATAGAGATGATACATTTTGTCCCTCGCCCGAATATCCCTGTTGATTGTTTGCAGATTACAAAGCCCCATTGCCGCTTGAAATTCGTTCATTTTCGCATTCGTACCCGGGAGGACGACTTTTTCCTCATTGACTATGCCAAAATTTCTGAGCAATCTTTGTTTACCATCAAGTTCTTGGTTCGGTGAAACTAGTGCACCACCCTCAATGGTATTAAAAACTTTCGTCGCGTGGAAACTTAAAACTGACACGTCACCGTGATTGAGAACGGATGAGCCATTATATTCCACTCCGAATGCATGCGCGGCATCATAGATTACTTTAAGATTGTGTTTGAGTGCGATTTCCTTTATGTGATCGACAGCGCAGGGATTGCCGTAAACATGGACTGCGAGGATAGCGCGCGTATTTTTGGTAATCTTTTTCTCAATTTCCTCCGGGTTAATGTTGAATGTTTCTGGGTCAATATCGGCGAACACCGGCTTTAGTTTTTCCCACAGAATGACATTTGTAGTAGCGGCGAAAGTAAAAGGTGTTGTAATCACTTCCCCTTCAGTTATATTGAGAGATTTGAACGCCATTTGAAGTGCAAGCGTGGCGTTTGTGACCAAAGCTAAATTGTAAACTTTGAGGTAATCTCGAAGTTTGAGTTCTAGTTCCTGAACCAGCTGGCCGTTGTTGGTGACCCAATTATTTGCCCAGATTTGCTGAAGATATTTATAATATCGGTGTATCGGTGGAAGTTTGGTTCTAGTGACAAATATCATTCGTTGAATCAGATTAACGTTTTCCAGGATTCTGGTGTCAGCTGTCTCACTACTTTTGCGGGAATTCCCATGACCAGAGAGTTGTCTGGAATATCATTAACAACCACCGCCCCTGCGGCGATAAATACCCCCTTACCGATCTTCACCCTTTGAATAATGGTGGCGCCGATACCCACCCAAGTTTCATCCCCAATCTCTACTCCCCCGCCAATGGTTGCTCCGGGTGAGATGGTGACAAAATCACCCGAAACGCAATCGTGGTTGATGCTCGCCTTCACGTTTAAAATACAGTGCCGGCCAATTTGAACATCTGTAGTTATAATCGTGCCTGGACAAACAATGCTACCATCTCCGATTTTGACATCCTCGCCGACGTAGGCATTCTTGTGAATCAAAGTTTTAAACCGATAGCCGCCTGCTTCCAAATCTTCGACCCAGCGTCTTCTTAGTGGGGAACCGATGCCGGCAATAAGTTCAATCTTTCCCGGATCACCAAGATCAATTGCATCAATAACCAAAGAACCCTTAAGTTCCTGTCCACTTCTGTGACTATTTTGTTCCACGAATCCCCCCACCTGAATCCCTAAATCATCAAAATAAACTTTCACTTCCCGCGCCATCCCGCCGGCGCCGAGAATGTACACCTTCTCTTGTTTCATTTATTTTTTAAATTTTATCGTGGCAAGCAAAAGCATCGCTAGCTTAATACATAAGACACCTAGATACAAGTCGGGTCTACCGAGTAATTTTTTCCACTTTCCTTTTTCAAAGAATACCGTAAAGATTCTGTATTTCAAACCAAATTGCTCATCAATCACCGGCTTGAATTTTCCTTTATATTTTTTGGTCCACTTTTGTTTGTATGTCTCGATTCCCTCAATCCAATTACCCTTTTTTAGGATGTAGACAAAAAGGTTCATTCTTTCTTCGTGATGATAAAGGGGTTCGGATATGGAGTCGAATTGGCAGCCAATTTGTCTTAATTGAATATCCAGGTCCCAGTCGGCAGGACCACCCGAGAGTTGTGGATCGTACTGTTTCTCGGTGCCAAAAAATTTAGATTTGCGAATGATACGAACGGCGTCGATTGATGTTGCGTTATAGAACGGCCTTTCAAAATTTCGAAGAGCGGTCAACAACTTGCTACCAGTAATTATTTTTTCAGGTATATACCAGGCGTCATACTTTGTCCCCTCCTTTTCGACCCGTTTGGCAAAATCACTAAGTAGCCCTTTTGAAATTTCCATGTCGTGGTCAAGGAATAACAAGTACTCACCGGTCGCCTTCTTGGCCCCGAGATTGCGCTGCTGACAGACCAATGGCGGTTTTCCGGGTAAGATGTAGGTTTTGGCTCCATACTTTTTTGAAAATTTGATTGTGTTATCGGAGCTTTCGTTATCAATGATTATTATTTCAACCTTGCTTCTTGGGTAATCGACCGACAATATTCCTTTTAAGCAGACAGACAAGATCCACCCTGAATTTCTCGTGGGAATGATAACCGAAATCTTGGGTAGGTTTTTCACTTTCCCTATATTAGTCCAAACTGTGGGTTTTGAATACCGTCTATTTCTTGGCGTATACACCGATTAGGTTGCCGCCGAAATCCGGGAATATCCAGGCAATAAAATCATAAATTGACCACAGTGAACCAATCTGGAATTTGTGGCGTGAAACATAGCCAATACATGAATGGGCTTCAAAACCGTACTTTTCCAAATCATCGCGACCCATGAGTTTGTGGTGCATCATTCTTGTGTCCCTGTTTTTATTTGAGGGATCGGAGTCAGCAACGCCAGGATAGAAAATAGCTCTTAGAGTGCGTATGAATGGGTTACCGTCATTCGGGGTATCAAGAACAATGTGGTTTCTGGTAGCGCGGACCATGTTCTTTAGGACGATTTCGGAATCTTTAGGAGTAAAATGCTCTATCACTTGAGAGCAGAAGACGAGGTCGAATTTATTACTCTGGAAAGGAAATTCTGTCGCATCAGCAATCACAAACAAACGATTACTTGATCCGAATTTCTTGGCGGCTTTTTTTAGAAAATACGGGACATAGTCAAACGAGACCGTCGAACCCCTGAAGTCCTTCTGATAGGCCCCGACACCACAGCCAACGTCAAGGGTCACGCTATTGCTGTTTGTGTACTGGTGGACGAGCTTCTCAACTCTTTTTGTGGTGAAAAATTCAAATTCACTGAATTTTTCTTTCTTGTTCCAAAGATCTTTGATGGCTTGCTGACCTTTAGGTCGAACAAGAATCAGTATTTTATCAACAACCGGGTACCTACTTTTACAGTCGAGACAACTGTAGAATTTGACCCCATCCTTCATGTTGACACTATTACACTGAGGGCAACGGATATAATCCAAAAAATTCAGCTTTATTTTTTCCATTGATGTTTTTCGAAATTTATAATTGTGTTAAACGCAATATGCCCCTTGTTGATGACTATGTCAACACTCAAAAACGGGGCTTATTTGTGATAAATGTATTGTACAATCAAAAAGATGAACGAGATCGCGAGGGTAAAAGTGCTAAAAGTGAGGCATCTGACCGACTCCACTTTCGTGTTGCGGGTAGAAAGAAAAGGGTTTGAATTTATTCCTGGTCAGTGCGTCAATATTGGCCTGACTGATGAGGCGGTAAACCGAGAGTACTCGACCTATTCTGGGATCAACGACAAATATCTGGAGTTTTTGATCAAGGAGGTGACGGGTGGAATCGTGTCCCCGGCGCTTAAAAAACTGAAGAAAGGCAACGGGGTTTCGGTTGATGGCGCTTATGGGCTTTTTATCATCCCCAAGCCGGAAGCCAAACAAAAATATCTTTTCATCGGCTCGGGCACCGGTATCGCCCCGTTCCACTCCTTCGTGAAGTCCTATCCCGGTCTTGACTACACCCTTCTGCACGGCATCCGTACCGGGGACGAGCAGTACGACAGGAAAGATTATGATCCAAAACGGTACGTCGCCTGCGTTTCCCGCGAGAGAAAAGGCGGCTTCCATGGTCGGGTAACTGATTATCTTAGAAAACACCCCGTTAACCCCAAGACGGTCTGCTATCTCTGCGGCAATAGCGAGATGATTAATGAGGTTTACGATATCCTAAGGAGTCAGGGCGTTAACGGAACTAATATAATTACGGAGGTGTTCTTCTAGAGCTCGTGCGATGCATAGGCTTGACAAATCCACTTTTTGATTTAGAATTAGTAAAGAATGTTACCAATTGTGAATCAAATCCCCTACTTTAACAAAATTACGCTCGGGGAAATACTGGGCAAACGCGGAGAGAACCTGAACTATTGGATTAAGAAACTTCTTAAAAATGGAGAGGTTTTCGCGCTAAAAAAGGGTCTTTATGTTAGCAAACCCTACTTGCTGGGTCTGGCCAAGAACCCGGATTTAAAAAAACGATATTTGGAATATCTGGCAAACATTATTAGATATCCTTCCTACATTTCTCTGGAATACGCATTGAGTGAATACGGGGCGATTCCGGAGGGCGTGTACGCGGTTACTTCCATTACTCTTAAAACCTCGCGTATTTATAGTAATGAATTGGGAAACTTTATCTACAAGAATATAAAGAGCGAATTCTTTAACGGTTTTGAATTTAAAGATTTTGAAGGGAAAAGAATTAAATTTGCAACCAAAGCCAAGGCTCTTTTTGATTTTTTATATCTAGGCAAGTGGACGAATACGGAGAATTCTAGAATTAATTGGGATGTTTTCAATGATACCGATAGGAACGAGTTTGCTAAAATTGTAAATTCATCGGATTCGCCTAAGATGAAAAAGATTTTGGAGGTATTAAAATGGTAATACAGGACCTAAAAATGGTATTGGCCAGAAATAAAGACCTGGCAAATAAAGATTTTGTCAGAAATTTGCTGAAGGAAGAACTACAGGTGTTTGTTTTGAACTTTGTCTATACATCTTCTTATAGGAACCTTATTTTTACAGGCGGTACTTGCCTAAGAAAATTCTATGGCCTGCCCCGAATTTCGGAAGATCTGGACTTTGACATAGATGGGAAAAGCTTTGATTTTGTTGAATTTCAAAATGATCTGGAAGAATATTTTGTAAAAGATTTACAATGTAAGGAATTTACTTTAAAGCATAAAAACCAAACTGTATTTTTGAAATTCCCGGTTTTGAAGGAGATTGGTTTTTCTGGTCAATCGGACACAAATATTCTGTTTTTGAGGTTGGATTTCGCATTCAATAAAAGTAAAAACTTTGGCGTCGAGAATCAGTTGTTTTCTGCCTATGATTTTTCATTTTTGGCCAAAACTTATGATTTCCCCACCCTTTTTGCCAATAAAATTTCGGCATTTTTGACCAGGGAATATAAAAGGGGGGGAACGCAGGCAACGTCGTTTAAGGGCAGGGACGCTTTTGATTTGGTATGGATGTTGGGGGAGGCCAAAAAAACAGGAGTAAGGGTAAATTTGAAAAGAACAGGAGATTTGACGGGGATCGCCGATAATAATAAACTGAGAGAGGCGATTTTAAGGAAAGCTGAGAAAGTTGGTGTTCAGGACTTGCGTAGTGATTTGGGAGCCTTTTTCAAGGATTTAGATTTTGTCGATAATTTTTGTAAAAACTTCCAAAACATGCTTGGAGCGAACATTGGTTATTTATAAAGATGGAAACAAGCTATGGCCACAAAAAAGACACTTAAAGTTGCTATCTCTTATCCGCCGATCGTCAATGAACGCGGCCAGAAGGCGATGGTTTCGCAAAATAGAAACGTCCAGTACTTCAAAACCCCAACGTACCTACTGCCGGTTACCTATGCTCAGGCGGCAACGTGGCTAAAACAGCTAAAATTCAAAGTGCGTTGGGATGACGGCAACGCTCAATTAAAGACATATGAGAAGTGGTTTAGCGACTTGGTAAAATGGAATCCTGACATAGTCGTATTTGAGAGCACGACACCGGTGATGAAGTTCTACTGGAGGCTGACCGATGAGTTGAAAAAAAAGCTGCCAAAAACCATCTTCATTATGACCGGTTACCACTCGATGAGGAAGCCGGAAGAGACGCTGGCGATGAGTAAAACCGACGTTGTTCTTAAGAGCAACCACGTCGACTTCGTGCTTTCGCGCCTGCTTCCCTATATCCGAGATCACCGAGACTGGCGAAAAAATTGTGATATTGAGGGGTTAACGATTCGGGTCAAGGGAGGCGAGTACCGCGATACCGGTTCTTTCCGCCAAGTAGAGCCAATTAACAGGTCTCCCATCATCAACCGCGACCTGGTTCACTGGGAAAACTACGCCTATGAGAACGGCAACTACCTCCAGACGCCGGGGACGTATGCCACCAGCGTGATCCGCGACTGCATGTTCGGCAAATGCACCTTCTGCCGCTACAATGGCCCGGAACTGACCTTCACCAAGATGAAGGTGGAAAAGAGCGTCGACGAATATGAAATGCTGATTAGTAAATACGGGGTTAAAGAAATTTTTGACGACTCGGGAGTCTGGTATCGGGGAGCTGACGCGCGAGAATTCTGTCACGAGATCATCAGGCGGGGCTTACACAAGAAAGGCTGCTATTTTGGCATCAATACCCGCTTTGAGTACCTGGATGAGGAAACGATCAAGCTGATGGCGGAGGCTAATTTCCGCTTCGTTCTGATCGGTCTGGAATCCGGCAGCGACGAGACCCTGCGCCGACTTAATAAGGGCTATCAGCGAAAATATATCGAGCGCTGTCTCTATTGGATGACGAAATATGGCCTGCACCCACATTTAACCGTGATGGTGGGTTACTATTGGGAAACCCAAAAAATGCTTGATGAGACGGTCAGGTATGTCGAGTATTTGATGTATTCCGGCCAAGCCCGCACTCTCCAGGCGACCATCTGTACCCCGCTGGACTACACCCCTTATCACCAGGAGTGTATTGATAAGGGGGTATTGTTGACAAATGATTACAACGATCACGATATGAGCAAAATCATTGTTAAAACACCGATCCCCCACGAGAGATACTACGAGGCGATTCGGCGGATGTACTCGATCGCCTTCTCTCCCCGCTTTATTTGGCAACAGGTTAAGTATTTGGCAAGTTGGCGTAAACGCGATTGGCAATTTCTGTTCACTTACGGCTGGCGGGCGATTAGACGGGTAAGACAACATATTTATAATCTCACCCAGGCCCACCGAGAGCCCATATCGGCTTTGGAAGTGGCTGGAACGCGGGGTTGAAAAAGAGACTATACTGGTGGTATGACCAAAAAGGCTAGACAGGAGATGTTAGATTTATTGACTGATTTTCACGAAAAGGTAGTTTACCCCGCCATGGAAACTTTAGTGAAAGATAATGGAGAAAATATAAAAGAAGAGTTGGGTGCCAAAATCGATGCTATTGACCTAAGATTGACTAAAATAATCGACCACCATAGCGAAAAACTGGACGATCATGATAGAAGGCTGGGTAGGCTGGAAGAAGCTGTTAGCCTAGCGGGATAGTTTTTTTGTAAAAAGAAAGCCTTGGAAAAATTTTAGGCCGTACCAGAGGTGGGTAATCAGAACGACCGGAAAGGAGAGGCCCGCCTGAAGAACACTTTGGGAGCGGGTGTAGATCCAATAGGAATTGCCGGCGACGGCCAGTAGGTAACCTCCGAAGAGATACCAGCTGAAAGTGGTTAGGCTGGGGTTAAGCCAGGAGAAGAAAAGAAGATAGATGAGGCCGAGAACCAGGAGAGAAGGACCGAAATAGACCGGGCGCAGAGATGTCTGGGGAAGGACGCGGGCAAAGAAACCACGGTGGAGGCCGAAGTTGCCATTTTGGCGTAAATGGGGTGCCCACAAGGGTCGGCGGTGGTGATAGACGAGGACTCTCGGATCATAAACAATTTTTTTTGTTAGTTTATGGACTAGGTCGAGGCAGAGTTTGGTATCCTCTCCCGGCCAGTAGTTGCTATCATAACCGCCCACGGCGAGGAAGTCCGCACGACGAACAGCCAGATTCATCGATGGATAGTCGTCAACAAACTGCTTCTTGCCCGGAAGAAATCGATAGATGTAAGGTCCGGCACCCATTGGCGAGGCAGACATCCAGCCGGAGGCTTCTTCCTGCCAGGAAACACCGGGCGGAGTGACCCCCGGACCGCCGACACCGGCAACCCGGGGATCAGAAAAATGCCTGACTAGATGCTTTAACCAGTCGCGAGAGGGATAGACGTCATCATCGATAAAGGCCAGAATTTCTCCCTGGGCCTTTTTGGCTCCCCAATCGCGCTTTTGGGCCGGGCCGACATAATGGCCGAATGACTTTTTGACGAGCCTGGGGTAGTTTAGTTTGACGGGGTAGTCGGTAACGAGGATTACTTCATAATTTTGGTAGGTTTGTTTCCCGATCGCCTCGAGACATTCAATTAAAAGAGGGTTATTTTTCTTGTAGTCAATAATGATGACTGAAATGAGCGGCCTGGTCATTGACTGGAATATCTTAGCTTAAGGTCCGGATCATTCGCCCAGAGATCATGGTGGGCATCATCGTAATAGCGAAGAATATGCGTCCGGTAGAAAATGGCCAGATAGTCAGTGGCGAAGTTGAATACTGCCGTGGAGGTAATGTTGCTGGCAAAATTGAATTGAAGTTCGATGGGTGACTCATATATCCGCGTAAAACCCAACCGGTTAGCGACGGCGAGTATTTCCAGATCAAAAGCCCAACGCTTTACTAAAAGGCGGGGGAGCACTTTTTCCAAAACTTCCCGGCGAAAAACCTTAAGTCCGGTTTGGGTATCGGAGACGTTTAGGCCAAAGAAGAAACGGGTGGCCCGTTGAACGATAAAACTTAAGATCTTTCTTTGAAGGGGGTAGTTGACCCGACTGGCGCGGTGACGCTTACTGCCGACAATAATATCCGCCTGGTACCATTTCAGATGCTCCAAGGCCAAGCCAATGCCGCTGGCATTAAGGTCGTTGCCGGCGTCAATAAAGGCAATAATTCCTCCCCTGGCCCGGGCCATGCCATAACGGACAGCATAGCCTTTGCCGCGGTTTTCGTGATAGTAAAAAATTTTTATCCGCGGCCCACGGGCCAACTTGGCCAGATCGGCGGTGTTGTCTTTGGCCGATTTGGCGCCGTCGACAACACAGATAATTTCATAAGGACGGTTAAGCTCTTCGAGATATTTCTGGATGCCAAGTAAATCGCGATCAATCGTCGCGCAGTTATATGCCGGCACGATAACGGAGAGCAGACTGGGATCAGCCTGAAGTGGTTGGTCAACAACTGTTTTTTTCATCGGCTATCGCTGATAATACAAGATATATGTGGCGGGTTGCAGTGGTGGTTTCGTCAATTTTACTACTTATTTTTTTTGTTTCTCAAAACCGACACTGGCTGACCGGTCTGACGACGCTGACAACCGCGGAAAAAACCGAACAGTTAAGGCGGATGAACGAATATCCGCCCGCCGCTTACCGGCTGGCCAACCTGATCGAAGCTAGGAAAGAGGCGGTAATCTATTTCAAACTGGAGCGGAGGTTTCTTGACTTTTTCGACCTGCCAAAAACTTTTGGCGGCGGACTAAAACCGGTATTATTGCCGCTGCTTCTTTTTGGTCTTTTCGAAATGGTGAAGCGGTTGATGCCGGAGGCAGCCACTCGAGAGGCTGCTAAGAACAGCGGTGGTCGCTGGTCGACTGGGCTGGTGTTAATGATGATTCTGCTCTTGGGGGTTGGTCTTTACTTCTACAAACTGGACCGCTTGCCAAATAGTTTATCTGACGACGAGGCGACCGTCGGCTATAACGCCTACTCAATCCTGACTACCGGCAGGGACGAGTATGGCAAGACCTTGCCGCTGGCGTTTCGCTTTTTTGGGGCCTATACGCCGCCCCTCTTTGTTTATTTGGCCGTCCCAATGATCAAGTGGTTCGGCTTGAATGCGGTTTCGATCAGAGCCTTATCCGGGGTCTTTACTTTGTTGGGGATTCTGATTGTCTATGGCTTTGTCAAGAGACTTAACCTGGTTAAATCGGCTTTGGCGGCAATCCTCGCGGCTTTTGTTTTCGCGGTTAGCCCTTGGGTCGTTTTTTATGCCCGTATCGGTTATGAGGTCACCGCCGGCTATATTGTTTTTGCCGCCGGTACTTATTTTTTGTGGAGAAGGCTTTCAAAAGGAAAGCTGTCTATAATTGGACTTTTGCTGCTGTCGCTTTCCACTTATATCGCCCATACGGAGAGGTTTCTAGTGCCGATCTTTCTGGTGACTGTTGGCTTCACCTTTTCTGGCGAGATTTTTAACCGGAAAAATAGACGACAACTCTTTATCGCCGCCGTTATTTTGCTTATCTCCCAGATTCCCAATCTTTACCTGATGACGACGAAATCTTTCTGGACAAAAAGCGAGGTTTTTGGCGACTGGAATGTAAGCAGGACAATTGGTGAATTTAGTAATCAGCTGTTGACCTATTTCTCCCCCAAGGCGCTGTTTGGCACCCCCGCGGATATAAATCTCCAACATACGGCTCCGGAGATCGGTTTATTCTATTCCTGGCTGATTATTCCTTTTTTCATCGGGCTTTATCAGCTGTATTGGAAACGGAAGACGGTCGGAGGGAAATACCTGCTGGTGATGCTTCTGACGGCGCCAATTCCGGGTGCTTTTTCGGGGCATTTTATTTCGGTGCAAAGAGTGCTCCCCTTAATTATGCCGCTGGTTTTGGTAACGGCCTTGGGTTTTGATTTTTTACTGGCAAAAATTAGGCCCATTTTCTTTTTACCGCCGTTTCTCCTCCTGTCCGGCCTATCCCTAGTGTTACTGTGGCGGTCATATTTCGTCCTTTTTCCCAAGGAAAGATCGGCTTATTGGAGTTACGGCTATGAGCAAATGGCAGAAATCTTGAAAAATAATCCGGGTAAATTTTACGTCATCGATAGCGCGCGGGCTGGCACGGTCTATAGCGGCTTACTTTTTTACTTGAAATTTTCCCCGGCAGAATTCCAAAAACAGTTTCCGCCTGAACTTGCCAGGGAGTATTACTCTAATCCAAAGATCAGCCCGAGCTACAAGTTTGCCAACGTCGAACTTCGGGGAATAACCTGGGAGAAGGATATTTTCGTTAACCAGATTTTGGTAGGAGACCCGCTGGCTATTTCCGCTGATCAGGCGAGAGAGCATTTCCTGGTAAAGACATTCGAAATCAAAGATCCAAATGAAAAGCCGATCCTGGTCGGCTACAAAACCGACCCCGGGAGAAAGGCCGCCGCAAATTTACCGTCGAAGATAAGGAATGAGCGAGGCGAGTAGTCCAGCTTCCAGAACCAAGTTTAGCGTGGCAATCTGTCCCAGGTTTTGGTGAAAGAACAGAATAAGCAGCGGCTGGGCCAGGGTGGCAATTAACAAATTGAGGTTGACCCGCGGTTTGCCAATCGCCATGAAGTAGGAAATAAGAAAGAGATTAATGGAAAAGAGAAGCATCGTGAAAGAAAAGGCGGGAAGATAGTTGGCGGCGGGAAGATAGTTGGCACCGGAAAGAAGGGTGACCACCAAGCGCGGAAACAGAGAGAAGAGACCGGCTGCACCTAAACCAAAAAGGAGGATAACCGCGCCCAATTTTAACAATACGCCTCTTGACTGTTTCGTCGCCGCGTGACGATGAGTGGCAATGGGAAGAACCAAGGCGATTAGCGGGGAAAGGCCGAAATAGATCATCCGCCCCAGGATCGATAAAGATGAGTAAAAACCGGAAATTTGTTCGGTCATAAAATAGCGAACCAGCAGAACGTCGGTGCTGATTAGCGACAGAGAACCGATGGCGTAGATTAGACTGTAGCTGCCGAAATTCCTAATTGAAAAACTGATTTTTTTTCCACCGTCTTTGGGGAAAATCGAGGCACGGATCAGAACCAAAACCAGGAGCGTGCCGATAATTCCGGAGGCCAGCTGGGCCGTAACGGCACCGGTGGCGGAAAGACCGGATCGAATTAAGATATAAGCGACAACGATGGTGGAGACAGTTTCGATGCCGCCGACCGCAATCTGGGCGGTAAAACGTTGAAATGCATTAAGAAAACTTCTGGCGATAGTACTTAACAGTCCCACAAAAACGGAGAGGCCCAGTATCACAAAGGCGGCCGGGTGGGCCTTGAAGATCGCGGCCAGGGGATTTGAAAAGACGATCAGAGCCAGCCCGGTTGTAAGAGTAACCGGAGTAAGACGGCCCAGCAGGTAGTAGAAGAATTGGTTTACAGCTTTATCATTAGCCTTGCCCTTGAACTCGGCCACATATTTGGTGACAATGTTGGCGATGGCGGTATTGGGAATACCTAAGAGATAGAGCAGGGATAAATAGGCCAGAAATTCACCGTAGTCAGCCGGTAAAAGGAGACGGAGCAATAGCAGGTGGAAAAGATAACGGCCAATATTGATGACGAAATTGCCAAAATAATAAACGGCGGCTGACCTGGCTGATGGTGTGGTAATAATTTTGATAAGACGCTTCATACTTAAATCAAGTGATATAAACCGCGCAGATCATTTAATCTGACGGTTAAAAGCTCGCTCAAAGATGTGAAGATGTCATGGGGAAACCTGACTCTGGTTGCCGGATTGTCTTTCCAAGTCACCGGGATTTCTTTTATAGAGAAACTATATTTATGACACAAGAAGAGAATTTCCGAATCAAACCCCCAGCGTTTGATCCGCGAATGCTGAAATACCTGCTTGGCGCAAGGTGCAGAAAATGATTTGAAACCGCAAGTGAAATCAGAAACGGGCACTCCCAGAACCAATTGCGAGAGAAAGGTGAAGCCTTTGCCAAGGTTTTCGCGGACCCAGGGTTGGTGGACTGAAACCTTGGCGCCTTTGGCCTTTCTGGTCCCGATTAGGCAATCATATTTACCCAAGAAAGGAATAAACTTTTCAAACTCAGCGATGGAGGTAGAAAGGTCGATGTCCAGAAAGAGGCGGTAAAGTCCGGAGGCGGTCAGCATGCCCTGCTTGATAGCGTGGCCCTTACCCTGGTTGGCTGGATAGGAGACCGCCTTAATGTTTTTTTGGACAAACTTTTTGAGATGGGTGCTGGTGTCATCGGTACTGCCATCATCCACCAAAATTATCTCCCAGGAAAATTTTTTCTCGGAAAGGTACTTGCTGATGCCAGCAATATTCCTGGCTCTTTTTTCCTCGTTGTAGAGAGGGATCACCACTGATAGGTACGGTTTTTTGGGCATGGGGTAGTTGGCTTAGCCGATGAAGTAACCGCGAGTGAAAAGGGCGATGAGAATGGCGGCGGCGATAATATTAATGGCCAGGTAGATTCTTTTAACTAATGGTTTTTGGCTGCCATACCAGAGTGAAAGCAGGATAAAGCCGGGAAAGATGGTAAGAACGTAGCGGGGCAAACCAGCAAAGGTGCCGGTAAGGGTAGGGGCAAGATAGGAGAGGAGCATAAAAATAGCATAGGAGCGGCGCAGTTTCCTGAAAGCGAGAACGGTCAGAATAAGGAAGAGAATACCGACAACGAATTCAAACAGGACCGTAAGGTAGAGTGGACTGATTAGCTCGCTTCCCAAAAGCATTTTGGCATAGCGAAAGAAGACCTGGTGGAGGAGGATTAGTTTGTCGATAACCAGGTTCGGCCCAAAGTCAGGAGTAACCTTGAGAAACATTAGGGGGTTGCCCGTCTTTAAATACAAGTGTTTCAAGTAAGCCAAGAGGCCAAGGGGTGGTAAAAGCAGCCAAACCAAGGAGGGGGAACGGCGCGCCTTCTGCCAGATTTCCCAAATCAACGCCGGCCAAAGAAAGATACCGGCTAATCGGGTCGCGCTGGCAAAAAGTCCAAACAAACAAGCAAGAAAAAATTGCTTTTTTCGAGCGAGATAGAAAGACAGGACGATCAGGAGTAGAAAAAATGATTCCGTATAGACCGCGCCGAAAAAGAAGGCGGTCGGAAAAAGAATGATCAGGAGCAGTGTGTTTCGGGCGATATTGTCTTGATAGTCAAGCCGGATCAGCCGGTAGAGATAGAAGAGGGCCAAAACCAGGCTGACGTGCACCAGGACCAGACCGGAAGCCAGATAATCGGGAATGACGCTGGTAAGAAATCTGATCACTATCGGAAAGAGCGGAAAAAAGACATAAGTTGACGGCGAGAGCGGCAAACCATAACCGAAGCGGGCCAAGTCCAAGAAGTCTTTACCGGCAAAATTGGCCCAAATGTTAGCCAGGTAGGACGGGGAAAGATTGGCGCCAAAGGTCTGACAACAATCTTTGATGGGAAGAAAATAGGTGGCCAGGGTGGCAATAGCTAAGATAGCCAGGCGCCAAACAAGAAGATATTTAATGATTTTAGAAAGCATCGAGCTAATTGTAACCAATAACTCTGCGATAGACGTCCAAGGTAAGTTTGGCCGTCTTTTCCCAACTAAATTCTTTGGCTTTTTCCCGGCCGAGTTTGATGAGTCTGGCTTTTTCTTTTTCGGAGAGCGCTAGTGCATCACTTATCGCTTTCTCGATCGACGGCTGACTGGCCGGGTCAAAGATGATTGATTCGGAAGGGATGATCTCGGTCAGACTGCCGGCATTACTACTAACAATCAGGCAACCGGCCGACATTGCTTCCAGAATGGGCAGACCAAAGCCCTCGTAGAGCGAGGGTTGGACGTAGAGGGTAGCCAGACGGTAAATGGCGCTAAGGTCGGCGGTGGGAACGAAACCGAGGGTAAGAAAAAGGGGGTTGTTGGAAACGGTTTCTTTCAGTTTGTTAAACTGTCTGATTTCCGGGTGAACCCGCTGTAGGCCGAGAAGTCTTTTGAGAGAAAAGGTTTCGACTGGAGGTTTCACAAACTCCCCGCCGACCAGAACGAGGTGGGTGTTGAGATTAATGGCGGCTTCCCCCAAGCGAACCAGATTTTTATTGGCATTGATGCCGCCAACATAAAGAATGAATTTATCAGGCAGGTGATATTTTTCTTTAATATTTTTCAAGAGAGGGGCGGAAGGTTTTTGGAGATAGACAGGATCAGCGGCGAGAGGAGTGACAAAAACTTTATCGGGATCGAGATGGAAAAACCTGACTAAGTCCTTCTTACTGTTAAGTGAGTCGGTGAGAACGGCCGAGATATGCTTTAGAGCGCGTTTTTGGGCAAAGAGAGCTAGTCTGGCCCGCAAGCCAAGGGGGTAGAGATTGGAGAGAACCAGAGGGGTGAGGTCGTGGATGGTGACGACGGTGGGGTAGTCCAACTTCTGGGGCAGGGTCGGATAGAAAAGATCAAAAAAAGGATAATGAACAAGGTCGGGCAGGATCTCAACCAACTCAATCTTATCCCCTTTGATTAGTTCCCGGGCGAGATTCTGGCGGTAGAAACCGACGCCGCGGCTGGCCGAGTGCTCCTCGCCTTCGAGTTTGACTTTAATCTTTGGCATTTTTATAGAGTTCCCACAATTTCATATAAGCAAAGGCGTGGTGGAGGCCGGAATAAATAGAGAAAACAAAACCGGGAAAGCCGTCGAGAAAGCCGCGGTAGCGGATGAATAAAGAAAGAAAGGTGACGGCCGGTTTGATGAATAAATAGTTAATGGTGTTACCGGGACCAACCTTGACACCGGCTTCTTTCAATTGGACCGCTGCCAGCGATGAATAACGATTCTCGCGGATAAGATAACGGCCGAAGTCGGGGGCGGCGTAGTGATCGAGATCGGACTTTAGAAAACCGGTCTGGCCATTAACGACCATTTGTTCATGGACATCTTTGGCGGGTAGATAGGCTTTTCCCCGTTGAAAAAGACGGATAACAGGGTCCGGGTACTGGCCGGCATGCTTTAGTTGACGGCCAAGGAAAAAGTTTTTGCGAGTCAGATAATAGGCGGTGGCTGGGGCCGAAAGCGGCGTGACCCGGCGACCGAGAAGTCGTTTGATCGGCGAGACCCAGGAATCGTAGCCAAAGGTTTTGCCAGCCAAAAGGTCGGCGATTTCCTTTTTTAGCGGCTCGGTGACGATTTCGTCGGCATCAAGTTGGAGAATCCAATCCCCTTTCGCCAGGTTATTGGCTTTTTGTTTATTGATGTGGAAAATGGGGGGGTTATCGGTTTTGATGACGCGGGCAGCGAAACTTTTGGCGATTTCGCGGGTCGCGTCGGTCGAGGAACCGTCGACAATGATGATTTCGTCGGCGAAGCCCCTGACAGCTTCCAGACAGCGGCTGATATTGGCCGCTTCATTATAGGTGGCCAGGGTAACTGAAAGGGTGGGTTTGGTTTCCATTTTAGGATATGGTACTACTTTTAATATTCGTCGTGAGTAAGGATATCGGTAATGATCACGTCGGCGCCATCTTGAATGTAGACGATCCTTAGGTTGCCTTCGATCCAAAAAGAGTACTGATCTTGTCGCCTCCCCTTTAGTTTGTGGGTCTTTAGAGATGGATGCCGAGGATTTTTACAGAAGGTCGCTACTTGTTTCGCGACTTTTGTTCTAAGAACCGGTCTTTCCCTGTATCTTTTCTGGATTCGTTTTAGGAAATATTTCGAGTAGAAAACATTCATAAAAGCCCGATATCAAAGGGCTTATCCAGTTTAACAGTTTTTCCGCTTCGGTGCTCTTTTAGAGTTCTGATACCGCGTATTTCGTTATCTTGGCTCATTTCAAAGGTCGGCAGGTTGGTGTCGTCAATTATTTGAGCCGCTTCGCGCCCGACGATGAACTTTAGAGTTTTGGTTAAGGTATAGCCATACTTGGATCCAATTACCGAGATGGCTTGGACTTCTTGATCTGTCAGAGTGAGTTGTACCTTGGTCATAAGTAGTTAAATTTTACTACTTAAGTGCCACTTTGTAAATACTTGCGCTAATTGGGTTTGGCAAAGCGCCAGATGACCCGGCCGGCAGGGTCCTTTAGGTGATAGACAATATCGGTGTTATCGACTGGCTCGTCGGCGGCGATGATTAAAACATTTCTGATTTTCTCGTCCTGACCGTAATCGATGCGGCGGAACTCATATTTAGCAAATTTTCTGACGGTGGAGAAGCCGAACTTATCCCGTGGCTCCAGGATAATTTCCTGTTGAAACTTTTCCGGTGGGTACTTGGTAAAGAAAGCCATCAGGATATAGGGCTGATCGTAACGATCGGAAACGATGATTCTGTCATATTCACTTTCGTGCTCTTTGGTGTAGGCGGCAATTTGGGCAAAACCGTATTGCCAGGCATAGGGGAGCTCCTTGGGGTAGTGAATGTAGTACTGATGGAGATAGCGGGCCACTTCGTAGCCGCCAATAATCAGGGTAAACAAACAAAGACCGACAGCAATCTTTTTGGCCCAGGGGAAAATAAAAGCGAAAAATTGATAAATGCCGACAGCGGTAATGATGGTTAAGGGAAAAACCATGTTTTGAGCGCGGAGAGCGTGAGGCGACTGGAAGGTGAGAGCGGCGGCGACTGGAGCGATGAGCAGCCAGGAGAGGACCAGCTTCTCTCCCCGACCGTTTCGGGCGAGCATCAATAACAAGCCGAGGATGAAAAAGGGGAAGGTGAAAAGATAAGCCTGGCCCAGGCCCGGAACTTTACTTCTAGCGATTTCATCACCAACAATGAAAAGAAAGCGGGGAGAAAAATGAGACAGATAGTTTTTGGCAAAGCGGTAGGTGTAAGTGGCGTAGCGGTTATGGAGGACGCGGGCAAGCAAAGTATTGCCGTCTTCGCGGCGCAATTCCAAAGCTTCCCAAAGCGGGCCCTCATCGGCAAAGACAGAAACACCGGTAAAACGGGAGCGGCCCTCGGCGCTCGTGAATTGAAGCGCTAGCGGCAGGAGCAGAAGAAAACCGATGATGACGGAGATGAGAACCGGCTTGAGCTGGCCGGCCTTCCCGAGAATGGACCGGATATCGCGAAAATAAATCAGAACAAAGGCGATAAAGAGAAGCGGGATGACGATGCGAAGAGAGTGATAGGTATATAAAGCCAGAACAAAGGAAAAAGTAGTGACGAAGAAGTATTTGGTATTTTCCAGCGAGCGGGCGAGACAATACAAACCAATCACCATAAAGGCAGAGGCGGCATTAGCTTCCCAACCGCCCCGGCTAAAATGGAGGTGCCAAGGGGAGATGGCCAAGAGCAAGGCGGCAACTAGTCCACCCCAGGGGAGTCCCTGCGGCCACCCCTGGGGTGTTTTTTTCGAGAAGAGTTGGTTAGCCAGAAGGTAAATAAAATAGACGGAGATGACACCGAGAAGAGCCGAGGGGAGGCGGACGGCGGTGACAGATAGCCCCATGAAATAAACAAAGGGCAGAACCAAATAGAAATAAACAGCCGGTTTGTAGTCGTCGAAGGAGCGAAAGACTGACGGCCAAGGGGTGCCGTGCTCGTCCAGACCGGTTTTAATTAACGAATAGGCGTTGTAGCCGATGGCCGCTTCGTCCGCGTTCAGGCCGGCAGGATAGCGATCGAGGAAGGGAACCCGGAGCAAAAAGGCGAGTATTAAAATAGCGATTAAGATTATTTTTTTCATGGTTTGGTTTTGACGATGCGAAAGACCGGGGTTAAATCGTCGGGGAGGTTAATCTGGTCGTAAGACTCGATATTATCCTGTCTAACGTTAAAGGCATCAGGAATGTTGCCAGTGGTGCCGATAAAAAGAGTGTCCTTAGATGTGTTGATGTCGCCGGTGCCAAATTGATGAAACTCGAGGTTGTCGACCGAGGGAACGAAACCGACGTCGACGCCCCCGTCGATGAAGTTATTGTTGGCTTGATACTTTACGGGATCGTATTTGGTATAGAACAGATAGTAAATATAGGGCTGGCCGTAGACATCGGTCATGATCACCTTCTCGGCCGGATAGGTCTTGATTCTGTCAATTGCCTGCTTGTAGCCATAGTTAAACGAGGGTGCCAAAAATTGTTTGGCGTGGCGGAAGTACAGGTCGAGTCCCAGATAAACGTTGTGCAGATAAAGTGCCAACAGAAGCAGGAAAAAGAGGCGGTGGCGGCTAAAAAGATAGTAACAACCAAGGGCGGCAAGGATCGCCAGGGGGACGGTCAGGAAAAAGGCGCGGACGACAGAAAACTCGGACAAGGTCAGACTGGCCCCGAGGGGCGCGAACAGGAGCAGACCCAAGAGGATGGCGCTGGCCCGCCAGTTCTTTTCCCGAATCAGGAAAACGACACCAAAGAGCAGCCAAAGCGCATCAAATAAATAGAGCAGACCCATCTTGGGGAGCGCCTCGCGGGGAGTGCTGTTCTCAAAGAAGAGCAGTTCGGGGGAAAAGTGATAGAGGTAGCGGCTGGCGATAGCCCGGAGGGTCAGATCGACTTGACTATGAAAGAGTCCAACCGAGAAAAGGTTGCCGTTATCGGTTCTGATTAACTCGGCCGAGGGAGTGGGACGGTAGCCGAAGATCGAGAGGCGAGCAACCCGATTGCCGGCCGAGCTGGTGGCGGTTTGGAAAAAGTAAATTCCAACGATAATAGCGATCAAAAAATAGAGGGGTAGCAGTTTCCTTTCGTTTTGAAAGACAGACCTTAACTTTTCTTTGGCCAGATTAAAGTTAGCGGCAATGACGGTCAGAAAGACCAGCGGCGAGAGAAGTTTGGCGGCTTGGTAGGTAAAAATAGTCAAAGCGAACAAAGAGAGCGAGATGAGGGGAGAAACTCTTTTGTTGGATAAAGAGAGGAGGAGAAAATAGGCGGCAAAAAGAAGCAGGCTGGCAAAGACGTTCACTTCCCAGCCACCGCGGGAAAAGTGGAGGTGCCAGGGCATCACCGCCAGGAAGAGGGCGGCCAGATAGCCGATTTTCTTGCCGGGGAATAAAAGATTGGTGAACAAATAAATGCCGATGACAGCCAAAGCGCCAAAAAGGGCGGAGGGAAAACGGACGGCGAATTCGGTCAGGCCAAAGACGGCAATTGAGGGAACGGTCAGATAAACATAGATCCCCGGTTTGTAGTCACCGAAGGATTTGAAGATGAGCGGCATAAAGACGCCGTGTTCGTCGCGGCCCGTCTTGAGAATAGAGTAAGCGTTATAGCCGAGGCCGGCCTCGTCCCAGGTGAGACCGGGTGGATGGTCGCCCAAGTTGACCGTCCGCAGGGCGAGAGCGAGAAGAAAAATGGCCGCTATGAGGAGGATTCTTTTCATGATCTCTCCTCTATTCTAAATGGTGTCGTGTTACACTACAAATATGTCCAAAGAGGCCCGGGTTTTTTTAGCGCAAATTCTTTGGTACAGCGCTATTTGGCTGGTGGCGGTTGGCGCGATCTTCCTTCTTTTACGCTACCGGCGGTCCAGGCTTTATTCAAGAGAAAAGTATGAGGCGCTGGTGATGACTGTTTCCGAGAAACGATCAAAAGCCGCCGATCCTTGTCAGTTCTTTATTGCCGGCGACCCCCCCAACGCCGAGGGTAACTTTGCTAAGGTGATCTTTTATTGCGATAAACAGAGGCGAGCGGTCAATAGTTTCGACCTATCCGTCCTGGCAACCCCTAATTATCGGGAACTGGTACGGGAGGTGGGCCGGATTAACGGTTTTTCGACGGAAGAAATTGTCAAGGACGGCTCCTGGAAGTGTTTTGCCGATCATGAAAGAATCAGTAATTTTCTCGATAAAATTAAGCTGAAATCGCGGGTGGAATGTTTTTTCAATTTTACAGATGGGGAAATAAAAACTTTATATGCCGAAAACAACTAAAACCATTATCTTAATCGGCGTTGGTTTGTTAATTTTGATCTTGGGATTTTATCTCCGCTACAAGAATCACTCCTTGGTCCCCTTGCCGGGCGAGTCGACCGATGAGTACAGTAACTCCTGGGTTGGCTTGTCTTTGATTCAATTAGGGTTGCCGGTGGGCAGATCGGGCCTGCTCGGCTATGGCGGGAGCGATCCCCGGTATATCAACGTCGACCGGATATATTCGACGACCGCGGGAGGTGGCCCTTTGGGGATAAACCAGCCCTGGCTCGATCACCCACCGTTACTACCACTCATCAGCGGCGGTTATGCCTATCTTTCCGGAGCCAGAATTTTTGAAGACGCGGCGGCACAGATAATCCGAAAACCGATGCTGATTATTGGCGTCATTAGTGTGGCTTTGGTGGGAGTACTGACTTATCAGCTGGTCGGTACCGGGGCGGCGCTTTTGGCAATGGCCTTGTTTGCAACTTCGCCCCTGGTGACGGTTACCAGCCGGATGATCCAGGGGGAAAACGGGGTTAGCGTCGCTTTTCTGGCCAGTTTAATTTTTCTCAATAGTTATGTAACAAAAAGGGGAAACATTTTTCTTTGGCTGTCTGCCTTGGCGGCAGGCGGGGCGCTTCTTTTCAAGGTGAGTGGGATCGCGGTGGCTATTTGCGGAGCGATAATTTTACTTTCACAAGAGAATAAAAAAATTGGTTTGAGATATTGGGAAACGGCTTTGTTTCTGACGGTGGCTCTGTCCTTTTTGGCCCTGTTTTTTGTCTACGGAGCCGCCTTTGATTGGTCAACCTTCGTTATCGTCTGGCAGTCAAATTCGACCCGGCCGTACGACATCGGTTTCGGGTCGCTTTTCGATTTATTGACCACAACCAAAATTACGGTGAGCAAACGGCTGACCGAAGGCTGGCCACTGGTCGGATGGATTAGTGTTTTTCTGCTAATGATGAGGGAGAAGAAGCGGTTATTTTTCTTTGTCGTCTTGCCGGTTTTGGTCTACCTGGTTATTTTTCTACTGATGGGCGGCAGTGCCTATGGCTGGTACCGTCTGCCGTTTATGCCCTTCCTGTTTATTGCTATTGCCGTGATACTGGCCGACGGTTTTTCGTCGGCGGATAAACTCCTGCCGGTGCTGTTAACTTTGATCCCTCTGGGGATGACGATCCATAAGCTAAGCGAGGCACACCGGCTGGCGGCGATCATTCCTCTTTGGCGTTATGGTTTGCCGGCGGTGATCGGCTGGTTCCTTTTTGGAAAGAAAGCCCGGCTGAACCGCTTTCTCTATATCACTCTCATACTGATGGCGCTGGCGGCTAATATTTGGTTAGACCTCTCCTTGACGCCAGAGTTTTATCTGAAAATAAATTAGTTGAATTTGGCGATGACAAAAGCGGGGTCGCCATTGAGAAAGTCAATCTTGTCAATCACAGTTGTGTTTTTTGGAAGATGGTCGGGAGAGGTAATCAAAAGCGAGTTGTTGGTCGAGATGGTGCCGCCGCTCTCGAGGGGGAGAGTGTTGACGACGCCGGTCCCGATTTGCCAATCATTGATGAAATAGACTCTACCGATCTTGTCGGTCCAGTACCAGTCGGATTTCATGAAACGGATGTTGTCCGGGCCTGGCATCAGGAGTTTCGGGTCGAGACGGCTGTAGAAAGCATAGAAGATGTGGGGTTCGCCGTAACGCTTGGTCATGATAATTCGATCGTAACGATCGATATTGTTGGTGATAACCTCGATTGCCTCGCGGTTGCCATATTGCCAGGAAGCGGAATAGGCTTTCTGGTAATTGCCGTAATAATCCCGCTGGTAGCCGACAAATAAAATAACGGTCAGAACAGTAAAGAGGAGCAAAAACGGCGTCGCCAGCCACTTGGTCACCCGGAAGAGACCGTAAGCGGATAAGAGGATAATGGCGGCAATCAGCGGATTGGGCCGAAGGGCCTGGGGCGGGTCGGCCGTAGCCGCGGCGGCGGCGGGAGAGGCGAGCAGCCAGAGAATCGGAAAGCGGTGATGACCGACAAAAAAACTTCGAATGAGCAGTAGGAAGCCGATGACCGCCAAAAAGAGAACCGGGATGCCGAAGAGATTTTGGTTGGGAATGGCAAACTGGGTCTGGACGCCATGGCTCTGATTGAAGAAGGGGGCAGAGAAATAAGAAAAGTAGTTTTTGAAATAGGTGGTGGTAAAGTAAACCGGTCTGTTATGTATCAGGCGGGCGATAACAGACGGGAAGCGGCTGCGGGCGCGATCTTCCCCGATTTGAAAAATTGCTGATTCGGAGAGGATGGCCAGTTTTTGATAGCGGGCCGTACCGGTGCCGACAAGGACTTGATTAACAACCAAGCCGAAGGCAAAAATGACAACCAAAAGCGAAAGGGTGGTAATGAAAGTAACTTTGATTTGACGCCAATAAAGGACAATATAAGCAACCAGGAGCAGAGGAACAAAAACCCGGGCGGTATTGTAGGTATGAAGCGAAAGCGACAACAATAGTGAGGCAGGCAGGAAAAAAACTGGTTTTTGTAAACCCCGGAAAAGAAAGTAGGCACCGTAGATGATAAGGGTTAGGGCGAGATTGGCCTCCAGGGTCGGCCGGCTGATAAAGAAATGCCAGGGGGAAATGGCCAATAAGGCCGCGGCCGCCAGGCCGATATCGAAGGAAAGCTTTTTGCCAACCGTTATCTTTGCGCCGGGGAAAAGTTGGCCGGCCAAGAGGTAGATGGCGGGAATGGCCAGGGTACCGGCGAGGGCGGAGATGAAACGAACGGCGAAAGCAGTCAGACCAAAGAAAAAAACCGAGATGACGGTCAGGTAGATATAGACGGGTAATTTGAAGTCGCCAAAGGCGCGAAAAATCAGTGGCCAGCTCATCCCCCATTCGTCTTTGCCGGTAGTCAAAATCGAATAGGCGTTGTAGCCGTGACTGATCTCGTCCCAATTGAGGGAAACTGGGAATTGGTCGAGTTTCCAAAAACGAAGCGCCAGACCAACCAGAGTGATGAGCACCAATAAGAAAAAATTAGTTTTGTTTTTGGTCATAGGCGAGGAGATAAAAGGCCGGGGTGCGGTCCGGGTATTCCACCTTATCTAAAATATAAGGATCAAGTGAGGGGTTGGCTTTTTCCGCCCGAATGACAACAAGGTTGCCGGGGACAAGATCGCGACTGGCATCAAAGGTCTTGAAGGTATATTTGCCCAAACTATACGGGTCGAGCATATCCAAAAAGAGGAGTTTTCTCTCGGTAATCCGCGGCCACCAGGTAGCCGAAGAGGACTGATACTCAGTCGGATCCAGCCGGTTATAGAAAGCGACGAAGATCTGGGCTTGGCTGCCGCGATCAAAAACAATGGTGGTGTATTTGTCTGAGTAGATCTTGATTTTGGCCAACAAGTCACGGTAGCCGAAAGAGAGGGCGGACGGGTATTTGGCCGGGGCAATGAAAAAATAAAGGTTGAGGTAGGAGACGAGAGAGACAAGGATAATAACACCGGAGACCAGTCCACCCCAGGGGAGTCCCTGCGGCCACCCCTGGGGTGTTTTCCACTGGCGGGCTTTGGAAAAAATTTCGACCAGACCATAGGCGGCGATGATTTCCCAAAACGTCAACAGAGAACCGATGCGATTGGGGCGGTAGCCTTCTTTGGTAATGGCCGCCGGAATGATAGCCAGAAATAACCAGAAGAGGAGAAGGGGTAGGTTTTTTTCTTTGGTCACAAACAGGCGGTAAAAGGCAAAGATAATCAGGGGCAGTAGCCACAAGTGAAGCAAGCCATAGCCCGGGAAAACAGCATAGGTAATTTCGCGCCCCCCCTCGGTAAACCAAAAAGTCGGCGACAGGTAGCTAACGTAGTTACCGATAAACCGTTGGAAGGTAAAGACGATTTTGTTAGAAAATATCCGAGACAGTTGGGGGGAAATGGTGTTTAAGGGAGAAAAATATTGCTCGTTACTGATAGTCGTTAGATTACCCAGGCTAAAATTGGTAATAGCCAGATCTTTGCCGCGGACGTTGCCTGGACCAAAGAGAGCATCAATATAGAGGGGGGCGGCAAAAAGGGTGAAAACGATCAGAAAAGGAAGCAGGCGACGAAGGCCGTCTTTGGTGATTTGCCGGCGACTGGTGATCAAGTAAGCAAGGATAAATAAGGGGACAAAAAGTTTGGCGGCCAAATAAGAGTAAAGGTCGAGGCCGAGGACGACGGCGGATAACAGGAGCAGACGACTATTACCCCTCACCCCTTTTAGAAAAAAGAGAAGCCCCAGGGGGAAGAGAAAAGAGGCAAAATTGGCCTCGAGGGCGGTCCGGGAAAACTGGATGCTCCAGGGCGAAATGGCCACAAACAAAGCGGCCAGGTGGCCGATGTTGATTTCACCCCAGGGGAGTTCCTTCGGCCACCCCTGGGGTGTTTTGGGAAAGAGTTTATTCGCCAGGAGATAGACGGCGATGATGGCGAGAGTACCGAAGATGGCTGAAGGCAGGCGGACGGCAAATTCGGACAGTCCGAAGAGGGCGACCGAAGGGACAATGAGGTAAGTCTGCAAAGGCGCCCGATAATCGGCAAAAGCCCGGAAACTGGTCAGGGGCAACCGCAATCCCCATTCATCCAGACCGGTTTTGAGAAGAGAATGGGCGGCGTAGCCTTGGTTCGCCTCATCGGGCGTAAAGCCAGCGGGAACAGAGCCCAGATAAACAAAGCGAAGTAAGAAACCAAGGGTAACGATAAGGGCCAGCAAAAGAAGGCGGCGCACCATGTTTCCATTGTACAATCGTTTTGTGGCGAAAAAGAAAATAGTGATTGCGGTTTGGCTTATTTTCTTGGCCGCCGTAGTTGTCCGCTTTTTGTGGTTTCGTGAAAGTACATACTTCGGTTTTGACGAAGCCCGGGATGCCTTTACATCTCTGGATATCTTTCTGAAACACGATTGGAAACTGATCGGGCCACCGGCTACCGGCAATCTGGGGCTTTTCCATGGACCACTATTCTGGTACTTTTTGGGCCCGCTTTATTTGTTGGGCCGAGGGGACGTCTTTTTTGTGTCGGCGGTGTTTCGGCTAATTAACGCCGCCGGTGTTTTCGGAGTTTTTTATATCGCCGGCAATTTATTCACTCCCTGGGTGGGTCTAGTCGCCGCGCTTTTTTACGCCGTTTCTTTCGAACAATACCAGTACGCGATGTATGTGGGCAATCCGACCCTGGGGGTCTGGTGTTGGCTCTCGATTTTTATCGGAGCAGTGATGCTATACAAGAAAGATCGTCAGGCTAAATGGGCACCGGCGTTGATGCTGGCCGGGGCGGCCTTGGGGATGCAGTTAAACCTAATGTTTGCTTATTTTTTCTTGCCGGTATTTTTACTTTTGTTTCTCTTGCGGAAAAATATTGTTTGGGACAAAAAATCAGTGCTGGCGGCAATCGGCCTGCCCTTGGCGTTACTGGCTACCTATTTCCTGGGGGAGATGAAACGGGGTTTCCTATCAGTGAAAAAGGCGGTCGAGTTGATCGCCTCCGGCTGGGTGATCATGAGCCCAGGTCAAACAAAAACGGCGATGTATTTGGAGAAGTTTCGGGCGATGTTCCACGACAATCTGCTGCTCTTGCCTGGTGAAGGGTTGACAATCACGGCTTTGGCTTTGATCATGGTGGCGCTGTTGCTGAAGTTCGCCAGCAAAGAAAAACCGGTCCGTCTGATCCTGGTCTGGATTTTTGCCTGGTTATTTTTAGCGCCCTTTGGGGGGCATCTGGCCTATTACACCCACGTCGGCCTTGCGGTCGGCCTTTTGATCGGTAGCGCCTATCTGCTGGGTAAGCTTCGAAAAACCCGCGGCGGCTGGCTGGCTTATCCTTTGATCTTGATGGTCATGTTTTCTAACTTGTATTTGATCAGCGCCCAGGCCAAGAGGAGTCTTATTTTCCAGATCAAACCTCAGCCGGACATGCGCTTGGTCGATGAGCTGGCCGTCATTGATCTGATGTATGAAGAAGCCGAGGGGAAGGGCTATACCGTCAGACTGACGGGCATCCCCTACCGGATCCAGACGGTCTGGGCCTATTTGTTTAAACAGTACGGCGTTCCCAAGTGGGGTTATTATCCGTTTTGGGAAACCGGCAACATCGAGGGGTTTGCTGGATATATGCCGCCGCCGAAATCCGGGACGACCTGCCTGCGCTATCTGATTCGCGAACCCTTGAAAGGCCTGCCGATTGACATCATCAACGAGGACATTAAAACGGAAAATATTTTTTCCAGAGCGACTTCGAAAAAAGAAATTGGCTGGTTTATTTGGGAAAAAAGACAGGCCCGGGATACAAATTGCCATGATAACAAGCCGATCTAATTGAGAGGGTCGGGCTCGGGAGTTTCAATTTCATAGAACAGCGGCAGACCGGAAGGAAGATAGATGACTGACTTTGCTTTGGGGATATAGTACTCGTGATTAAGGAGGTCTGACTCGAGCAAATAGTAGGTGGCAGGAGTGATCTTTAGAATTTCCGGGGCGTTGCGATTCTCGATGTTGGCAAAATAAACAGGGCGGTCGGCTAACTTTCGACCTCCCAGACCGAATTGGCTTGGAATTTCGGTAGTGAGTTTGTCCTCCTTGATTAGGGCCTGCATTCTGGTAATGGGATAGTCAGAGTAATAAAGATAGAAAATCAGCGGTTGTTCGTAGCTATTGGAGATGACTACCGGCCCAGCCTTTTTGTTGGCCGAGAGGATGACTTCTTTTAATCCCGCGTGCCATTGGCGCTGACTAAGAAAGACATAGCGATGGAAATAATCAAAAAAGTAGAAGGCAGATTCAAAGATCAGCAGTGGCAGTAGCAGAATCAAAAGATAGCGAGCCTTTCTTATTAGCACTGCCGCCCCCAAAGCGGCGAGAAGAATTAAGGGTACTAATAACAAGAAGCTTCTGGTGGCGTGCGCTCCCCCATCCCGGGTCAAGGAGCCGGGGAAAACAGCTAGGAGGGTAAGACAGACGATAAAAATCACACCTGGGAGGTGTGTTTTTCTGACGAAGAAGTAGAGACCAAGAAAGATAAATAAAGATTCGGTCTTAAGCAGCATGCCCCAGTCGGGCAAGGCGTGGCGAAGGTTAGAGTCGCCTTTGACAAAGAGAAACCTGGCCGACAATAGTTCGAACAGATTGTTACCTATCCGCTGGCTATAAACGACATATTTATTGCGAAAGACCTGGCTTAAAATTAAGGGTTTGGTACCAACAGGGAGGTCGTCACCCTGGTCGGCTTTTCTCATCACGTTGATTTCGGTCGGGGTGGTCGGGTCGGTAAAGATGGAAATGTAATTAAAGCGGGAGGCGGCCCCACCGGACAAAGCGATGGCTATTAGGGGCACAAATAAGCAGGCGAGACCAATCAGGAGTTTTTTATCTTTGATGTTTTTACCCAAGGTGGTGCCGGGAAAAAATAGAGTCACTAAAGGCAAGAAAAGAAGCGACAACTTGGCGGTGCTATAGATTAACGGGGTGAGAGCAAGGAGGAGAATGCCCAAGACAAGAAAAAGGTCTTTCTGCGTGGCAAAATAATTTTTCAGGCAATACAGTCCAAAGACAAAAAAGGCGAAGAGAGTAGTCACCTCGAAGCCAACCCGGGAGTAGGTAAAATGCCAAGGAGTAAGGGTGAGAAGCAGGGCGGCCAACAGACCGGTGGTTTTCCCAAAAAAGGATTTGACCAAAAGATAGATGGCGAGAACCCCCAAAATTCCCATGATAGCCGGCTCTAAGCGGACAGCCAGTTCAATATTGCCAATTACTTTCCCGAGGATGGCGGTCAAATAAATGGGAATGGCGGTTCGGACGTCAGAAAAAGAATGGAACTGGAGCGGCAGAAAATTACCATAGTAGTCGCGGCCTGACGCCAAAAGTGATTTGACCTGCAGAGCAACGTCAACCTCATCGGAAAAGAGGGCCGGCGGGTACTTTTGAAGAGACCAGAGCCGGGTGACGGCGGCCAGGATGAGAACGAGAAAAAGCAGTAGGTCGCCTTTGATAACTTTGATCACAATTCTATTTTACCCCTTGCCGCTTTGATATGGCGCGCACGGACTGCTGGTATTTTGGATTGGTCAAAACAACCCGATAAGCGGGAGTGTTATCAGGATAAGTGATTTCTTCAATTAAAGTCATCTGGTTGAGACTGATTTGCTGCTGTGAAATAGCGATGGCGTCCCCAACCAGATACTGCTCCTCGATCAGATCCGGTTCCCAGTTGATCGGGCGAACAGTGATCCGGCCAATATTTTTGACAGGGTTGCGGTTGAGGTTGGTGTAATACTCCGACAGAGGGACTTCAAAGTTTTCGCGCTGGTACTGCTCGGGGTTAAACTTGGTAAAGAAAAGTATCTGGCTGTATGGCTCCGCCCGAGCATTATCAATGACGACCGGTAGCTTCGGGTCCAAAGTGTTTAGCCGATCGACGACCCGCTGCCAACCGTAGTCCCAGTAGGGAGCGCGGAAATGTTCGTTGAGAACAATAACTGAACTGTAGAGATTAACTAAAGAATAGACGATGACGAGACCAAAAACAATGAGGGCGGTTTTACGCAAGAGAGGGGAGATAAGTTGGTAGACACGGATAAGACCCAAGGAAACGATAAAGGTAAGCGGGATGACCAGGGGCAGGGCACGAATGGTGGTAAACGGATCCCGGGTAATGGCGGCGGGGAGGGGCGAAATTAATAATAGAGCGAGCATAAAAAAGCGCAGTTCACCGAGTTTCTTTTCGATTGCCAGGCGATAAAGACCAAAAAGATAGAAGGGGTACTGCCAGGTGAAAAGGGTGGCCAGGTCCGGAAAAGAACTACGCGGACCATAATCACCCAAGAGGAAAAGATTGCGGGGGGAAAAATAAGATAAGTAGAGCGCGAAAAATTCTTTGGTGGTTAAATACCAGCGGGCGTTGATCAATGAGGCCAATGGTCCTTGATACCAGGAAAGATGGCCGGAGGGGGCTTGAGTAAAGATATTGAGCGTGGCGGCGCGAGCCAAAAAACCGGGAGTGAACATGATCGACAGCGTCGGCAGAGAAAGAAGCAGGCCGAAGACAAAAGCGGCTAGAGCGAACCGGCGATGAGAAGGAGAAAACAGGAGGCGGCAATAGCGAACAAACAGAAGGAGGAGCAGTAACGGCACAATCAGCCGCTGTGAGTGATAGGTGGGAATGGTGATGGCAAAGAAAAAGGCGGACAGGATCAACAGGGGCGGCTTTTTAAGCGCAAGATAAAAAGAATAAACGGCCAGGAGCAGGAAAAATAAGGCGACATTACATTCAAAGTTGGTGCGGCCAAAAAGAGTGTGCCAGGGCGAAATTGCCAGTATAAGTGAGGTCAATAGGGCCAGGGCCGTGGCCGGGGCTGGTTTGGGGATGAGCTTTCTGGTGAGCAAATAAATTAAGGGCAAGGTCAGCACGGAAAAGAAAAATGAGGGGAAGCGAACGGTAAAAGGAGTGAGATCAAAAATGGGAATCAGGGGAACAATCAGATAGATGTAAACGGGCGTCTTGAAATCAGCGAAGGAACGAAAAACAATCGGGAGGGCTTTCCCAAATTCATCTTTGCCGGTCTTGAGAATCGAGTAGGCATTGTAGCCCTGAGCGGCTTCATCGAGATAAAGACCGGCGGGAGCTTGCCCCAAGCGATAAAAGCGAATAATAAGTCCCAGAACGGTAATGAGGAGAAGGAGAATGAGGGGGATAAATTTTTTCATGGATGGAGGTTAACAAAGGCCCTTAAGTATTGAGGGATGGAAAAAATAACAAGAAAGATGGCGACGGCGACAAAGAACCTCGGTTTTTCTGTTCTCATCTGCTTGATGCCGTGAAGCATGAAAACGGCCAAAATCGGATAGAGAACAAAATCGACCTTATCAAAATTGGCCAGTGAAAACAAGGCGGCGAGACCGAAGAAGATAACAAGCAAGATCTTCCCGGCCTTTAGGGAATTAAAGCAATAAAAAGCGTAGAGCAGGAAAATCAAGGAAGGAAAGGGGAACTTTTCGAGATTAAGGTTTTCGCGAATGATCTCCCTGGGGTGGAAACCAAAAAAGTAATTATTGGGATCGGTGAGGGCAAAAAAGTTGGTCTTGAAACGGCCATAAATAAAGGTGGCTTTGTTATTGAATAGCCGGCCGAATAGGTCGTTGCCATAAACGGATCTTTTGGCGTTAATGATCAGCGGCGCCTGGTCATCGGGGGCGAAGATGGAGAAGCGGAAGTAGTTTCCGATATCATTGCCGATATCTTTATAAGAATTTGTGAGCGCCAGGCTAAGCGGCCAGAGGGCGAGGGTGAGACAGATGACAAGATTATTTAAAAGCTTCATTTGGGTTAGGCTTCATTATATGATTAGCTAGTGGGATTTTTAAAGAAATACTTTATCGCGTACGGTATTGTGGTTTTGCTTTTGGTGGTCTTTCTGAAGTGGCACAAGGAAAAATCGTTTAGTAATGACCTCTTGACCCAAATGCTGACGGCTCAATCGAGATCTAAGTACCGGACTGACGACCCCTGTCTTTATACCCTGGCCGGTGAACCGGAAGTAGCCGGTCAATACTTGAAACTGACTTTTTTATGCCCGGGAAAAGAGGCCAGATTTTCGCTCGATTACCGGGCAATTGTCAAAAAAACCGTCGGTGGAGCAATTGAGGAGCTTTTCCGGCTGAATGGGGTGACCTTGGACTCATCTAAATTAAAATGTAAACAGGGTGGTCGAGAGGTGTCCCTAACGGACCCAATCGTGAACCAGGATAATATTGAATGCCTAGTTTTATGAATAAAAAAAGTTGGTTAATCGGTTTCTTTTTGTCTCTGGTTTTGGTCATCGGCTATCAGCTAAGGGTAAAAAATTCAGTGAATGTCCCCCTTCCGGGCCAATCCTTGGATGAATACAGCAATGCCTGGGTTGGTCTTTCCCTGATTCGTCTG
>Ga0209541_10000831_pt1 | contig 61417 bp, 59 predicted proteins | sample RifCSPlowO2_01_FD_184027 | JGI IMG/M metagenome (GOLD analysis project Ga0209541, IMG submission 184027) | Groundwater microbial communities from Rifle, Colorado - Rifle CSP2_plank lowO2_0.1 (SPAdes) (version 2) | ecosystem: Environmental > Aquatic > Deep subsurface > Groundwater | place... | reverse complement strand
AAGTAGGATTAGTTTAAGATCAGATATATTAGGAATGACTATCGATCTGATTTGCAAGAAAATTAGCTATTTGGGAAACCTGTCCCAAGGCCGTTACCAACTGTAAACTTTATATATTACCAATTGTAACCAATATATATGATATTCAGGGAATTCAACACCAAATTCCTAGGCACCAAAATAAAGATAAAGATAGTGCTATACATACTTTCAGGCGCGGGGCCTGTTGGGGAAAGGGAACTGGCAAGGTCAATAAACACATCCCACGTCGGCGTAGGCAAGGCTTTGAGGGATTTGGAGAGCGTCAACTTCTTGAGGAAAACAAGAATAGGCAATGTGAATGTATGGTCTTTAAATGAGAAAAGCTTCGCCTATTTTGCCACAGACCTCCAAAAGCTTGCAAAGGCGCAGCCGCTTATCGACATAAAACAGCGTATAGAGGAAGATTTTGGGGGATACAATTACATCAAAAAAACCGTCCTGTTCGGTTCCGTCGCTGAGGGCACAGAAAAAGACTCGTCTGACATAGACCTCTTTATATTGGTCGATAAAGAAGAGCACAAAAAAACAGCTTTGAAAATAGTTCTGGAAAAAAGTGACTATTACAAAGAGAGATATGGAAACCCAATTTCTCCAATTATTATGACAGAAAAAGAAGCCGAAAAAAATCCTAGGCTAATGGAAAATATCAGAAGGGGGTTAGTTATATGATAGTCTCTGTTGAAAAATGGAAAGGGAAGGGTGTTTACCTTGTGAGGGCAGAACAATATCTAAGGGCCGCTGAAAACTCATTTAAAAATAACGATTGGGACGCAGCTGTTGGAAACGCAATACATTGCATTATATCTGCCGCTGACGCTTTCTGTATAGACCTTAAAACCCAGCGGTATAAAGGGACTGACCATAGGGAGGCCGCCGAGTTTTTTGCAAGAATCATTTCCAACAACGAGCACAAAAAAGCAACACAAAGGCTTTTTGACGTGATTCAAATAAAGACAGACGCTGAATATGGTGACAAAAACCTTGGCCAAAAAGAAGCCAGTTCGGCAAAAATGAATGCTGAAAGATTCTTGGGGTATGTTAAGGCGTGTATATCAACTAGCTAAATAATTCGGGGGCCTTCAAAGTTTATAAGCGTAACTAACCAATATTTGATATAATGTAGCGAAGGGACGAACATGACTATGTCATGTCCCATTAACTGTTATGGCTGGATTAGATATTTTACTAGGAAACATGCAACAGCTGAAGTTCTTCGACTTCCTGTTCCCATTCTTGCTAGCTTTGGCCATTTTCTATGGTGTTTTAACATTTGCTCTTGGTGGGATGGGAGACGATAAGAAAAAAATCCTACCAAAATCAGCAATCTCCTTGATCTCTTTGGTCGCAGCATTCTTTGTAATGAACTATACAGGCACAGTTGGTACAGGCATATCAACATTCTTCTCCGGCCTATTCGGCGGCGGCCTGATAGTTGCATCAGTAATATTGGTCATAATTGTATTATTCGGCCTAGCTGGTTTCAGGATCCACGACCAAGTCAAAGGCAAATGGATAGGCCTCATCCTTGGAATAATAGTCTTAACCGTTGTGATGATATTCTTCGGTGCAGGAAACGCAATACCAGGGCTTCAAAGCCTAAACCTCGACAGCAGCTTCTGGACAATAATTGTTTTTGTAGTCATCCTGATAGCTGTATTCGCATTCCTAGGGCATGGTGATGGTGCAGCTGCTGGTAAACCGACTTAACAAGGCTCATATTAATTCTACAACTGGTTGCACAACTAATTTACAAAATTAATTACAAATAAACCTACCTTTCCCTTTTCCTAAGCTTTCAAACCAATTTTAAATATAACCAAAAGATAAACTATATTGTGTGGTGATAGAATGAATAAAAAAATAGAAGGGCTTAAGACAAAAGTCTTGCCTGTGTTAAAGCAGCATGGTGTAGTAAAGGCAGGTCTGTTCGGTTCTATTGTGCGAAATGAGGAGACAGAAGGCAGCGACATAGATATCCTAGTACAGTTTAGAAAGGGCAAGACCTTGCTGGATTTAATCGGGTTGGAGCGGGAACTTAAAACAGTGCTTGGAAGGGAAGTTGACATAGTCACTTACAATTCCATTAACCACTTGCTCAAACAGAGAATATTGGACGAGGAGGTAAGGTTGATGTGAACAAGGACCCATTGGTTTTCCTCAATCACATAACGGAAAGCATAGGAAAAATAGAGTCGTTTTCCAATAATCTTTCCAAGCAGGAGTTTTTGAAGGACGAGCTTAGGCAAAGTGCCATTATAAGGCAATTAGAAGTGATTGGGGAGGCAGTCAAGAACTTGCCAATAGATTTCATCAATAGGTACCCATCTGTGCCTTGGGGTAACATAGCCGGTCTTAGGAATAAGCTGATACATCACTATTTTGGGGTTGATTTGAACCTAACATTTGATGTTGTGAAGACCAAAATACCGGAACTGAAAACAGAAATAAAAAAGATTTTGTCTGAGTTTGAATCAGAAAAGAATCCGGAGTAGCTACCTTTCCCTTTTTCTCAGCGATTCAACAACGTCAGAAAGCGACCTTGTAGTTTCAAGCAAGGCAGAAAGGCTACTCTTCATTACGGTTTCCATGCCCTCCATCTTGGACGAAAGGTCGCCAATGGACTCCTTGTATGTGTCGATCTTTGTTGAAATCTCCTTGCCCTTGTTATTCTCCTCCATACCAACCTGGGCAATCTTTTCTTCTAAATCAGCAAGTCGCGACTCAAAACCTCCAAATTTCTCTTCAATTTCAGCAAGCCTCGACTCGACGCTCTCCCACCTCTCAGCAACAACCTCCTCAATCAAAGCCTCAACCTCCCTTTTATCAACACTAGGATGAGGAGCAGGAGACGGCATTCTAGCTGGAAAAGAAGGTCTTGAAGGGACGGGCCTGTGGCCAACCTCTGGCAGCCTTAGTGGATGGCTTTCAACGTCTTCGCGTGGGTATAAGGGCTCACCCTTTTCCCTTGGCTTAATCGAACGCTCTTTAACAGGGAAATCAGGGCTTTCAACACCAGCCTTTATGGAATGCTTAACTGCCCTTTCCACATCAAATTCTGTATATCCCTGGTTCTTCAACATCTTGGTTATTTCCGGCTGCGATAGCCCTTTAGCTGCAAGCGCAGAAACCTTCTCAGCAAGATAAGCGCTCTGGGCCATTGGTGGTCTCTTAGTCTCTAAAGGCTCTGGAGGCGGAACCCTTTCGAGCTTGCCTGTAACAAACCGTTCCGGTGGCCTCTCTGATCTATGGCCAACTTCAGGCATCTCCAGCGACCTCTTAAGATGGGTTATGTCAGTGGCGGGGTTTTTAGGTTTAAACAAACCACCGCTTTCGCGTTCTGTTGGGTGTTTCTTTTTTGCAAAAAGTGCCATAACTATATTTATCCGTTTCCCCTCTTAAATAACAAGATTATAACAGTTTACCCTTTGACCCCTTACCAAGCATCCTTTCAATCTCACCTTTCGTGACAAACTGCGATTTTATCGGATCGTACATCTCCATGGTCTCCTTGACCGCAACTATATCTGATTTGTCAGCCTTCATACCAATCAGCCTAACAACCTCCTTTATCTGGGACTCAATTTCCGTGAGCCTTTTATCAGTCAAGTCAACTCCCTGCTTCCTTATTTCATCCAGGGCCTTTTTGTTCGTCTTGTCCTTGTCAAACAAATCCTCGCTAAGGCCGTCCAGGTTCGTCTCCAAAGCCTTTACAGAATCCTCGAGGGCCCTCACCCTTCTCTCAACATCCCCCATCCTTCTGTCAAACCTGTTCAAAATGACCGGTACGTCCCTTTCTGTTATTCTAGGCATAGTATATTATTGTCTCAATCCAATTATAAAGTGTGCGAGGAAATAGAATTTATCTAGTTGTTTAGCCATATAGTAATATGCCCGAAGATTACGAATTTAATGAAGAATCAGGAACGCTGACAGTCAACCTTCTAGGCTTCCTTTATGGCGCTTCTATAGAAGACTATGAAGAAGTGATGGCTAGGACCATTAATTATATTTTGAAAGAAAAGACTGTGAACTCTGTGATTCTGCTCAAGGAAAGGGAGTATGAGTACGGTCCTGACCAGACCAAGATGCTTGTTGAGATTGCAGATTTAATAGAAGATATTGTCAAAAGCAACCTGATTTTCCAATTGGACACCGACAAATACAGGCGAGAGCATCACCAAGCCGCGAGACTGGTGCAAGAATGGACATCGAGGGCTCAACACATAATATCACTGATAAAAAAAGATCCTATTGGAGCCTATGTGGAGACAACAAGGGAGATACGCCACATAAACATTGGCAGGAAAAATGCCCCACCAGCCATTAGGGATGCATACAGTGATTATGTAATCAAAATTCTCGAGGTAATAAAAGAAAGGTTCGAAAAAACCGAGCTGATAAAAAAGGCAATAGCCACAGACCAGCTAGCCGGTTACCGCCTTGGTGACAGGTCAATATACCGCGACCTCTTTATGCCGTCTGTCAGGCCAAACTTCATGCTCACAAGGTATATGGTCACCCCACCAGAAAAATCTAGGGTCATAGACCGTTATACAATCGAGGGGACGGACATAGAAGTCCAAATACTCCGCGCGCCAGGAGAAATTCACAACATCTACCACATCGTGCCGCCGGAATTCAAGCTTTCCGAAGCGCACTATACTGTTTTAGATGCTGCAAGAAGGCAGATGATTTCGCACCAGCCAAAATCTGTTGAGTTTGTGAAAACAGAAGACAGGAAATATATTTACAACATCGGCGAACAGTTGATCAGGGATATAGCAATGAGGACCCGCCCGCCTGTGGCTTTATCTGCAGAGTCGCTAGAGAAGTTGGCAACGATTTTGACAAGATACACAGCTGGTCTAGGTGTTCTGGAAATCCTGCTACAAGACCCAAAAATCCAGGATATCTACATCAACTCACCGATAGAAAGGTTGCCAATATTTATCAAGCACCAAGACTTTGAGGAATGTAAAACCAACCTGATACCAACACATGAGGATGCAGATGCGTGGGCAACGAGATTAAGGATTTACTCTGGCCGCCCACTAGACGAAGCCAATCCAATCCTGGATACAGAAATGACGGTTCCTGGCGCGCACGCAAGGTTCGCTGTGATAACAAGAACACTGTCTCCTGAAGGCCTCGGTTTTGCAATCAGAAGGCACAGGGACAAGCCTTGGACACTGCCTTTGTTTATCCGCTCCAACATGCTCGATTCCTTAACAGCTGGTCTCCTATCTTTTTTGATGGACAATAATGTTGGCCTCCTTGTTGCAGGTGGCAGGGGTTCAGGTAAAACATCCCTTCTCGGCTCCTTGATTTCAGAAATGCTGCCAAAAACAAGGATAGTCTCTCTAGAGGATACTTTGGAATTGCCAATCTCCCAATATAGGCAGCTTGGTTACAATATAGAGAGCTTAAAGTCAAGGTCTGTGATAACCCAAATTGAAACAGAGATTTCCCCTGATGCAGCGTTGAGGACGGCACTGAGGTTAGGCGATTCTGCCCTGATAATTGGTGAAATTAGAAGTTTGGAGGCCAAAGTTTTGTGGGAGGCTATGAGGATAGGGGCTTTGTCCAATGTGGTTGCAGGCACAATCCATGCAGACTCTGCTTACGGTGTTTTTGACAGGGTTGTAAACGATTTAGGCGTGCCACCAACTAGCTTCAAAGCAACAGATATTGTTTGTGTTTGCAGGAACCTGAAGACAGCGGGCGGCCTAAAAACATTCAAAAGGCTTATTGGTGTAACAGAGGTTAGAAAGCATTGGGACAAAGATCCATTAAAAGAAGGGGGTTTTGTAGATTTGATAACACATGGGTTTGAGAAAAAGACCCAGAAAGATTTGTGGAAGCCTTCCGATACATTGGTTAATGGTGAATCAGAAATTTTGGAGAGGATAGCTAATTCTGTGAGAGAGTGGTCAGGCGACTGGGAAGGTGTGTGGGAAAACATCCAGCTGCGATCAAAAATAAAACAGACAATGGTTGACACCTCCCTAAAGATTGACAAAGACCCTGCAAAACCAGAACACATAGAGGCTGATTGGGTAAACAAGTGCAACATCCAATTCCACATGATTTCTGAAAAAATCGCAGAGGAGGCTGGCAGGCTTGATTCGAAAAGGATATACACTGAGTGGCTTGATTGGTACAAAAATGAGGTGACAGGCAAACCGACAATTGTGAAAAGGAAATAAACTGCTTCTACACTTAATAAGTCCCCTCAAAACAATATAATATATGTCCAAACCAATGAAGAAGCGCCCTAGTCCTATTGACAAAAAAATAAGGCAAGCCCCACCGAGGTTGCAAAGAAAACTAAAAAGTTATGTTGAGCTGGAAAGGAGCATCAGGCCTCGGGAGTATACACAGTACAAAAAAGAAAAAGAGGCAAAATTAAATTTCTTCGAAAAATATACAAATGCGTCGGTCAAGTTCATAAAAGTCAGTCCAGACAAAGGCACGCGGGAAAATCTTCAGGAAGCAATAAGGTTTGCTGGTTTGAGGACCACTCCGACAGCAGTGATGTCTGGGATGGTTTTTTCTTTGTTTCTGTCCATCATAATCGGTGTGGTCTCGCTATTTATCTTCGGCTTCGGCAGCTACCTTCTGACAATAATTATCGTAATAGTGGGTCTGGCCTTCAGCTTCTCGATCTTGAAGTATCCGATCAACCTTGTGAAAACGATGAGGATAAGGTCAGCCTCCCAAATGGTTTTAGCAATCCTCTATATGGTCGTCTCGATGAGGATATCCCCCAACCTGGAACGCGCCCTGAAGTTCGCAGCAAAAAACATAACAGGTGAGCTTGCTTGGGACATGAGAAGGATTTTATGGGGAATCCAGTTAAGAAAATACAACTCGGCCGAAGAAGCAATAACAAACTATATTGTGCGATGGAAAACAGAGAACGAAGAATTTTCAGAGGCGTTGCGTCTTATAAAGGATTCAGAATACCAAACGCCTGACAGGGCAGAAGCCACATTGGACCAGGCGCTTACTATAATTTTGGAAGGGACAAAAACCAGGATGAAGCACTACACACAAGACCTGAGGATGCCTGTCATGGTAATCCACATGATGGGTATAGTTTTGCCTGTTTTAGGTACTATAATGGCTCCGTTAGTTGCTGTTTTCATGGGCGGTGCAATTGGTGCACACCACTTTATAATTGCCTATGATGTTGTCCTGCCACTTGTGATTTTGTGGTTCATCAACAGCACACTGAGAAAAAGGCCAGTCACATTTTCACAAATAGACGCGAGCAAGCATCCAGACATCCCACCAAAGGGCTGTTTCTTGGTTGGCAAAAAAAGAAAATCCGCGTTCCCTGCATTGCCAATAGCATTGATAGTTTTGATAGTAATTTTGACGCCGCCAATTTACTATTTCATCCAAAATCCAAACATGCTGATACCACAGCCTGGCGCCTTTGATAAAGGTGAACAGTTCCCTGCGGACGGTTTGTTGATGTCCATCCTTATAATCTTCGGTATAGCCATGTCAATTGCTGTTTATTATTTGTTGACAACCTTCCAAGCCAACAGGATACAGAAAAAAATAGAGAGCACAGAAGGCGAGTTCGAGCTGGCCTTGTTCAAGTTGGGTAACCGTGTTGGTGCTGGAGTCCCTGCAGAAGTCGCGATGGAGCGCGCAATAGTTGACATGAAAGATTTGGCAATCTCTGACCTTTTTGTAAGGGCCTTAACCAACATAAGACGGCAGGGAATGACACTTGAAAACGCCTTCTTTGACAAGACTTATGGAGCCATCCGCTACTACCCAAGCCGCCTAATAAAAAACATAATGTCCGCCGTTGTCGACACAGCCAAAAGGGGAATAGGCTACGCCTCCGAGTCCATGATGACGATTTCCAAATACCTAACCAACATCAGGGAGACACAAGAATACATAAGGGACATCCTCTCAGAAACCGTCAGCTCGATGAAATTCCAGGCATACATTTTGACCCCGATGATCACAGGTTTAATAGTGTCAATGTCCCAGGTCATAACCGATGTACTAGTGAAGCTAGGCCAAGGCCTGTCGTCTGTAACAGCAGGTGCTGGTGGGGTGGCAGATTCAATAAAGGTCAAAGGAATTTTCGGCGATGTGGACAAGGCAATACCGCCTGCTATATTCCAGCTGATTGTGGGGGTTTATTTGGTCGAAGTTGTCCTGATACTCGCCATATTCCTGACAAAAATCCACTACGGCAACAACCAAATAATACAAAGGAATTCTGCTGCCAAGATGCTGATAGTTTCGATGGTTGTTTATGTGATGGTGTCCTTAATATCCAGCATGATGTTCTCAGGCTTGATAAGGAACGCGCTTTCAGGCATCGTAGGTGGATAGCACACTTTTATTTCTCCAACAACATCTTATAGTTATGGAAATAACAAATCAGGAAGAGCAAGTGCAAATACTTACTTTCGGTTTTATATTCACCATGGCAATATTGCTGATTTTGATAGCTGTCTTGTTTTTCTTCTTCTGGAGCCACGGCATTTCAGGAAACCCAACAAACATAACTCCATCCTTCTCGACACTTGTGCCGCCAAGCCCTTGAGGTGTGATCTAAGTAACACTTAAAGCCCCAGGCGAGAGTCGAACTCGCGGCCTTTGCCTCTTTGGGTTTTTTCCGTCAACGCTTTTGTATCAGCAAAAGGGTTGTTACCAAGGCAACGCTCTACCATTGCTCACTTTCTAGTGCAGGTTCGTGTCTCGTACCCATTTGAAAAGACACGAGACATCTCAGCATTCACATGATAGTGAGATGCTGACTTTGATTTACGCACCGAAAGAAGTGCTGAGCCACTGAGGCAATTGTCTGTCTTGATTACCATTATATAAATACTCAAGCAATATTAATCTACCTATAGACCGACACTGATCCACAGATCAGCGTCCACTCTGTGTGGGGTCTTTGTCTAATATACCCTCTTTCTTTTCAAAAAAGAAAGAGCCTTATAACCCAGAAAGAAAAGGTTACAAATAAGGTTGGAGAAATCCAAGATTTGGACATTGGTAGGATAGCAGGCTCCAAGCTCGTTGGAGCTATGAGGTTTTTTGAGATTCTCAAAGAATCAGTGACATGAAGAAACCTGCGGATGGGGGTTCGATTCCCTCAGACCCCATTACTCCTTTTAAGTAATGACAAAAACAAGCTTTATAAAGCCTGATTTTAAAGATAGAATATGAACAATAGAGCCTTGTCTATTGGTGTCGTGGTTATATTGGCAGTAGTTTTAGTCTTCGTAGCCTTGCCTTTATCCCAGCCAACAGCTGAAGTCATAGTGAAGCAGCCTCTGAACTTCAAGATCGCGACCATGGCTGTGTGCCAGGAAAAGGATGGCCAGAACTTCTGCGAAGACAAGCTTTTCTACAAATGTGGAGATGAGGTAAAAGAGGTTTCAGGCCCTATAGTTTGTGACGGCAAAACCTATAATTTTGATTTGGACAAGTTGGGATCAGGAACTTTTAACCCTAACTGGTCAGATCCAAGGGACGCTGATTTCGTCGCCAACTGGATAGCTGAGAAATAGTTCACAGTTCGCCTTATAAAACTAGGCTGTTAGATTTCATATGGTAAGACAAGAAGCGGTGGACAGATTGAGAACATTGGGTGTTTTCACAAGACAAGTCGCAGAAAGCGCAGAGATATTTGAAAGATATGGGGATGTCGACGGTATATCTGAGGGGATTTCAAGACCCGGTTGGACAGTTGGTACACAGCAGTTTATCTATTTTCATCTGGGGGAGATATTAAAAAACCCTGACTATAGAGCCGTGTTTTTAGATGAAGCCCAAAAACAACTTAGGGATACAGGTGTACGAAGCGAACATATAGAAGAGTATTTCCAGTCTGGTGCTGATCCATCACTTGTATTTTCTGTCAGACATGGGGAAGAGTATGATCGTACTGTGAGATCCACTTTTGTTAATGCAGCCGATGCATTTGCCCTTCGTAAAATACGAGGATGGCTAGGTTTTGAATAGTTCACAACTCAAACTCAAACAATTTGTACTTTACCTTGATTTTAAACCCCGCATCTTTTAACTTCTTAATCTTCTCGGATTTTCCACCGCCCTTTAAAATATTTCCTGCAAGCCCCATCTCTACAATCGCAAATGGGTCCTTCACATCTATTTTCAATTCCTTGTTGTTGAGGGTTATGTCAAGCAGCGGTTTGCCGTTTACAGAAACCTGCGCCTCACCGCTACCTTTCAGAGTCTTCAGAATATCAGCAAGTTTGAGGTTTATCATTGGACGCACAGAGTTATGAAAAACCTATTTCCACTTCCCTTTCTTTTTCCCTTCTTTCTGCCTGACCAAAGTTATCTCAACTTCGCCGCTCAGCTTGACTTGTGTGTTGCCTAGGCTGAACTGTATTCCGCTAAGGTTGAGTTTTGTTGAAGTCTCTTTGCCTTCCATGAATTCCAGCGCCTTTAAAAGAAGCTGTTCCTTGTTTTTCAAAAGTTCTTCCAAAATATCCATATAGTATTAGACAGACATGAGATGCCTGCCCTACACCTCCACTTTGTTTAATATATAATAAGGGACTAGACTAAATAAATATAGCGTGGATTATGGAGAATATTGTTGTTGGCAGGGACGAAGACGATGAAGCCAAGTATGGTGAGACAGGGACTGTTTTTATTGGGAAACATCTTGTTGGCGAAGGCGACGAAGCCCACACAACCAACCCTGTTTTAATGGATGTTGTCAAGCCGCATATCGTGCTTGTTGTCGGAAAAAGGGGGACGGGGAAGTCTTACTCAGGCGGCGTCATAGCAGAGGAAATAACCTTGCTGCCAAAAATCGTGAAAGAGAATTTAGCTACAGTAATAATAGACACAATGGGAATTTTCTGGAGCATGAAAAACCCAAATGACCGCGCAGCCGAAGCCCTGAAAGATTGGAGCTTCGAATCAGAAGACGGTAAAAGGGTGTTAAAGCCAGCTGGCGTTGAAGTCAAGCTATTTGTTCCAAAAGCCTATGTGAAAAGTTACAGGGAGGCTGGTGTTGAAGTTGATTCTGCGCTAACAATGCCCTGTGGCGAGCTGTCAGCAGATGATTGGATTGTGACCTTTGGCTTCCAGTCAATAGACAAGCATGGTATAGCAATCGCCCGCGCAATAAAAGCTGTGAAAACCAAATACAACGACAAGTATGCGATTTCTGACATAATCAAGGCAGTAGAATTAGACAAGAGGATAGAACCAGACGTCAAGGATGCCTTGATAAACAGGTTTGAAGCAGCTGAAGACTGGGGCGTGTTCGCAGAAGAAGGGACGCCAATAAAGGACCTTTTACAACCAGGTGTTGTTTCAGTGATTGATGTCTCCCATTACATGCGTGTGTCCGGTGGTTGGAGTGTGCGATCCTTGTTGGTTGGGATTTTGTCCAGAAAAATTTTCATGGAAAGGTTGATGTCCAGAAAATCCGAGGAATTTGAAATGATGACAGGCGAGAAAAAGAAAAGAATACCGATGGTCTGGTTGCTTATTGATGAGGCTCACCAATTTGTTCCAAATGATAAGGAGACTGCATCCACCGATCCTTTACTAACCTTAATAAAAGAGGGAAGGGAGCCTGGTATATCAGTCCTTTTAATGACGCAGCGGCCTGGAAAATTGCACGAGGATGTCTTGTCTCAAGCTGATTTAATTATCTCTCACAGGCTCACATCCAAAGCAGACATAGATGCCCTTAGATCCATCATGCAGACATATATGATCGAGGATATCCAAGATTATTTGAATGCCCTACCAAGGACGAAAGGTTCAGCCTTAGTTTTGGATGATAATTCAGAAAGATTGTATGGTATCCAAGTCCGCCCAAGAATCAGCTGGCATGCTGGAGGCTCGCCTGCAGCGATCAAAGAGAAAAGCAAATTCGAGTGAGATATGAAGAAATCTCTCCAAGAAATCCAAGACTTCTACGAAAACCTTGGTTATTCTGGTGAAAACCTTCGGCGATCTTTACAGAAAGATAAAGATTATACTAGAGTTTTCAAAGAAAGAGAACAAAAACTGACCAAAAAACTTGCTATCACGCAATCTGAGAAAAAGAAATATGTTTTATCAACTGACATTGACTATCAAATACTTGAAAAAATAAAGCTTCTGGAAAAGAAGAATTTGAAAAAAGAAGACGCAGTTTTTGTTAAATTCATAAGATCTCAATTGGAGCGTGAATGGAGAAAACCGCTACTGAAAATGTTAGACAGACTCCTGAGTAAGTATGACTAAGAAATGAATCCTAGCGAAGATGGCAACCGCCATTAATGCAGCTTGGTATACCTGTGTATAAACCATCGAAGCCTTGGTACTGGATGTTTACCTCTCTGGATTTCAAGAAGCGTCCACAAACAGACTTGACATTTTGAATTTCAGATTCTATGTTTTGTATTTTCTCTTTGGTTACACTATCTATAACACCAAACACGCTGTTTACGATTGACAGCTTAGACCCCTTATAAACGTAAAAGCTTTCATTTAAAACAACACAATCTTCATCGGTTTTACAGTTGTACTTTGATGTTTGAGTGAGGTCAATAAAATCTACTGCGTTTTCAACACACTCTTTATATGGTTCTGTTATACTTTCTGGGACCAAAGACTCTATTCTACTGGTTATCTCATCTAGAGCTTCCCTATTCTCTGTTATTATCAAGTCACCAAATCTTACATTCTTGTTAAGATTGTTTATGGAAATATTTAATGTTTTACTGTAGGTTGGAGCCCGGTTTATCATCAAATCCGTTGAGTTAAACTGTTTTTCAAAGAACCCTTTGGAAACAATGTAATTAGTTAGGTTACTCAACTCCTCGATTGTAATAGATATCGCATAATATGTCGTCTCTTTTCCATCAGCGGGGTTGGTTGAGCTAAACTCGAAGGAATTGTTTGATAGTGAGTAAAACTCATCGAGTCCGCCAAGTGTGTGTACAACAAGCCTGATCAAAGTACTAGAGTTTTCATCAATGGTTGGTTGTTTGGTGTTAGAACATCCACTGACCAAAACCACACTTATTATCAAGCAAGCCAAAAGCCATTTATGCATATATATTCAGTTGCAATAAACTTTATATACAGTTATGTCAAATCAAAAAGAAAACGTAATAATCAGCCTTGGTGGATCAATTGTTGTGCCTGAGAAAATCAATATAGAGTTTTTGATGAAGTTCAAATACATGATTCTCAAACACCTCCCAACAAAAAGATTCTTTATTATAATAGGTGGAGGCAGGACTGCCCGCGAATATCAGAATGCTGCCCTTGTTGTTTCTAGTGTTGACGATGAGGATAGGGATTGGCTGGGCATCCATGCCACAAGGCTGAACGCTCACCTGTTGAGGACAATTTTCAAAAAACACGCTTACAAGAGGGTCCTCAAAAACCCAACAGAAAAACCAGAGTTCGAGGAGGACATCCTTATAGCAGCTGGTTGGAAGCCTGGTTTTTCAACAGACTATGACGCTGTTTTGATTGCCAGAAATTACAATGCCAAAACAATCATCAACATCACCAATGCTGGATTTGTTTATGATAAAGATCCGAGAAAATTCCCTGAGGCCAAACCGCTTACAAAAATAAGTTGGAAATCTTTCAGGAAGCTTGTTGGAAACAAATGGTCGCCTGGTTTGAACATGCCATTTGATCCGGTGGCTTCCAGGATGGCTGAAAAATTGAAGTTAAAAGTGATAATTACCGGACCCGATTTAAAAAATCTGGAAAATATTTTGCAAGGTAGAAATTTCACAGGAACGATAATTCAATAGCTCCACAAAACCCTGTATGCAAAATGTGGGTTCGAACTTGTTGTGTTCGTCATTGCGCGGATCTCTGATTCAGAAGCATAAGGATCTAATTGATGCTCTAGTTCATGGTCTGCAACAGGTACTGCTTTATCTGAATCTCTTTCCAAACTACCTCGACCATATAACTTAAATCTATTACTCTGCACTTCTGTAAACCCTAATAACCCAGGGCCGCCTTCTTCGTCCATCTGATAGTCTGTTATAAAGTGCACTTCCCAATAACCCCTCAACCTTCTTGTTGAACCTTCCCTATACTTATCAACATATTTCGGTTCATTGAGAGCTTGTTCAAAATCTAAAGTAATAGAATAATGATCTATATCATGCTCTTCTAGGCTAGTTGTGATTGGCTTACCTGACTTAGGTTCTATCATAGGCAACCTTCTAACCCTTTTCAAATCTAAAACTTCCATAATTCCTTAATAGACTGAAAATATATAAACCTGCAAATAGCGCAATTGGTCCCACTAATATATATCCCCAATCAACCAATCCTAAACCCACTGTCTTGAAAGCTGCCTGTAAAGGCGGCAAATAAACCACTGCTAATTGCAGAGCTAAAGATACAATGACTGCCAAAAACAAATATTTGTTTGAAAAGAGCTTTGTTTTATAATTAAATCTTATCGCATAAGTTAAAAACAGCTCAAACAAAACAAGACTTGTAAATGCAACTGTTCTTGCTTTGTCAATTCCTTGAGCAAGATTTGTCTGGAAAAAGTAGAGTACAGATCCTGTTATAATTAATCCCACAACAAGAATGTAAATAAACATATTTTTTCCTAGTATTTTCTCTCTCGGGTTTCTTGGCTTCCTATCCATGATGTTTTTGTCTGGTGGATCAACACCCAAAGCGAGAGCAGGTAGGCCATCTGTTATCAAGTTTATCCATAACAACTGCAAGGCTGTCAAAGGAATTGCATATTGATCGCCAAATTGGAATCCAATAAAAACAGATAAAGCGATAATTAGGACCTCTGCAATATTTGCTGAAAGTAAAAGCTGCACAAACTTCTTGATATTATCATAAATTGATCTCCCTTCTTTTACAGCAGAAACAATGCTTGAAAAATTGTCATCTTTCAAAACCATATCTGACGCCTCTTTCGCCACATCTGTCCCAGTAATCCCCATTGCAATCCCTATGTCAGCCCTTTTCAAAGCAGGCGCATCATTAACACCATCACCAGTCATAGCAACAATATTATTCTGTTTTTTCAGGGCCTCCAAAATCTTTGTTTTGTACTGAGGGGAAACGCGCGCATAAATAGAAACCTTTTTGGAAATCTCTGCAAGTTGCTTTTGATTTAGTTTATCTAATTGGTCTCCTGTTATCACATCACCAACAATACCAATCTTTTCTGCAACTGCTTTTGCTGTGTTTGCGTGATCTCCGGTTATCATAACAACTCTTATTCCAGCTTTCTTGCACGTCTCAATTGCTTGCGCAACACCATCTCGTGGAGGATCAATCATCCCCATTAAACCAACAAAAACCAAATCCCTCTCAACGTTTTCTTCTGAAAGCTTAAGCTTAGAAACATCCCTATAAGCAAAAGCAAGGACACGCAAAGCCTTTGATGTGAATTTTAAATTTGTTTCCAGAATCTTCTTCCTATCAAATGATGTCAATCCAGAAATCTTTCCATTTTGATATTTTTTAGAACACCTATCCAAAATTATCTCAACAGCGCCCTTTGAATAAGCTATTTTACTAGATCCATCTCTCCTTATAACAGTCATTCTTTTTCTTTCAGAACTAAATGGAATCTCTGTGATAAATGGATATTTTTTATCCAATTCAGATTTTTCTAGCTCGCCTCTTCTTGCAGCGAAAAGTAAGGCAGCTTCTGTGGGATCTCCAATTAATCCATTATCTATAGTTGCATTATTACAAAGAACGCCTATCTTCAACAGCTCTTTTGCGTCTTCAACTGATTTTAATTTTTTGTCAAAAACATAAAGGTCTGTCACAGTCATCTCATTCTTTGTTAGTGTGCCTGTCTTATCAGAACAAATGACAGTGCACGATCCAAGCGTCTCAACTGCCGCGAGGCGTCTTATTATTGAATTTTTAGCTGACATCCTTCTGATACCAAGAGCTAAGGTAAGCGTAGCGACAGCTGGAAGACCTTCTGGCACAGCAGCCACAGCAAGAGCAATGCCTGTTGTGAACATATCAAATATATCTGCGTTCAAAATCAACACACCGGAAACAGCAACTAGAGCCACAATTATAACAATTAAAATGCCAAGTTGTTTTCCAAGAAAGCCAAGCTTGGTTTGTAATGGTGTTTGCTCTTCTGGTACCTGTATTTCTTCTGCAATTTTTCCAATCTCTGTGTTCATTCCGGTTGAAATAATAATAGCCTTACATTTTCCACCCGTTATAGTTGTCCCCATCCATAGCATGTTTTTCATGTCAGCAACGAGCTTGGCTGACTTTATGGGCTCTGTTTGTTTCTTTACTGGAACAGATTCACCGGTAAGGCTAGACTCATTCACATTCAAACTATATTCTTCAAGAATTCTACAATCGGCAGGTATCTTAGCCCCTTCTTCTAGAACCAAAATATCTCCAGGAACAAGTTCTTCTGCAGGAACAGTAGACAGCTTCCCATCCCTTAAAACATTAGCAGAAGGTGATACCATCCTTTTCAATGCCTCTATTGCTTTCTCGGCTTTGTATTCTTGAAAAAAGCCAAAAAGAGCGTTTAGTATAACTATAATGATAATTACTGTAAAATCTATTAATTCCCCAAGAAAACCAGAAACTACAGCAGCTATAATCAAAATTATTACAAGAAAACTTTTAAATTGGTCCAGAAATATTTTTAGAGGGGTTATTCTTCTCTTTTCTTCCAACTTATTTTTCCCATATTCTTCCAATCTTTGTTCTGCTTCAGTTTCAGACAACCCATTTTTACTAGAATTAAGTTCTTTTATTGCCTGGTCTGCTGTTAGCTTATACCATTCCATGTAGTATATTTGGTATTGCCATAAAAAGAGTTTAAATGGGCTCAGAAGCTATCACGGAATTCACCGGGATTCAGCAAAACCCCTCTTCCTGGAGCGTTGTCCTCATCGCCTGTTATTTGATGGACGGCCGGTTTATAAATCTTCATTCTTATAGTGAACTATGGGACTTTTTGGGAAGCTATTCAAAAAACAGCCGGAAATCGCAGAACACAAGCAGCCAGAAAAGGCCGAGTTGAAATCTGAAAATTTGGTGGATTGGATAAAAAGTTCGAATTCTGAAAAAATCAAATCTGTTTTAACTGAACTTTCTGGACTGTGGAAAGAGCTGCTAGATCAGACACACTCTTTACAATCTTCAATATCTGTTTTGGAGAAGGCAAAGTTCGAACCTAATGATAAGATGTATGCGCCGATAAATATGATCAAGGACAGGTTTGTAACAAAATCAAAGTTGCTAAACAAAATCCCAAAATCAATACCTGAAAACTTCGCTAGTATAAAATCAACATACTCAGAAGCCTCAAAACACCTTTCTGAATTCAAGGAAGCTGATATAAAACAGGTGCATGTGGTTTCTGTCTACTTCAAAAAAGAGGCTGAGCAGATAATAAAAACACTGAAAAATGTAGACCACATACTATCTGTTTTTGATAAAAAACTAAATTCAGAAGGGCTTGTTCTGGAAGTTGTCGAGAACATAGAAAACAAAACCCAAACCATTGAACAATTAAAAAATCAGAAAGAAAAATCAGAAAAAGAAAGATCGCAGCTGTTAAAGCAGCAAGACGGCTTAGATAGCCTTTTACTCAAACAAAAAACTGAATTAGAGAAGATAAACTCAGATGAGCGCTGGGACAAACTAAACGAATCAAGGGAGTGGATTAAAAAAGTTGATGATGAAATAAACAAAATAAAATACTCTGTGAAAGAGGAAATTTCTTCTTTGAAAAGGCCGATAAAGAAGGTATTGCACGAGTCCGAGATGAAAAGTGATCTGCCAGAGGACATAGAGGGTTTAGATGTTGTCTGTTCAACGTTCAATGCAGCCGATAAAATACTCGAGAAAAAGAGTGTCGAGTTGAAAGGTGTTGAACTGGAAAAACTGAACAACTTCAGAAACAAGATAAACTCCGGCCATTTTGAAGAGATAAAAAAATCATACCAAAAATTAGGTTCACAAAAGACAGAGCTGGAGAGTGCTTACAATAAACTTGTTAATGTTGAATTGGAAAAGAGGGCGATAGAGCAGAAAATTAAAGAGATTGAAATTGATATAGAGAAGTTAAAATCAGAAGATCAAAAGTTGGAAAGGGAAAAGCTAAGAAACGAGCAGGGTATAGAGTCCCTGAAATCAGAAATGGAAAAGCTAGTTTTGGAGAAGTTTGGTATAACACTAAAAGTAGTTTAGTGAGGCCGCTGAGATTTGAACTCAGGTCGCCAGCATTCTGTACCATCACAACTGAAATGAGTCAGTTCAGTAGCTTGGTTCCCCAAGCTGGAATCCTAGACCAAGCTGTCCATCCTTGGATTTCTCCAACCTTACTTGTAAACGTTTTCAACGAAGATTGGAAATAGATCTCCAGATAGATTGGAAAGAGATCTATTTCGTCCCTTCAAGGGTTATAAGGCTCTTTCTTTTTGAAAAGAAAGAGGGTATACTAGACTACGGCCCCATCGCATTTTATTTAAGTGCAAGCAATAAATAATACACATATGGACGAAAAGAAAATTGAGCTCTTTGTGGTGTTCCAGGAAAAGTTGGGGATCCTGCTTAATGATAAAGGGTTTAGGGAAGCGTTTTTGGAGCCGATGCTATACTCAGGTATCACAGACGAGCACCTAGAAAAGATAATAAACTACATCCTAGACGACGAGGAAGTAAAAACCTTGGTTGAAGGGATGGCAGCAAGTGAAGTAAAAGCAGACCTAAAAATCCTGCTGAAAAAGCTCATAGAAAGGTTCACAAAATTCAAATCAGAAACAAGCGATGATTATATTGGTTGAATATGAAATTGATGTTCTCGGGTATATTTTTGTTTATCGCTGTTTTAGTTTTTTCAGGTTCTGTTTTTGCAGTTCCAGAGCCCCCTGGAGAGTATATAGGCAATTTAATACTCACACAGCAATTTTCCAATGAGCCAATTCAAATAGTTTCAACTCCCCAAAACACTCACTACCTTGTTACTAACAAGCAATCTTACTATTCTGCAAACGGCAAAAACTGGGAAATTAAAAATAGCGACCTGCCAACAGCTGGGGGGTTGGCTATAGATTCCTCAGGAAACCTCTATATAAGCGGTTCAGATGTTTACAAATCAATTGATGGGGGAGTCACATGGAATAGGGTTGGGCAAGCAGGGGAATTGGGTTCTACACCCAACCTAAAAGTAAAAATTGTCCAAGGAACATTGTATGCCTGGCATCCAGACCAAGGACTCTATTATTATAATCCCTCACTGGGGCATTGGTATATTGTCATTAGCCCCACCCAATACAAAGTTTATGACTTCATGATTGTTGGTGATAATGCTTATTATGTTGGCGTTCAAAACGGAGAGGTTAAACTCTTCCATGGACTGACACCAAAAGGCACCATTACAGGCGCGACTGTTCCATCTTACACAACATTGTATAGAAAACTGCTCACTTATTATGATGGCGCATTCTATGTAATCTTGAAAAAAACAGCAGGTGGTGGAGCCATATACAAGTCTTCAGATTTCGGTCAGACATGGGAAAAAGTCCATGATACCCCAGATGCGCCAGCAAGCATAAGCTCCAGCACAGTAAACGGCATACAAGTTGTAACTTCTGGCAAAGTTTGGAGATCCTGGAGCGGCGCTGTGTGGAAAGAAGTAAAACAATTTACTGGTGGTGGTATAGACATTGTTTCAACCAATGCTGACAAGCAGACAATAGTCGCTGCTGGATATTCTATGTACACATATGACAGGAATGCCTACCCAATCCTTAATCTTACAAAAAACTATAACATAAATCCTGGACAGACACAGCAACTAACTGCTAATGTGCAAGATCTTGATGATTCACAATTCACTTATAGCTGGACAAAAGTCAGCGGCCCAATAAATTATACATTAACAGGATCAACAACCCAGATAGCAACCTTCTCCTCACCAAAAGACGGCACATACAAAATTAATTTGACTGTAACAGATATGACTGGAGGCAAAACAACAGAAACAGTGACAGTCATTGTCGGTTCTGGAACAGAGTTATCAGCAAACGCCGGCCAAGATAAAACATGTCATGTGGGCTCAGAGTGCTATCTTTACAGCCTTAACGCCTATCCAACCGCAACATATTTATGGCAGCAACTTTCAGGCCCCCCAATCACATGGAAAACGGCAAATCAAACAACAGGAGCGTTTACCCCAACAACACTAGGCACATATGTAATAAAATTAACAATAGCAGTCAATGGTACCTCAGCAACAGATGAAGTAATAGTCACAGTTAATAATCATGCCCCTGTTATTGATGTCACAGCTTCCCAGCTTTGTGTTGTCGAAAAAGAATGCCAAATAAACTCTACTGTGGCAGACCAAGATCCAACCGATGCAATAACCATAAAATGGCTTTATAATCTTGTCCCCCTAGATGATCCTGCCTTCACATCGGCTGATTTGGAAGTTGTTAGGGGCGCAAATACCCAGAGATTAGTAATAATTCCATATAAGGAAGACTATTATACTCTGACTATAAGCGCAGCTGACGGATTTATAGTTAATGGAAAAACAACAGTCTCAAAATCAGTAACCTTGCAGGTGGTCGACCAAAAATCATTTGATGAAATTCAGACCAGCGGTTTGCCTATAGCTAATGCTGGCGAAAATCAAACAGTAAATGTAAACCAGGAGATTATATTAAGCGGGAATAGGAGCTTTGACCCATTTCGTAACTTAATAAACTTTTCTTGGGATCAGATTTCCGGACCCCAGATTACAATTAATAATGCAAATACAGTTAACCCAACTTTTACACCAAGTGAAATAGGGGTTTATATTATCAGACTGAATGTAACAAACAGTCTTGGATCCAGTGATTTTAGTGATGTGACAATCAATGTTCTTGCAGAAGGTCAATCAACACCATCACCAACAGTCACACAGGCGGCATCTACCGAATTAGTATCACCACAACCAACAGCTTCAACAGAAGTTGGAAACAAGCCACCTGTAATCCAAGTAAAGGAAACATTGGAAGCTAAACTTGGTGAACAAATAACAGTAGACAGCTTGGCTGTTGATCCTGAAGGTGGAGAGCTAACTTATTCCTGGAACCAAATAGGCGGAGAAGAAATAAACATAGAAAATAAGGCTTCTCCAACACTAAAATTTACAGGATCGAAATCCGGATTATATACTTTTGAAATTACAGTGACAGATAGAGACGGAAAGACAGCAACAAAAAGGGTTGCTGTAAAATTAACAGAGGTTGCAAAACCATTACAGGGAGAGCAAAATATTTTACTGTGGATAGTAATTGGTATTATTTCTATAGTTGTTGTAGTTGGTCTGGTTTTTTGGAAAATTAAAAGAAAATAAACTGAGATACCAACTGGCCCTCAAAAATTCTTGCTTATTTACTAACTATCTTTTTTGAAACTGCATAATATATGCCTATGGAAAAGAAAGATAATTTAATATGCTTTCAAAAATACTCTACCTTTCTATAAGCACATTCATATTTTTGTTAATAGTTTCAGCAGCCAAAGCAGATAACAACACTTTGTGCCCTTCACCTTATCATGTATTAACATCAGATAGTAGATGTGTTTGGTCATGTAGTACAGGGACAACACCAGACAACCCGTCCAATGAGTGTGTTTGTCAGCCAGGTTATACACAAACAGGCACGGACTCCTTTGGTAGAAGGGTTTGTTCAGATCCCTCCTCGCAATCACCATCTACATCACCAGAGCCAATTGTAAGCCCTACACCATATGATGCAACAGAGCCTCCAAAGAGCGAGTACACATACACCAAATGCAACCCTAACAATCTTATTTACTGTGCAGATGAACCAACGTGCAAGTTGAACGGTGGTAAATGGTGCGATAACAAATGTTTATTCGAGTGTTCCTACCAACCCAAATATACACCGTATCCATACCAATCCAATTATAACCAATACCCAACACAGCGGGTAACGCCTTCATATTCTCCATATGCAAGCCAGCAGTATACATCAGAGTTTTCAGAAAAACCAAAACCAACAGAGCTAAAAGAGGACAATAGTGCAGACCCTTTGTCCATATTATCATCTGTCTTGCAGTTGGAACAGCTGAAGGTCAAGATCGACGTTCTAAGGGGGTCTGTCAAAAAATTGGTGAACTACCACAGTTCAAAGGGCAATTTGGAGTATTCGAATAAATGGGAAGCAGTATTTTCTAATATGGAAGAAGTCACACAAATGATGAGCGGTTTGGCTGATTCTGTGAGGTCTGCCATATATGATTTTACAAAAGACGACCTGTCAAAATTCAAGTCTGAGCTGAAAAATATAGCAGATAAAATCCAGACCATAATTAAAAAGGTTGCTGATGTTAGGTCAACACAGCCATCTAAAACACCACAAAGATCACTTACACAGACTACTTCACCCTCACCATCAAATTCAACACAACCAACAACCACTCCAAACCAAAGTGTGGAGCCGACTCCATCACCGCCCACTGAAAATCCATCAGACCAACTTGTGACGTTTAGAACAAAGCCAGGAACATACAACTGGCACAATTGGGGTTCGACTTTAAGAGGCCAGGCAAATTACAGTGGGTACAATATAACAGATGTAGAGTACTATTTCAAAAAACTAAGCGACGGATCTTATTACAGCCCAAGGGGCACCCTAAACACACCCGATTACAAATACTGGTCTCCAAACGAGACAATATACAATAGATCTAGCGATGTTCCGTCATTGAAGTATAAATCTTTCTATATGCAGGTATTCACTCCAGGCCTCACACCAGGAGACACATACGAATTTGGAGTCAGAGTCACAAAACAAGACGGAACAAAGACGCAGTGGTATACAGCCCAGTATAGATACGAATCAGTTCCTGAGAAATATGCGATTTTGAAAACCCCTGTGCAGGGACAACAATTCAAAGTCGGTGACAGAATAAATTTCACAGGCCAATGTCTTGGTGACATGCCAGCATACAAATGCCCAGAAAATATGCCAGAGTGTGATAGTTCAACATGGAGCATTTTTATGAAGCAATTATTACCAAATGGCAACTGGACAGAAGGCTCCTCTTTTGCCATAGTAACAAGGAAAGTCAATAACACTAACGGAAAATGCAGTTTTGACTGGTCTATTCAACAACTCAATGATTGTGTGCTGGTTGTAGAAACAACAAGCACAGGGACAACTAGAGGCTACAACTGCACCCGAGCAACATCTGCAAGAACTACACAAGTCAAGCTTTCTGTTTCCCCAAGTTGCCTTGGAAGCAATGCACCCGATAGAGTAGCTGGATGTATTGGAAGGCAGGAGGATATTATAAACATAACAATATCACCTTGAGGTAATTATGCAAAAAGAAAACCGGAAAGTTAAATTGGCAATCGGGTTAGCAGTAGTTATGATTGTTTTGGTTTCAGGCTGTACACAGTCAGAGAAATCACCAGTCCAAACAACAAACCAAACAGAAATAAAATCAGATACACAGGCCACTGCAATTGAAGAGGACACATCTGAAACCCTTGACGAGATTTCCGATTCAATAAAAAGTATACAAGAAGGTTTGGCAGAAAGCTAATTGCCCATCAAAATGTCCTGGCAAAGCAAACCCGCCTACCAAGTTCTGGCAAAGCGTTTAACTCAATTCCAGATTCCTCTAGTCTGCTATTCAAATAATCCAATGCGGCTCTATATTCAGGTGATTTTTCTATAACTCTTGGACAGCCGAATTTTAATGGGGAGTCAACATCACCTTGGGCAAGCTCGCTTTGTAACGTTCTAAACCTTTCACTTTCATAAATATCCGGCAAGCTCGAACCGTCTATATTACCCTGTTTGAATTGTGGATCTCTCAAACTATTGCATGGGTAAATATCACCCTTTGAATCCACCATAACCATACCTCTACTCCCTGCTGGACAGCCTTCACATGCGCTGGTTTCTGCACCTTTTTTCATCCTATGGAAATATCCGCCGATTGTATGCTCTAGCGCTTCTCTTATTTCTGGGGTTCCGGTCTCGTATGTATCAATCAGCACATCAACCATTTCGATCAAATCCGGCGTTCCCAACCCATTTCTGACAGCTGCGCCAATCTCCTGCAACGGTAAAACATTGATCTTTGACACACCCAAACCAGTTACAAAATCCACATATGTTTTAAAATCGTCTAGGTTTCCTGAATGTGCCACAAAGTTTGTTTCTACATATATTTCCCTCCCGATTTGTCTTGTAATAAAATCCACAACTTTATCAAATGGTATATTCACTCTTAATTGTCTGTGAATTCTGTCAGTGCTGCCATCTAAAGACACAGTATAACCAATTCTTCCTGGAAATCTAGAGTTCAAATCAGCCACACCTTCCTGAAAATAGTTTGGTACAGTTATGCCTTCTGTTGTAATTGTTGTAAATAGGCCCAATTCAACTGCCTTCTCAACTAACTTCAATTCTCTTTCCCCTAATCCGCCAGCAGCATTCTTCAAAATAAGATTGCTTCCTTCAGGCGCTGATTGTGCATACTCTTCAACAAAGTGCAAAAAGTCTGGCTTTGTCCCATCACCCACCTGTTTTGGAGTGTCTATATTGCAGTGAAGGCAGCCCAATCTGCACGTTCCTTCTGTTTCAACTATAGCTAATCCCTGTTCCATCTGTCCATTCAAAGAAACCATCCTGGGATTAAGGTTGTCCTTTACAGTCACTAGAGTTTGGTCTATCATATAATACAAAATATCAAACGGAAGCAGATAAATTTATGGTGTGAAAAATTCACAGCTATATAAGCAATAGGGTAAATAATAAAACATGGACACAGAGATATTGAAAGGAATTGGGTTTGAAGAAAAAGAAGCAAAAATATATTTAGTTCTGATTAAGTTTGGCAACTCACCAGCAAGCAAAATAGGAGAGGAGCTAGGCTACGACAGGACAACAACATACTATGCTTTGCTCAGGATGGTAGAGAAGGGCTATGTCACCTACCTGATAAAAAACGGTGTGAAATATTTTCAGCCGGTAAGCCCCGAGAAAATACTTTCTAAGGTGAAAGAGAGCGAGAGCGCCTTTTCTGAAATAATACCAGAATTGAAAAAGATAAGTGGTCTGGGTCAGTCAGACTTCTCAGTTGAACTGTATAAGGGAAAAGAGGGTCTAAACACGTTGTATAGAGACATAATAGAGCAAGGTGGCGAGCTACTAAGTTTTGGAGTTGATGAAAAAACTTTCATAGACTTCGATATTCTTCACTTCAAAAGGTATGTCAAAGAGGTTGATAGAGGCAAACTGAAGGAGAGAATACTTACACACTCAGAAGCCACAGAGTTTGGTAGCAACAAAAGCCAATATAGGTTTTTATCAAAAGAATATTTCTCACCGACACCAGTCGCTGTTTATGGAGACAAAGTGGCGATAGTTGTTTGGGAGCCGACACTTCACATAGTTGTCATAAAAAGTAAGGCCCTGGTAAAATCATTCACAAACCATTTCGAGTTTTTGTGGAAAATCGCAAAACCTGTCCGCAAGAAATAAAATCAATTTAAGGCACCAATCTCTCAGTCGTCCTCGGGAACAAAACGGCTTCTTTTATGTCCGGTAATCCTAGAATTTGTTGCACTATTCTGTCAACCCCTAATCCAAAACCACCATGACGAGGCTGACCAAATCTAAAGGCATTCAAATAAAATTCAAACTTGTGAGGATCCAAACCCTTTGATTTCATAACACTTGTTAAAACATCAACCCTATGTTCTCTTTGTCCGCCAGATGTTATTTCCATTCCTTTGAAGTCCAGATCAAAGCCCCTGGAGTATTTGCCATCCATCATTATGTAAAACGGTTTTATCTGAGATGGGTATTTTGTAAAGAAGTACAGTTCAATACCTTTTTTTGCTAAAATATCACCAATCCTTCTCTCCTCTGCGTCGCCGAAATCAGAACCCCACGGTATATTGACACCTTCCTTTTCCAGCATTTTCAAAACCTCATCATAATGCAATCTTGGCAAAGGTAATTCAGGTACCTTTACTTTCGCGCCAAGCAATTCGAGTTGTGCTTTGCAGTTTTTGTCAACGCCCTTCAAAACATGGTGCACAACGCCTTCAACAACCTTCATCACATCTTCTTCTGAATCTATCCAAGCAATTTCAGTATCTAACATCGCAATCTCTGAAATGTGTTTTCTTGTGTGGAATTTTTCAGCGCGGAAGGCGTTGCCAATTTCCCAGATCTTATCCATTCCAGAAGCCATCAGCATTTGCTTGTAAAGTTGTGGCGATTGTTTCAAGAACGCTTCTTTACCATAATAAATTATTGGGAATAATTCTGATCCGCCTTCTGCGCCGGCAGCCTGTATCACAGGTGTCTGCACTTCGAAAAAATCGTTTATTGTATAATACTCCCTTATCAATTTGAGGACCTCTGACCGCACTTTGAAAATAGCCAAAACCTTGGGATCCCTTAAATCCATGTATCTATAATCCAACCTTTTGTCCTTGTTCGACTCACCAGGTTCTATAGGTAAAGGAACCTCTGCTTTGTTTACAACCTCAATAGAATCTGGAACCAATTCCTTCCCACCAGGTGCCTGTTTCGAATCCTTTAACTCACCAGAAACAATCAAACAGTCTTCCCTGTGCATCTGTCCAACCAGATCAAAAAGCTCATCCTTTACAACACCTTTTTTCACAACTACCTGAGTTGTCCCATGCCTATTCCTGACTATAAAAAACTTCAAGCCGCCCAACTCCCTGATGCTGTCAACCCAGCCCTTGACAATTGTCTGAGACATCTAGAATATTAGACATCAGTATTTTTAAAAGGTGATAAATCCCATAAAGTGGCTCTAAATGTAAGATACTATTGGGCGATAGCAAAACTCAATGCTTATAAGCACAAATGATATAGAAATCCCATGGATCAGGGAAATGGTGATTGGCTTAGTCGAGATTTATCCGATAGGTGCAATGCAATTGGTGGGCTTCCATACGGTGATTTCTTCGAGAGGTTGGAAAGGCAAGAAGGCTACCATTTTGTCAGAAGAATGGAAGGGTCGACGCACCCTATTTGGGTTGTTGAGAAAGAAGGTAAACAATATGTGGCAAAGTTCAATTGGGATCACCCTTATTATGTTGACGGGTTAAAGCAAGAGAGGAAATTTTTGAGTTTGTCCGTTGATGGTGTTGTTAAGCTTGTGGATGAAGGCGAGGTTACAGTCGAGACCAAGGGAGCTTGGCCCGAAGAGAGGATGGGTATTGTATACAATATAAAAGAACTCCTGCCTGGACCTAATATGAGAGATGTAGATGTTATAACTGCTGATATGGTGGCTTATGCCATGGAAACAGTAGACCGTCTGCATGGAAGGGGGATTAGTTGTGAAAGGGATATGCAGTTAGCGGATTTTGTGCTGGACTCTGAAAGGAGGCCTGTAATTGTTGATATGGAGCATGCTAGATACTTTGGTTTTGGTCTCAGGGCAAGATCAAATAAAATAACCCAAAGAAAAGAGCTGCTTTCCATGTTGGAGGAGCACACCCCAGGTTGCACATATGAACAGTCCAGGATAAGGCTATGCGACGTTAAGGAAATTTCTGTGGATGCAGCGAAAGTATTTGCGGGGTTTGGTGTTGCTATCGGTGGTATAGCTTTGTTTAGCCACGGGCTATCAAGCTCCCTGTTTGCTGAAAGTGGAAGTGATTTTCTATCTGCCAGAAGCGCGTTGAGTGCTTTAGAAACAGTTGCCGGTCTTGGCCTCTTCGCCGGCGGGTTTTATTGGTTGGGCGAAAAGATATAAAGTTGAATAGGAATATGTTTCTTAAACAGGCAGAAACAATATGTAATATGAAAAATCTACTAACTTTGGCAGTGTTGGCAGTTGTTGTCATTATCAGCGGCTGCACACAAGGAATAAATCAGACACCGACACAATCTACAACAACACTTGCCCAACCAAGCACAGTTATAGAGAAGTTTGTTGGTGGGGACGATTTTAAGGTGATTGGATATCCAGGTACGTGGAAAACGAAATTAACCAAGGAAGCTATTTTATTTATTGGTCCGCAGGAGAGTGGGGTTGTGGTGATGTTTTCGGTGATCAGACCCTCACGTAAACAAGCCAGTGTTTTAGAAGACTTCGCCCTGAATATGACAGGCAGTGATGTTGCAATTATTTCAAAAAGTCCAAGAAAAGTGAATGGGATGGAAGCATACGAAGTTGTGTCAACTTTTACTGATGTGGATAGGAGCCAGAAAATTAAAGCGAAAGATGTTTTTGTGAATACCCCTGTTGGTGTTTACGAGCTGCTGTTCACGTCCCCAGAGGCCAGTTACGAAAAATATGTCCAAATGTTTGAGGACAGCATAGCGATTTTCGAGTTAAGTTCCACAGACTCTAAAACCACAACTACAACACCAGAAGCCACAGAATTATCATCCACACCACCAAAAAGCGAATGTTCTGGATTTTCCTATTTCGCAATTAAAAACCACAAATTGACAGAAAGCACTTTGATGCTAGATATACAAAATGGGGCAAATGACATCACTGTTGTTGGAGTTGACCTTGGTGGAAATGAATTGACGACATCCCTAATACCTATCTCAGCAAATGAAAAAGCCGTCGTAATAGCGACAGGTTCAATACCGCTAACAATAGGGTCAGAGTACAGGTCTAGGTTGACAATAACGTATAATTTAGGAAGTAGCTCAGACAAACACGAAGATGTTGGTACATGCACAGGTGTTGTGCAATGATTATTTCTTTGCCTCAGAACTTTCCTTCACCTTGCATTCTTCTTCTGTTTTCAGCAAGCCTTTAAACCAACCGCTAAGCCTCGACTGTTTATGATCATTCTTTAAAACAGTTATGGTATCCCAGCTTTTTCTCACTATCGGTGGGAAATCTTTATGTGTCTTCAGCCACTCCTTCAACCAATTCATTGTTATCTCGTTGGAAGGGTAGCCAGGCCCGATATCCCCGTATTCTTTTTTTAACTCCTCTATTTCCTTGTCCCTTTCCACCTTCGCGATTATAGATGCTGCAGAAACCGCGGGGTATTTCTTGTCAGCCAGATGCTCGGCCACAATTTCAACGCCATCTTTTTTTATTGACTTCTGGATCGTTTTTCTCAGCCTTTCTGTGTCCACATCATAAGAATCCAAATAAACTTTGTCGCCGCCAAGATAATCTATAACCTCAACCATCTTCAGGCCTTCTAACTTGTTAAGGTTGATGCCCTCTGCCCTGTAGCTGTCAATCCTGCACGCAGCGACCTTCAAAACAATTATGTTCTCAACTATTTCCTGGATTTTTTCAGCAAGTGCCTCCCTCTTTTTTGGTGTAAGTTCTTTGGAGTCGCGCACACCGATTTTTTTGAGTTCTTGCTCATTTTCCTCCCTTACAGCCACACCACCGATAACTAGAGGCCCTATCACAGCGCCGCGTCCTGCTTCATCAATACCAACAATAAGCTTGCTCATTCAGATAATTAGTTAAGTATATTATTAATCCACAGACAGTTAATCAAAAAGGGTATTTAGCCTTTCTGCAATCTGTTCTGTTGTTGAAATTACAGCAGACGGATTGTCTATAGTGTCAGTAGTATACAACTTAACTCCTAATGCCTTTAGCCTTTCATAAGCGTCTCCAACAAATTCACCATGTACGCAAAAACAGTGCACAGCCTTGGCTCCGGCCTTTCTAACATCTTCTATTGCATGCATCATTGTAGTGCCTCTTAAGACCCAGTCATCAAAAATACCAACAGACCGCCCCTTTATTCTTGTGGGATCCAATCGCCTTGTTGTTCTTATTTGAGTAGAATCTTTTCTAGACCTATGTTTTGTGATACCTGTTTCCCAAATACCCAAATCCTTCCGCACAGCTGTGCACATGGAGCTTGCATTGCCGTCTGGAGAAACAGCCACATCAATTTTTATCCCAGCTCTCCGTATGTATTCGGGCACCAAGTGCACAGGATCAATTGCCCACAGGAAATTTTTCCAATCCTCAACATAACAAAGCCCATCCTGTTCCACATCTGTCCAATCTGTATAAACTATTTGCTCGTGTCCCTTATGCGCTTTTTTCCTAACCCATCCTTCTCTTCTATAATCATGTGGAAAAACGGTGAGCATAAGGTCTACACCGTCCCTCTTCAAATCTTTCCTATCCATTTTGAGCGTTTTAGCTGCGCCCCTTAGCTGCCTACCATCATCTACAAACAGCTTATCTTGTTTTGTAAATGGTTCATGTGGCATTACTAGGCATAGCCTTTTAGCCACTGCCCCACTCAAGTATTCCGGATCCCCACTCTTCAGGACTTCGGTTGCTTGACGAGCAATACCCATAAGCCTGTCAGAGTTCCAATCGCTTCCATATCTGCCCCTCACAACTAAAACAACATCCTCGCCCTTTTTGATGGCTCTAGATAACTGGACAGGGTTTTTATAAGAGGAAGCAGGTCTTTTAGGGTCATTGCATGGGTTATCAACCAACCTTACAGAATACTCCCCACCAGGAAAATTTTCAACGCAAAACCTGTATACACCGTTTTCAGAACCAGTCAGTGTGTTAAAATCTTTAGCGAGCTGCTGTACATATCTATCCCCAACCTCGCCAATGAATATCATGCTTTACTTTTAGTAGAAAGAAATAAATGCTCAATTGGCTGTTAGCATAAAAATAAAATAGCGGGGCTTGGATTTGAACCAAGGACCTCTGGGTTATGAGCCGTTCGCAATCTCTTCCATCAACGTTCAAACACTTGAACTCAGATGGCTCATACATGAAAGGGATTTCAGCGAGCACTCCAGGCTGCTCTACCCCGCTGATCTATTCTTGTTATAGGGGTAAAGGGTTAAATAAGCTTTGTGTATTTTTAACCACCCTTATAATATCTATACATGCACTATTCCAAACTAGTCTCTGTTTATGAGTTATTGGAAAAAACCCCAGCAAGACTCCAGAAAATAGACCAGATAGCTGAACTGCTTAAAGATGCGGAAACAGAGGTTTTGCCAAAGGTTTCTTTGTTAATTCAAGGTAGGATATTTCCATCATGGGATGAGCGTGTCATTGGGGTGGCCAAGAAAATGGTCATCAAAATAATTGCGCAGACAACTGGTTTTTCAGAGCAGGATATTGTTGAGAAATACAACAAGATTGGCGACTTGGGTTTGGTTGTTGAAGAGATGGTTTCTAAAAAAAGGCAAAAAACATTTTTCCAAAAACAGCTGACAGTGGATAAGGTTTTTGAGAACTTGCAGAAGGTTGCGGCGATAGAAGGCGATGGGTCTGTGGAAAGGAAGGTTAGCCTGATTTCAGAGCTTTTAACCAATGCAAAGCCAGAGGAGGCCAAATATATTGTGAGGACTGTGTTAGAGGAATTGCGCGTTGGTGTTGCGGAAGGTGTTTTGCGCGATGCGATTGGAAAAGCTTTTGAAGTAAATCCTGTGGATGTGGAAAACGCGTGGTTTATTTTGCCAGATTATGGTGAGGTCGCGAAGATCGCAAAACTGAAAGGTGAGAGCGGCCTGAAGAAGGTGGAGATAGAGCTTGGTATACCGATCAATGTCTTGCTTGCCGAGAAGTCACCAAGTTTGGAAGAGGCTTTACAGACATTTGAAAATGTGGCATTGGAATTCAAGTTTGACGGTGCAAGGGCAATAATACACAAAAAGGGAGCTAAGATTTGGATATTTACAAGGAGACTGGAAGATGTCACACATGCTTTCCCTGATATTGTTGAGTTAGTTAAAAAAAATGTGAAAGCAGACAATTGTATTTTAGATTCTGAGGCAGTTGGTTTGGACCCGAAAACAAAAAAACCTGTTGCTTTCCAGGCCCTGTCAACGAGGATAAAAAGGAAGTATGACATTGAAAAGTCAGTAAAGGAGATCCCTGTGCAAGTAAATTTATTTGATATAGTATATTTGGATGGGAAAAGTTTGTTCGACCTGCCCTTGAGAGAAAGATATGCTTTACTAAAGAAGTCGGTCAGAACAACAGAAAATTTCAGGCTCGCCGACCATTTGGAAACAAAGGATCTGAAGGAAGCTGAGAAATTCTACAAAAAATCTTTGGAAGAAGGTGAAGAGGGTTTGATTGTAAAAAACATGGACGCAAAATACCAACCTGGTAGGCGTGTGGGTTACTGGTTAAAAATAAAACCAACAATGGAGAATCTGGATTTGGTGATTGTTGGTGGAGTCCACGGGACTGGAAAAAGGACAGGCTGGATAGGCTCGCTAATTCTCGGTTGCAGAGATGAGAAGACCGGAGAATTTTTGGAGTGTGGGATGCTCGGAACAGGAATAAAAGAGAAAAAAGAACAAGAAGGAGACTTGACTTTGGACGAGCTCACAAAAATGCTGAAGCCCCTGATAATTTCTGAGAGTGGAAATGAAATAAAAGTTAAACCGAAAATCGTCATAGAGGTCGCTTACGAGGAGATACAGAAAAGCCCGACGTATAATTCTGGATTTGCTTTGAGGTTCCCGAGATTCATTTCTTTAAGGGTTGAGAAACCTCTTTCACAAGTCGATTCCACAGAAAGGATGGCAAAGCTGTACGAAATGCAGAAAGGGCGGGGACAACGCAAATAATCCTTATATACATATGCGAATTTAAAGCTTAGGTTCAACCACTTTTTATGGCAGATGAATGTAGATATTTTAGATACCAACTTCCAAATTCTGGTGTGGTGTTCATAGGAACTGAAAGGCAACAAATAACTAGAACCTTAGAACATTACAGGGCCAATGGAAAATTAAATGATGCTAGTGGAAATCTTCAAATTCCACCAGAAACAGATTTTTTAGAAATGCAAGAAGATATTGAAGTAGTGTGTGTCTTTCCACTTGGGAGCAAACGTCAGTTCGTTGATGCGAGAATAAGGCCTAGAGCTGTATTTCACATTAATGCAAATGCCTTTGATTATGTGGGGGCTGCTGGTAGAGATTATGAAAGAAAAAAACGCGGTGAGTTGTATAAGTTTGAAACAGTTAAGATAATGGGTTTATGGTTTTTACCAGAAGATGTTATGCAAGGTTTAAGAGATTATGATTGGACCCAGCACACAGCACAAATAGATCAATGGCTTGGTAAAAGAGGGGCAATGTTAGAAGAAGGCAAAAGACGCGGTCGCTTAATATAATTCACTAATTCATCTAATACATCTTCATCCACATAACTTCAGATTGATCACAGAAGATTTCTAACTTTTATCTGATTTTGTATGACCACGAATTTATTGGAAATTGATAATATTTAAATATGGGTATGGTCATATCGACTTGAAAGAAGCTAATAAACAAATAAACCAATTCTAAAGATGAAAAAGTTTTTGCTACCTGCAATTGTTTTGTTATTATTTTCTATAAGTGTATCTGCTCAGAGCTTCCCAAAACCAGTGAACTATGCCAGTGATTTTGCCAATGTGATAGAACCTGAGTGGGAGGCCGCAATAAACTCTTTGGGCAGGGAAATAGAATTAAATAGCACATCGCAAGTTTTTATCGCGACTGTTGATGACACAACGCCTTATGTTGCAAAAGAGTATGCGACCAAACTTTTCGATGAATGGAATATCGGCCAAAAGGGAAAGGATAATGGTGTCCTGATTTTGCTCACATTCAAACCGGAGAGGAGGGTGGAAATTGAAACAGGTTATGGGGTTGAAGGGATTTTAACAGACTCAAGGGCTGGAAACATAAGGAGGGAATTCACACCGCTGCTTACAGAAGGCAAATACGGCGAAGGCCTTTTCAAGATGGCAAAAGCAACCGGTGATGTCATTTCTGGCAGCGGGGAGTTTTCCGGTACAAATAAGTCAGAAGATTACTTTGATAATTTTTGGCTTGTTATTTGGTTAGTTGTTTTTGTTTTCATAATTCTATCTTTTGTCCTTGGCAGAGTGTCTCAAAAATGTCCAGACTGCAAAATAAAAATGGCTGTTGCAAAAACAACAGAGGATGGCGAGTATACTGTTTACGAATTTGTCTGCAAAAAATGCGGCAAGAAAATAAAGAAAAAGGTTAGAAGGCGCCATGGAATAGGGGGGATGATTATTGTTGCTGGCGGCGGTTTTGGCGGCGGCTCAGGAGGCGGCTTTGGTGGTGGAGGCGGTGGAGGCTCAGGAGGCGGCGGCTCAGGAGGAGGTTTTTAAACCACAAAAACTAAGAAGTGATATTATGGCTGAAAAAAGTTTTTGGCAAAAACACAAGAAAGCAATCATTGGCCTTATTATTATATTGGTAATAGCGCTGTTCTTCATTTCAATGTTTAACAATTTTGTTGTTCTAGACCAAGACATAAACGGTAAATGGTCTGAGGTTGAAAACCAATACCAGCGGCAATATGATTTGATCCCGAATCTGGTTACTCTTGTAAAAAGCTATACAACCTATGAAGGTGAGCTGTTGCAGAATTTGACTGATTTAAGGACAAGATGGAGCTCAGCGAAAACACAGCTAGAGCGTGATACAACAGGACAGCAAATAACATTTGGTTTGGAAAAACTCATCGCGGTTGCAGAGAATTATCCTGACCTAAAAGCCCAATCGCAATACACCAACCTTAAGGACGAGCTTACAGGCGCGCAGAACAGGATATCCACCGCAAGGGGAAGATACATACAATCAATACAAGGCTTCAACACTGCAGTAAGAACATTCCCAGGAAACGTGTTTTCAGGCATTTTCGGCTTCAAAGAAAGGACATATTACACAGCACAGGAAGACGCCCTTAACACGCCGGTTGTAAACCTATAAGGCCGCTGTATGCTGAAAATGTGTTTACATGCAATTGGAGGGGTACCGAAAGGTATTTAAATACATCGGTATTACTATAGAGTGACAAAAAGTATATAAAGCTTACGTACACTATATACACAGGTTGTTAAGTTCACTCGGTCTAAGTAGTATAAGTATTTAAGCAAGGTCGGTGATAATTAAATTAAACAAACAAAGGCTGGGCGACGTTTAACAGCTTAGAACAGAAAATGACAATAGTCATTTCAAATTTAAGTATGGTAGTTTCAAATGAAGTTTTTGATGCATTGAAGGGAATTGGTCTCAACCTTTATGAAAGGAAGATCTATGTCGCGCTTTTAGCAAAAGGCATCGGCACAGCAGGCGAAGTTTCAAACATCGCCAAAGTCCCAAGATCCCGTTCTTATGATATTTTAGAAAGCCTATCAGACAAAGGCTTTGTTGTTTTACAACCGTCAAAACCAATAAGGTATGTTGCTTTAGAGCCAAAAGACGCTTTGGAAAGGGTCAAACAAAACATGGAGCAGAGGCACCTTGACCTTCAGGAAAGGATTGACAAATTTTCAAGATCAAATCATGTAGTTGAATTGGAGAACCTCTTTAAGGAAGGCTTCAGTTTAATACAGCCTTTTGAAATGACAGGCACAATAAAAGGCAGGCACGCAATCAATCAGCAACTAAGGTCCGTTTTTAAGAAGGCGAAAGAGAAGATCACAGTTGTCACAACATCCCAAGGGTTGGAAGATCTTCACAAAGCCCATTTCAATGTCCTGAAAAAGCTTTCAAAGAAAGGCGTAAAAGTCAAGGTTTTCGCACCTATTGAAGGCGTCAAAGGCAACCACATTTCAGAGTTAAGGCAAATTGCAGAGCTAAAGCATTTGGATGCGCCGATGGGAAGGGTTATCACAGTTGACAATGATCAGGTTGTCATGTCCTTAACAGACGACACAAAAATACACCAGACACAGGACGTTGCATTTTGGGCAAATTCACAGCACCTTGTAAAGGACGTGATGGCGCCTATGTTTAGCCAGATTGCAAAGAAATAGTACTTTTCTTTTCTGGTAAATTTATTCAAAAGAAACCTACACTAAAGAAAACTCTCACTCGTCGTTGCAACTCCTCGTTCGTTACATCTAATAAATTGTCCTAGAAAGACCTAGCATTTTTATTTATTGGTTAATTTTCGAAGATTTATCGCACTACAAGAAACTGAAACTTATTTATACCTTGTTCTCTGTTAGAATAAACTATTGGCAATTGTGTGGTTGACTTTGTCAACTTCCAATGGATTTATGGCGTACACATTGATACTAAGTGAAAAACCGTCTGCGGCCCAAAAAATAGCGCAAGCACTGTCAGAAGGCCAAGTCCAGGAATTGGAAAAGTTTGGTGTTAAGTATTATAAAATAAAAAGAAAGGGAAAAGAGATCGTTGTGGTGCCGGCTGTCGGCCATTTGTTTGTTTTAACCCAAAAAAAGACGAGCACAGAGTGGACATATCCTGTTTTTGATGTTGAGTGGAGGCCGATTTTCGAAGTCAACAAAAACAATACATGGTCCGAAAAGTATTTCAAAAACATCCAGTTCCTGGCAAAGGAAGCAGCAGACTTCATCTCAGCAACAGATTACGACACTGAGGGCTCTGTTATTGCAGCAAATATACTGAAGTTCATCTGCAAGAAAGATGATGGAAAAAGGATGAAGTTCTCAACGCTAACAAAAGAGGATTTGGTCGCTGCATATGATGACGCTTCTGAACACCTAGACTTCCCGCAAGTTGAGGCTGGGCTCGCACGTCATCACTTAGATTTTTTTTGGGGTATCAATATGTCGCGGGCTTTAACACTAGCTCTAAAATCTATTGGTGGATATGAAACCCTCTCAACTGGGCGTGTCCAAGGACCGACATTAGAGATATTGGAAGTCAGGGAGAGGGAAATAGAGTCATTTAAGCCGGAAAGTTTTTGGCAAATTAAGCTCACTGTGCTCAAAGATAAGGAAGAGATAACAGCCTTGCACAAAACAGAAAAGTTTTGGAATAAGCCGGACGCGGAAAAAATATTCAATTCGTGTAAAGGCAAGCCGGCGATCGTGGATTCGATGACAAGAAAGCAGACAAAACAGTCGCCTCCGTACCCTTTTGATTTGACAACATTGCAAAGGGAAGCCTATTCAAGTTTCGGTTTTTCACCAAAGCAGACCTTGGACATCGCACAATCTTTGTATGAGCAGGCTTTGATCAGCTACCCAAGGACATCAAGCCAGAAACTGTCTGCTAAATTAGGGTTGAAAGCCATAATAGAAAAGCTTTCCAAAAACAGGAACTTCACCCATCTCTGCGAAATCGTTTTGAAGGGAAAGCTTGTGCCAACAGAAGGGCCGAAAACAGATCCTGCACACCCCGCAATTTATCCAACTGGTGACAAACCAACAAACCTGACGACCCAACAACTAAAGTTGTATGACATGATTGTGAAAAGGTTCCTTGCTGTTTTCGGCGAGCCGTCTTTAAGGGAGACAGTCACACTGGTAGTGGATGTGAATGGCGAGAAATTCGTGGCAAGCGGCTCCAGAACTTTGGTCGCAAACTGGATAGACCTGTACAAGCCTTATGTAAAATTCAAGGAGCAGACTTTACCCGAAATTGGAAAGGGCGAGAACCTCCCTGTAAAAGAATTGAAAATGTCAGAGGACGAAACCAAGCCACCTGAAAGGTATTCACAGGCTTCCATACTGAAAAAAATGGAGTCACTAAACCTAGGGACAAAGGCAACAAGAGCACAGATTTTGCAGACATTGTATGATAGGAATTACATAAAGGAAAAGTCGATTGTTGTGACAGATCTGGGAAATGCTATAGCCTCGGCGTTGGAAAAATATTCACCTGAGATCGTGTCTGTTGACCTGACAAAGAATTTTGAAAAAGAGATGGAAGAGATTTTGGATGGAAAAAAGAAGAAGGAAGAGATAGTGGAGAGCGCGAGAAAGGAGCTTAAAAAGATACTTGATGATTTCAGAAAAAATGAAAAGAGCATTGGGCAGGAACTGATAAAGGGCGTGCGGGCCTTGATGGCAGAAGCCACAACAGTAGGTAAATGCGCTTGCGGCGGGAACCTTGTGATCCGAACATCAAAAGACAAGAAAAGGTTTATTGGCTGCACAGGCTACCCAAATTGCACACAAACCTTTTCCTTGCCCCACCAAGGGAATTTGAAAATGCTTCCTGAAACCTGCAAGAAGTGCGGCCTCAAAATCGTCTCTGTAAAAGCATTCAAGAAAAAGCCCTGGAAATTGTGTGTTAGGGACGGGTTTGTGAATAAGATTAGTTCTAAAAAAGAAGAGTAGATATAACATTGTTATATAGCTTTAAATACCATAAAGTTAACTATTGTCAGGTAACAAATATTTAATAGCATAAAGCACAGAAATATGCCACGAACACTTACAAACTACGCAAGAAGTTTTGGTGCAACTGTAATTGCAGGAGTAGCTGTTGTGTGTTTGAGTTGGTTTTTAAAATCATCGGAGCCGACAATCATCAAATCATACACAGAAAATGGAAGGGAAGTCACTCTTCTAGATCATGACGGCGATTTGTCAACTGTTGAGGAAAGGGTAACAAGAGGAAGGTTTGCTGTTTTTGGTTCTGAGACTCCAGAAGGCGGATATGTTGAGAAAAGGGAATTTGAACCACAAGAAAGGAGAGTTAAATCCTCAAGGAGCAACGGAAAGGTGAACACGGAAACATCTGTTTATGACAAAGGTGGAAAGTGGAGAGGCACCACATGGCAATTAGAACCAAGAGAGGAAAGGCTTGAAATTCCGGAAGAAGAACCAGAAGTTGCATCTACGACTGAAGTTGAGGAAGATGTAGCGGATAGAATAAGAAGATATTTGAACAATATTGATTTTTATCGACTCAAGTCTCATATTAGTCGCGACATGTGGTTGTTTACATATGGAGAAGAAGAAAATTACGTTAATGTGACTGTGATAGAACCAGAGAGGGGTTTTGATAAGATGCATATTATGGGTATTGATGGTCCTGCTGAAATAAAAGGATCCAACTTTCTGATTAGGGTTCAACCAGAGGGGATTTACTTTACTAACACATTTCCTGATAGAGGAGGGCGTGGTGAGTGGACATCTGGACATATAGAGGGGGAGGATGTAGTTATAGACAAAATATCAAAACATTGTGATGGTCTCAATGGTCCACTTGGGGGATCGTTATCTGAAGATCACAAAGTATTGCACGAATATGACGATTTGGAAGTTGGACAGAGATTGTCTGGTCTTGGAAAGAAAATAAGGGAAATATACGAAGCTCTCAACGAAAAAGCAAAAGAGGTTTTGGAGTCGAGAAAATAAATATGAGAAAACTCACAAACTACGCGAGAAGTTTTGCAGAAAATCTAGACGCAAGAAAAGCTTACAGGTTCGCATCTGGCCTTTGTGCAGCTGCGGCTTTGACCTTAGCTCTTGATGCAAGTTGTGTGGAGGACAAGTATACACAACCAAAAGACACAAGGACAGATATTGAAGTTGTTATGGATACTCTGGATTTGGGGACTCAGATTTTTTACCTTCCACATGGGAGAAATCTTTGGATTTGTGATAGCACCCCACTGAACGGGTCCATGAGGATTGCTAGTAGGGGAGGAAACACAAAACACTCTCCACGGAAGGGGCCCGTGAACCTTGATATTACGGGACTAGATACAAAATTGAAAGACAATTCTTGGCGTTATGAACAGGATTATGAACATGTTTATGAAAGGTTTACATTTTATCCCGCAGAAAAAAGCTTTGAACCCATAAATCCTTTTAAAAACTCTCCAGATGGTCCCATGCTGCTTACAGAAGAGGAAGTTGAAGAAGTGAAAGTAGAGTATAGACAGGTTTTTTCGGATATCGCAAAATCCATCAGAAGAAACAGAGAAATAGAAAGAAGGCTGCGCGAGGATGTTTTAAGAACAGGAGAGGTTGAACGCAGTCATAAAGAACCCATTTTTGACTATTCATGGATGCCAGGTTGGCTATTCAATATGTTTTCAAGGACAGTTGTTACCTCGATGGAAAAGGAATATGATACAGGGAATACACATACGCGTGTTTCAGTTAACACACACTCAAATACGCTTACAGTTAGTTCTGATAATTTTGCAAATACTGATCTTGACGGAGATGGATATTTTGATTCCGGGGGCGCTAACCTTGCCATTCCAGACGAACTGGCTCGTTTAGTCGGTATGGAGGACGAGAAATGACAAACTATAAAACACCAGGACCGAAGCCAGGAGACAAAGGTTGGGTAGGCCAATACCAATGTGAAAGAGTGAGGACAGGCTTAGTTAGGGAAATACCAAGAGGGGAATTTGCTGACCATGAAACAGCGCAGGAAAGATTCACAGAGTGCGCCAACAATGGTGCAAGGTATCAGCTAAGAGTTGACCAGAAACCTGTGTGCAGAGTGATAAGATCCTTCCATGTTGCCGGCCGAAAACCAGAAGAAGTCTGTCCTTATTTAAGATCAAGAACAGTTGACGAGTCGATTGACGGAAGTAATGCCTATAGATATTTCACATGCGCAAAACAAAAGCACGGGCAAAACCCAAAAGGAATTTGGAATTTCTGGGGATTGTTACCAACCTGAGATTTTATGTCAATAGCAATAATGTCTGATTTTCATGCAAATCTGGAAGCGGCAGAAGCTGTGTTTAGAGATAGGGACAGCCTTAACAGGCAAGGAAGAGGCATAGATAAAACTTACTGTCTGGGCGATCTTGTTGACTATGGTGCAAATCCGCGGGAAGTTATAGATCTTGTGAGAAAGGAATGTGATCTTGTTCTATCAGGGAATCATGATGCCGATGTTGCTGGAAGAAAAGTAATGCCGATGTATAGAGGTCATGTTCTAGAAGACTATATTGGTATAGCAGAAGTTAGTTATTGGACCAGAGAGAAACTGAATGGTTACAGAATGGAGAGAAAAACATTTTTGACAAGATTTGGAATAAAAACTTCACAAAGCGCGTCAGATTGGTTAGCTACCCTGTCGACAATACATAAAGAAGGTGATATTACATACGTCCATGCAAACCCAATAGATGGCCTACACCTAAATGGATATTTTATGATGTCAGAAATAGAAACTCTTGCCGAAGTGGTTGGAATACACCCAATGATAATTGTTGGTCACGCATTTGCGAGCTTTGGTAAGCTCTGTTTTATAGGGCATACACATGTACCAGAAACAATAATCAAAGACGACGAGCAAAAGAGAATAAATATAGAATGGATAAGTGGACCAAAAAGATTTAACATGGATAGGAAATATCAAACTATAATCAATGTAGGCAGCGTAGGCCAACCCAGAGACAGAGATAATAGGGCTTGCTATGTTGTTTTTGATGGAGAAACAGCGGAGTTTAGAAGGGTTGAATATGATGTTCAAAAAGCTGTAGAAAAAATTAGAGCAGAAGAAATTGATCCAAGACATGCAGATAGATTATTTGTCGGTGTCTAGAATATTTTGAACCCACTCGGTTTAATCCCATCTTCTGTTATTACAAATTTAACAGTCTTCCCCTCAGGTTGCGATCTGTGTTTGGCAATTATCGCTTTTCTCTCGCCGTCTTTTCCTGTCCTCTCCAAAAACACAATAGCCTTGGACCAGTACTTGATCGAATCGCCGCCGACAACATCGTTCTCGCCAGTCTCCCAATTTTTGTAAGTGTGGGTTGTCACAATAACAGGAATCTTTTTGTCCCTGGAGATGTTCGATAAAATAGACAGCTGTTTTGAAAGCTCCTTGTTCGCTTCCATTTTCTCCTTATCAACTTTCCTAGCTCCATTTGTTTTGTCTGCAGCATGTTCAGAATGTTCCAATCTGTACAACGCCACAGAAGAATCCAATACAATCAAATCAACATCCTCCTTCTCCAGCGCCCGCACACACTTTGACTGCTCTTCAAAACTCCTGGGCTCAGCCAAAATCACATTTTTCAAAATCTTTTCATGGTCAGTTGCAAGCTGTTTTAATCTATCCAAAGACAGGCCGCCTTCTGTATCGATATATGCGACCTTGCCACCGCTTTTGATGCATTCAATTGAAAGCAACAAACAGAGGTTAGTTTTCCCAGTCCCTGGCGCGCCATAAAAATTTGTGATTGCACCGATCTCCAACTTCTCCAACAACCCATCCAGCGGTTCCGGCAGTTTAAGTTCCATAATATCTTATTAATACTACTCAAGCAATTTAAACAGTGGTGTATGTTAAAAGATCTTAAAAGGTATTCTTTGGGATTGTTTTCAAGTGATTTTAGAAATGGGTATGTAGACGGGTCTTTCAATACAATGTGTCACCCAATTAGAACTACGAAGGCCTTAAGAAACTTGCAGAGTTATGAGACAATAGTTGGAGAGTTTGTTGATCTTCGCAGGTGGCAAACAGAAAAATGTGTAGACCCAGACTATAAAATGGGGGACGAAGATGTTTTTAGGAGAGGGTATAAAACAGGCGTATATGTTGCACTAGGTTTTTCAGCAGTCACTATTGGAGTAGCCAATGCTTTGTTTTGGTTGGCAAATCAAAGTGGAATTAATGATGCTCGAAGGAATTTCCCTACTATTGTTTTAACAGAAGATCCAGAACCAAAAGAAACAGCGACAATGGACTTCTCAAGGCCTTCAACACTGAAAACAATAAAGTTTAGGTAATTTATGTTCGTCTCCCATCCTCTAATAAAATCGGAAACAATGGAATCAAGGAAGTACCAGGAATCTGCTGTTGCCTCTGCAGCGACAAAAAACATACTCTGCGTCCTGCCAACTGGGCTTGGTAAAACACCAATAGCGATTGTGTTGACAGCTTTTAGGCTGGAAAAATTCCCAGAATCCAAAATCCTTATTACAGCGCCGACAAGGCCTTTAGTAAACCAACACCACAAAAGCTTTTCCCACTTTCTAACTCTTGATCCAGAAAAACTTCAGGTAATAACAGGCACCACAAAACCAGAACACAGGGAATCCTTGTATCTGACAAAACAAATAATTTTCGCGACACCGCAAACAATACAAAATGATTTGGAGGATAATAAGCTGTCATTGAAAGAGTTCAGCCTTCTTGTTATTGATGAAATCCATCACGCAGTTGGTGGGTACGCATACCCTTACATCGCAAAAAAGTATCTTGAGGAAGCAAAAAATCCAAGGATATTGGGATTGACAGCCTCCCCTGGTAGCACAAGAGAAAAAATCCATGAAATATGCCAGAACACAGGCATAGAGGCCGTAGAAATACGCACAGAACAAGATGAAGATGTGATCGAATATATAAAAGAAAAGGAGATTGACTGGACTAAAGTGGAACTGCCAGAAAGTTTTGAGCAGATAAGGGATCTGTTAAAAGCTGTTTACAACAAAAAAATCGAAACCCTGAGAAGAATGAAGTTTGCGCAGAGGAGGGTGACGAAAAAAGATTTGCTTGCGCTACAAGCACACTTTATCAAATCAATAAACCAAGGCAACACAAAAGGCTTCATTGGGATTTCAGTTGTGTCGCCGGCGATAAAGATTGAGCACGCAATCGGCCTTTTGGAAACGCAAAGCATAACCAGTTTAGAAAACTACTGGAGAAAATTGAGGGAAGACGAATCAAAGGGTGCCAAGTCCCTGGTCGCAGACAAGACGATCTCCAATGCGATGTTTTTGACAAACAAGCTCGCCGAGCAAGGTTACCGTCACCCGAAAATCAGCAAACTCTGTTCCTTGGTCAGCCAGCAGATCAAAGAGAAACCAGATTCAAAAATAATAATCTTCGCAAGCTACCGTGACATGGTCAAGGAAATCGCAGAGGTCTTGTCAAAAATAGATAACGTAAAGCCAGTTGAATTTATCGGTCAGTCAAAAAGAAGCAAAGAAGGTTCTGGTATTACACAAAAAGAGCAGGTAAAAAGGCTTGAGGATTTCAGGTCGGGGGAGCATAATGTCCTTGTCTGCACATCAATTGGCGAAGAAGGGCTTGATATCCCTTCAATGGATCTCGCTGTGTTTTATGAACCTGTACCATCTGAGATAAGGCAAATACAGCGCCGCGGTCGTGTTGGCCGGTCTAAAATCGGCAAGGTTATAATCCTGATGGCAACCAATACCCGCGATGAAACCTACTACTGGGTCGCGCATGCAAAGGAGAAGAAGATGAAGAGCGTTTTGTACGGGATGCGCGAAGCTCAGCACACTCTAAAAGATATAAGCAGTCAAAGCCAATAATCTATCATGCGTGGGATAGAGTTCGGGATAAATTTTCTTGTTGTGATAGTCCTTGCAGTGTTAATACTTTCCCTTGGAATCGTCTTCTTGCAGGGCATGTTCAAGCAGATCACCGGCATCGGCGACCGTACATTAGGCAAGGCAGATGAAATATTGAGCCAGGATCTGGACACACAAGACAAGGAAATACTGGTTAATGTGCCCAGTGTGTTTGATCAGCCAACCGGTGAGCAGGGCAAGTTCATGGTCGGGGTGAAAAACAAGGACAGAAGAAAGGCAGGGCTATGTTACTTTGCAGACATACAATTAACAGCAGCGCAAGGCTGCGGCAGGGACATATCGAAAGACTGCCCAGAGCTTTTTGAGGACGCAAAATTGTGGTTTGAGCTAAACCCACCACTCACATGGATAAACAGCCAGGACAAGAAGTTTTTCATATTCACATTCAACATACCTAAATCGCTACAAGGTGGCACATATGGATTCAACATAGTCACGAGGACAGCCTCGACAGCTGTGGCTGACTGCAGCATAGAAAAGTTATCAGACATCACCTTTAACCAGGCGGGCCCTTCCATACCACTGACAGTTAATCTTAAATAATAGTTTTCTATGAATGTGGAAATGGTCTTCATCTTTGTTTTTGTCATAATAGTGGTAAGCTTCGTGCTTGTGATGGCTTTGAACCTGTTCGGTAAATCAACCTTACAGACATGCCTTTCCGGGCTGGAAGCACAGGCCAACACACTAACCAACGAGGTCAGTGACATATACCTCACAGCCAAGGGTTCTGAAAAAAATGTGCGCCTCGGTGTTGATCACAGCTGTGTGAAAAAGGTCTGCTTCTTTAACCCAGACGACCCAAGCCCCAATCCACCAAAAAACTGGGAGGGCAATCCCACATATGAGCCTGTTATACAGAACCAAAGATACAACATTGGGTTTATCCTAAACGACGGTGGTTTCGAAGGCCGTACAATTGACCGCGTCCAGCAGCAAGAGAACTTTTGCATAGAAACCAGCCAACAGCTAAGGCTGATAAACAACGGGCCTTCTGTGGACATAGCATTGCCGCCTGAAGAATAGTACATTCGCTATTATAACAAAACCTATTTAAAGTTATAACATAATATACAAGCATGAAGACCAACAATATATGGAAGACTGGATACAGGAAGAGTTGTCAAAATACGATTTGAAGACAGTTGAAATAGATTTCAGTGTTCATGTACTAAAGGGTAAAAATCTTAAACCAGATGACTTGGACAAAGCAGAAGAGACCATAAGAAAAGGGAGAGTGGTAGAAGAAAAATCTGATAGGCTAAGGAAAACCATTGGGTTTAGACTTTACTTTGGTAAAGAAAACCTTACCTATACAGTAATAGTGGGTCTACATGGGGACTTGTTACGTATAGTAACATTATGGAGAGACGGTGGAAGGTTATGAAAAAATGCAGTTGTGGAGGAACGATAGAAAGAGGCAAGACCTTTTTAGAAGGGTTTCTTTTAGAGGCAAACATATGTGATAAGTGCGGCGATTTTGGTTTGCCTATAGAATCCGCAAAAGAATTGTTGAGGTTGAGGGAGGAAGCTGAGAAAATCAACAGCATAAGAAAGGTTGTAAAAATAGGAAATTCGATAGGGATTACCTTACCCCCAGAGGCGGAGGAAATGGGTTTTAAGGAAGGGACTTCAGTCGACGTCCATTTAATTGGAGAACATGAAATTGTTATAAGGCCTAAACCAGTAAAAGCTTAGCTTTCCAAGTTAACTAAAACTATATCTAATTCTAATAGTATAATATTATAAACAGGTTTGGACATGATCAGCACATTCGAAATTTTCAAAATAATCATAGGAATCATCATAGCCGGTTTTTTCCTGTTTTTCGCGCTGAAGTTTTTGGGTGTCTTAACACCGCAACAGGTACAAAATATAGAAATAGCACAGTTAAGCTCAGTCAAAAACAGTATAGAGAAGACCCCTTTGTATGGAGTCAGCCAGAACCTCAGCCTGAAAGTGGAAATGGAATATTCGCCTCCATACATCTCCAGAAAAAACAACGTTAAAATCCATGAGTCAATACCCTTCTTCCTAGGGGAGGGTGATTTTGTTTATATTTACCCAAATTCCCTCGACCTCGGTTTTTGGAAAATGGGTTGGGTTGGTGTGGTTCCAGAAACAAAGCTGATATACAACCCGCTGATATACACGACAGAAGCGTACAGGACAATATCCCAGATTACAGAACAATTCCCAGAGTCATCATCACCACTGGTTAGGTTTGGGCTCTGTGGAGCAGAGGTAGAATATACAACCAACACTAAAACCAACTTCCTGAAACCGATAAAAGGCATAGTTGACACAAACCAATCTTACCAAATACAAAACTTCAGCTACACAGAGTGCACAAGGCCGATTGCCGATGCGATAAAGGTCACGATATCTGAGAGCGAAGTAAATATCACAGACAGTTTTGTAATTGTGCTAGGTGACAATGAAGTTGGTAAAATCCTGTTTACAGAAGACGGCAAGGCCAAAACCTTGGCGTACAAAGACGCCCTGGACATATTCTCTATTCTAATCGGCGGTGAGCAGGCCTACATGTACAAAAACAAAATGGAGTTTGCCAGCCTTCTAACATTCTTGAAGGAAGAGTCATCAAGGTTGGAAATACTGAGAAGGGTTTACAGCAATTCCCAATACAGGAACCAAGAATGTTCCACCCTAATAGCTGCGACAATACCAAATATTGACAATATGAAAACAATTGTCGAGGCGACAGCATCTTCAGAAAACTATGGCCAGCAGGAAATGGAATTGTTCAATGAGCTTGTGGGCGTGTTGGCACAAAACTATAATGATTTGGAATCGAGAGGCTGCTAATATGAAGACAATAAACATTAGTAAAAAATTAAAGGGGCAATTTGGTATAATGGAGTATATTTTGCTGAGCGTCTTCCTTATAGCGATTTTGGTGATAGGCATGCTTATGCTTTCCGGCTTCGAGAACCTAAAGGCAAAGGGCCAGACGACAAAGGAAATTGCAAGCAGACAGCTGCTCTCCCTTGGAATATTCTCCCACTCAAACCTTTTCACCAAAGCCGAAAACCAACTTGACGATTCGAAACTGCAGGCATCAATCGAAGAGGATGGTTGTGATGCGCTGGAAAAGCTTATAGGCCAGCAGGCTTGTCTGGAAGTTGAAGCACTGCTGCCATCTGTGCGGGAAGAAAATGAATGCAACCCTGCAACATATCCAGAGTGCAACAAGTGGACAGTTTGCAAAGAAGTCTGCACGACCAAAACTGGTTTCAGGATATACACGATGCCTGTAAACATTTTCAGGAAAATACAAAACAGGATCGACCTCGGTGTGATAACTTTGAAGGTGCCAAGTTAGATTGTTATGAAGGGAAAATTTTTGTGCGATGTGAACTCAAAATCCAAGACTCAAGACACAAGACTGAAAGGGCAGTCGATGTTGTTAACCATAGTCCTAGTAATCTTCATCCTTATTGGAGGTTTCGCCTTCCTTGCTTCTACAATAAAACCAGAGCGGAACGAGGAGTACAACAAGGTATTCACGACCAACCTTTTAGTCTCTGTTTTGGCCACAGACACAGGATACACAGACTTCCCTGACAAGTGCAGGACCTTCGGCGACATTTTGCTCTGTGCTCACGATACACCAAGCTTCAAGTGTGGCTCAGAGACATGTGGCAGCGCCGTCTCGCGTGTCGATCTCTACATGAGCAAAGCCATCCAGAGCAGAACCTTTGATTATTATCTAAAATATGGAACCAAAGAGCTTGGGAGCAAAAAACTTGTGGGCAAGGAAGGGACATCTCAGCAAAACACCAGGCTGACAAAAGGCAGTTCAGTGATAGATGTGGCCTTGTATCTAGGGGAAAAATGACCGCTCTAGGCTTTTAAGTTTAGATAGATAATATATAGTATAATATTAGTTGTCTATGGCAGCAAATAAAAGTAGCCGTAAGTCGATGAAAGGGACGAAACTGATTTCAGGCAAATTGTATAGGAAATCGGTTTCCAGCCTTAAAGGCCAAACCGAAATAGTGATTGTTTTGGCTATCCTGATTATAGTGGTTGCTGTAGCTGCCATCACCTTCGGTGGTATAGTAAAGAAAGCCCCTCTTCCTGAAAACCTCGCTAGTTTGGGCCAAAGTTTGGAGACAGAAATCCAGACAGCGGTCTTAGACAGTTCACGTTCAACTCTGCGGGCAGTTGCTTCTAATGGCGGTTACCTGTCCACCACAGGCCTTCCTGTAGCTGCTGATTATCATGGCCACAAAATAGCTTACTGGCAGTTTGGAAACCTCACCCTGGCTATGAACAGGGAACAGGTTGCAAAGGAGATAGCCAAAGGCGTTAAGGATTCATTGAAAAACTTGGATCCACAAGCCCTAAGCGACAAGATAGGCAAACCTGTTTCCCTTGGCAATGTAAACGACGCGCGAGTCGATGTGCAAATAAAAGATGCAGAGATTGTAATCACTGTCGGCCTCGCCCTATCCTTGGATAACTTCGGGGTGACAGATTCAATAGAGATATCTGTCCCAAGCACGCTAGGAAAATCGCTTGATTTCGCTTCCCAGGTTGTGGCCAAAAATTTTGAAAGTAGCAGGAGCGATAGAGGCGAGGAGTATGAAAACAGGTTCTTTGAGCGGTTCACAATCAGCTCGCTTTATTCTTATAGAGTAAATGGTATTGACGGCCAGCCAAAAGTGCCTGTTACAGGGTCGCCTTTAATCGGTTGCGCCAAGAGCATATACAAGTCATGGTATGATGTAAAGCCGGAGATGGAGACGCTGTTAAGGGGTACGCTGAAAAACACATACATTGTCGGCACGACACCGAGAAACATCACTTCAATTTCTTCCTTCCAACCACACACATTACCTGTATACACAAACCAGAAAGTTTCCTTTGATTTGGCAGAAGACCTCTCAGAGAAATCTTTCCAAATGTATCCAAACCCGCTTAGCGTCCGTTCAATACCAGCGCCCTATACCACTGTCTGTGTCTCGCCTCCTGTTGTTGTAAACTACTGGCTGCTGTACCCGGTTGTTGCAGAAGTTGGAGAAGGCGATGACAAGTTCAGTTTTGCGTTCACAGTATTTGTTGATGGCGATGAGCCTGGGGATTACAACACAGCCACAGCCCTTATCGATCAGTGGAAATACCAAGCAGAGACGTGCCAGCAGTCCAATTGCGAAGGGACGGTTTATGTTGAAGATGCAGAAGGCCCGCTTGGACTAGCCCACGTGAATTACGCAGGCTGTTATTTAGGACGAACAGACCGCAGCGGCGTCCTGACAGGTAGCATACCATGCGGCATAAGCGTGTTGGAAATCAACAAAGGCGATCACACAATGTTCTCAGAGGTTGCCAGCTCCACAGATTTGGAATACAAAATTGTCCATCTAGCAAAAACACCGACATTGAAATTGAATTTGTACACTGTTGAATTGTCGGGCCAGCCGGGCGCGTACAAGATAGAATCAGTTGAGCCAAACACAAATCAGGTGGCCATGATTTTCAAGGTTGGGGATAGTTCAATAAATGTCCAATCAGGCGATTCAACAACCATTACAAGTGATGTGATGTCCGGCCTAAACACATTCGCTGCAGCAGTCAGGTCGGCCACAGAAGAAGACTTAGGTGGAGTATTTAATGATTACATTGTTAATGAAGAAAATAAGGAGCTGTGGGTTTATTTGCCTGTGTTAAAGGGCGGCCTTGGCATAACCAAACCACAAGACGTCAAACTTACTCCGGAAGAGGAGACGGAATACGATAAGCTCCTGAACGAAGGCGATACCAACAAGATAACGGCCTTCATAGTCAAAACAGCCCAATCAAGGGGCATCGACCAATCTGAAATCGGCAAGGACACCTCAATCGCCTCTGCCTATCTGGATAAAATAATCTCGCTCTCACAGGCCCTTGCAAACTGTTCAACCAAGATCGGCGAATCCCTTCCGATTAGCGACAAACCAATTGATGCAGACAAGTTGAAATCGTGTTAAAATTTACACAAAATATGGCAAGTAAAATAGTAGCAATAATCGCAGTAGTGTGCGCATACCTAATCATAGCCATGCCGCTAGGCCTTGCGCAATCAATTGGCGTGAACCTTTATCTGCCGGATGAGACAACAAAACTACCGATCACAGTTTCCATACCAACACCAGGCGACCTTGTCACCAAGACCGTCAACTTTTTACCTGACCCAACGGGGACTTTACAAAACGTTTTAGTAAAATACGACATCAAGACAAAAGACCATCCAATAAAAAAAGGTTTTGTCTGGCTTTGCAAGGATTTGGAGCCTTCAGACTGTTTGACCCAGAAAAAGGAGCCAATCGCGATGCAAGAGTTTCTGAACAAGGAAAGGGTGTGGAGCGATGTAGGCCAAGTTACAGGGACCTACCCACAAAAGGGCAATGTGTTGATTTTGATTAATTTAGATGTCACCAACCAAGGCGGTGCGTCCCAGAGCGTATGGGTGGGTATGTGGGACGAGATCACAACTCTAGGTGCCAATCCAAACCAATTCTCTGTAAAGACAAACAGGGTTGCACCTGAAAACATCGATGTTGTGCTGGAGAAGGCAGAATATTCAAACCTCACCGCAGAGTTCATCAAGAGTTTTTACATGATCCCAAAGAATTGGGTAAAAAAAGTTTCGATACAAAAGGTTGAGAATGAGGTTGTGAATATAATTTCTGGTACACAACTTGATAACCTTGATTCGCCACAGCAGTTTGGCGATCCACACAAAAGGTCAGCGGTAAACAGTATACAATCAGTCAACCTGAAAAAACAGTACAACATAGAATTCCCGATTGCTTCATTGCCTGACAAAAACATCGTCGCATCAGCAATCACCTTGTTCAACAACCCAAAAGCGCTGTGCGGCGAGGACACGGACAAGGATGGCAATCCATGCGACACTAACCTAGGTGAAAGTGAAGACAACTGCCCCCGCGATTGTGGTTGCGCTTCAAAGGGCTCCAATTACACTGCTAGCTTCAGCCAGTCAGAGAGCAAGGATCCAGGCGTCTGTGTGAATGCAGATGAGATAAAGCTGACATCATACAATTTAGACACCAACCTCGTGTCCTGTGAAGTCTCACATGATGAGGAATTCACTGCAAGGATAATCAACGCGCCTTCTGATTTGACAATCGAGGAATGGTGGTACAACCTAAACAACAAAACCCAGCGTTCAATTTCCTGCAATAAAAGGGTTGGCAGCGAATACACTTGCCAGCTTACGATTGACCCTCTTGATAACTGTGTGGGGCCTTCAGAGAGTTTTAATGGCATACATACAGTCTCCAACAACAAGCTCTTTGCGAATGTCAAATATTCCCAGAATTCTTTTTCCAAAGAGTTATCCACAAACCTTCCAGACATCCACATCCAGCAGAAATCAATCAGCGTTGACCAGATAAGGGAGACAATACAACGAGATTTCAGGAAAATAAATGCAGATCTTGACCATGGATTTAAACAAGCCAAGAAGTTCATGGATCTTTGCATTAAAGGGTTGACATACAGCATGTACGCTGGTTTAGGCGCAGCAGCAATAGTTGGTTTTGCAGCCCTAGCAGAAGGCGTAAGTGCAATCAAGAGTTGGTGGAAAGGCCCGCCTCCAGTGCCGCAATTTGGGGCAGGATCTGTTTTGACAGACGACCAAGTAAACCAGTGGGGCTTGGTAAAAGGCGGGACAACCACAGTAAAGGATGGACGCATTATTGCATTGGATAACAACGGTGTAGTTAAATATGCTGGCTCCGCGACCTCATCTGCCGGTAAAAAAATAACAAATGTAGGCACAGTACCATCAGCCGCCCCTCCATCAGCACCTCCATCAGCCGCCCCTCCATCAGTCGCCACAAGCTCAACAGGAACACCCATAATCACTAAAACAGAAAAAGCAAACAAAATATCCTTCGCAGACTTACTTTCTTTCGAGACAGGAGACCAGATAGCCCCATTAATAATTAACCAAATAGCCCAGGGCGCGCAGAACAAGGCTCTCCAATTCAGCCAGGCCTTCTCATCTGTCTCCTCATCTTTAAGCGGTGTGGCCTTGCAGTTCTGCAATGCAGGTAGCCAGATATTGGACATATACAGCAGGATGGCCCAAATACAGGCTTTGCAGGTTAAGTTCAATTTATGTTTGATGAGCTTTGATAATTTGATGGGCAATGGCGCATGCGACGGCCAGAAAGGCAACGCAGCCTCAGCTTTGTCAGCTGCAAACGCTTGCATGAACCAATTGCAGGGATGCATGGGCGACTTGAAACAAGTGCAAGGGGCGGTCCAAGGCCTGAAAACAGCTGTCGCCGCAGATGCGCAAACCGCCACGGAACAGCTACCCTCTTCCAAAGCAGTGAGCTTCTGGATGGATGAAGTGGGTCCTCCAAGGGGATCGAAAGACAAGCCTGCGAGGGTTGGTGATACATGCGAGGGAAGGCAAATAAAGTTCGGCTACCAGACCTCAGCATTATGCACAGACGGACGGGTGACAAAAACATTGAAATCCTATTCTGTAAAAGTGAAAGTTGTGGACACACAATCCAATAATATAGTCTCCAGCGTAGACACAATATTAAGGTATGTTGCTGATTACACATCAACCCAGCCAGGGGCGGCAGGCATCGCAAGGAACCAGACAATAATCTATGCCAAAAAAATACAGAACAGCGCAACGCAGATAAAACTCAATTCAAACGACCAGGGCATAATCAATGAGGCTGACAACATACTAGGGGAAATTGGGTCGATAGCAAACACACAATTTAAAGATGCAGACAGACTGGATGAAAACGATGTCACCAACGCCGCAAATAACGTGAAGTTAGCTGCAGGAACCAACATCCGCAGCCTTATTCCAGGGTTGACCAAGAACGCAGACATCACAGGCTCCGTTATCGGCAACTGGGGCTTAGCGCAGGGCGTTTCAGCGACAACAGTGTTCTCTGAAGGCGGTGGAATGTACAGCTTTGAGTTCACATGTGGCGAGCAGACAAACCCTGCAACCCTTGACATAAGGTACGAGGCAGACTGCGGCAACCTTCAAAACAAAGGCTTGCCAAAGACAGGTTCTTTGGTACAACCCGTTAAGCCAGCTTCACCAACACCAGCGGTAACCGGTACAGGTACAGCTACTCCAACTTCAACGCGATCCCCAAGCGCATCACCAAGTGGGACAAGAGCTAATGTTTCACTTGAATTGTATAACTCCAATTTACAAGAAACTGGACATGACAGTGAATTAGTTCCACATGAATATGACACCGATGGAATGGTATATGCTGAGGCAAACATCTCTAGTGCGAATAAAACAACTTGCAAATTTGAATTTGAAACTACTAAAACTTTAGAAGAGGACTCTCGTACGTCCGGCGGTGGTTTATCTATCGTTTCCGTAAAATATAACTACACAACAGAAGGTGAAAAGTTGGTTACAGTTACATGCAAAGATAAGTCGTCTGGAACGTTAATAGGGGCCTCACATGACACAATAATCTTTGACAAGACACAGCCTGTGGTTAATAATCCTGTAATCCAACCGGTTTCTGGAAACAATCTTAGCATTACTGCAGGCTATACAAGAATAGAGACTGGAAGCGGCATTAAAAAATGCCAAGCTAAATGGATGACAACCCAGGCAAATTGGGAAGATTTGAAAAAGTCTAATAACGCAAATCACACATACAGCGCCGCGGGAACCTATGATATAGAAATCCAGTGCATAGACAACGCTGGCAATATAGGCTCCAAATCAAGGATTGTGACAGTGCCGGTGTAAGTGTTTGAGGCCACGTGGCTGGTTAATTTTTTGAGCCTTGGTTTAAAAGGAATTTCCATGCTGGAGCTAAACTAATTTTGATAGAAAATAAGTACATTGTGATGTACATGTCTATATGTTTTATGTACATCCTGATGATCATTGGACACATTTCATGTGGATAATATTATATAACACTGTTATACAAACTATTTAAATGTATAATCACAGTTATATAACATGGATTATATAATAGCCCGCAGCAAGGAGAGGGAAATGCTCGAAAAGCCCTACTGGATTTTGTTGTATGGGAGGAGGAAGGTTGGAAAGACGTTTTTGCTTAGAAACCTCTGCAAGTTCGAAAATTACTATACTGTAAAAAAAGACCTTGGCATAATTTCAAATAAGGGGACCATGCCGATGGAAAGGTTCGTGCAGGAAGTAAAATCGCTTCTCGAGCAAAATAAGACAGTTGTAATTGACGAATTTCAAAGGCTTGATGAAGGCCTGTTAGAGGAAATCTCACTTTTGCATCCCAAGGGCAAGCTGATCCTGTCGGGCTCCAGTCTGCGGGTTGTTAAAAAGGTTTTTGATCCAAAATCTCCGCTATTAGGGTTTTTCACACCATTCAAAATAGGCTTTATCAAACCTTCCAATGTGCTTCTAGAGTTAAATGGGGATGGTGAAGAAGCAATCCAGGCAGCGCCTTTCCTGAGGGAGCCGTGGACAATATCACTGTACAACAAGGAAGACATCCTTCGCTTCATCTATGAGCTTGTCACAAAATCAAAATACACAATAACAGCCCTTATTGGGGAAATATTCACAGAGGAGGAAAGGGAGCTAACCAAGAGGTACGAATCTATACTCGCTTTAATTGGCTCCGGTATCTGGAACACAAAGGAGATTACATCGATCCTATATTCAAGAAAGCTCATACCAGACCCCAGCCCCACACACCTGATACAATATTTAAAAAACCTCGAGGAAATGGAACTTGTTGAGAGTATAAAACTTCATGGGCCAAGGGGCAGATATTACAGGCTTGCATCTCCCATAATGAATATATTTTACTACCTTGACAGCAGGTATGACATCAATAACAGGGACATCTCGTTTGAAGAGGTCAAACCAACGCTTGAGAAATTAGTGAACATTGAAATACAGAATTTTATCGGGGATTTATTTGCCGAATTGTACAATGGAAGAAAAGAATATTTTGTCAGCGCAGACAAAGAAATAGATTTTATAATAACTAAAAGGAATAAGGTCGAGATAGTGGGCGAAGTTAAGTGGAAAAAAATAACAGTCCGTGATGTCGAGAGGTTTAAGGGGGTTTCTGAAATGTTTCATGGAAAAAAAGTTCTAATATGCAAAGGCAGCGAGTTAAAGAGCGAGGATGTGGAGATACTTACACCAAGGGAGTTGTTTTTAATATTGAATCGGTTCCAAAACAAGAGTGGTGCAGATAAACAAAATGCACAAAGTTCTGGAATGGTTGATTGAAACTTTTGGATGTCATAGACATGCCGGCAATGTTGGATCAAATTCAGAGGCTGTGACAGTGCCGGTGTAGGTGTTTTTGGCAGCTAGCTTCTCAATATTGTTCTGAAGATATGAAAGCAGACGTTAGAGCCTGTCTAGCACTTTAAACAGGTTTTGTTTTAGCGTTTCAAAAAGGTTGGCTGGAAGGGCGCCATAGACCCCCTGCAAAGCATCCTCAAAACCAGGGTTATTTACAAAGTCTTTCACTTTTTTGCCGTTTGCCAGCGACTGCTTGTAGCTTTCTTTGATTGTTTTGGTTATAAAATCTGCATTCAGCTTCAGGTTGGAGAGCATGAATATGTCCCTTATGTCCTGCTTTCTGCACGAGACGAATTTCATTATAAACAATAACTCTGGGTCTGCTATTTTGATTTTTATTTTTTGCGGGGTTGCCCTGCCTACAGTAGTCCGTTCATGTGAATTTTGCGCTATAAAATCGTAGCTAAAATATGTCCCGCTCATCCTGTCGAAAACCCCGCCAACCAAGATGTCATATGATGCCATGCCTTTCTCAAACCTCAAGAACCTGCCGCCATATGGGGTTTCAACCTTCCCCGACTGCACCTCTTCAAAACCGTTTTTTACAAGGAACGATTTTATTTCAGAAGCCTCGCCAACGGCAAGGTCGCAGTCTATTGAGAAGCGTGGCGGTGTATATGCATTTATAGCGTAACCGCCTATCAGGATGGCATCATATTTAGCCAGTTGGGACAAAATATCCAGAATCTCTTTTTCCCTCTCTTCAAGACCCATACCTCCCAACCTCTTCCATGACGCGGCTGTCGATAGCCGACTTTGTTTTCAATTTAAATTTCCTAACCAAATATGCCAATGGATATTCAAACATTGATATGTTTTTTTCGCAGAAAGATGTTGTTTCCTCCAAAGTGTCCACAGGCTTACCATTCACGGTATCAAAACTTAACTTGTCTTGGCAAATCAACACCACAAACTCCCCCAAAGAAGGCTCTGGTTTATTTATGAAAGCCCTGACACCGCAACCCCTGAAATAAGATAACCAAAACCTCACATCCTTTTCCAACACCTTTATATAGTATGGGGAATGTTCCCAGCTCCTTTGCATATACACGTAATCTGTCCAAACCTCAACAGAGCTCGCCTTTGTGTAGCAGTATTTCGTTCCAGAAGAATTTAACAATCCTGGAACCCTGAAAGCAACCATGCCTTTTATTGCCTGTTCTGGTGTTTTGCACTTGTACAACCCCCTTCCAACACGCTCTATCCAACCCCTTTTCTCTAAAACGTGGAAGGTTTTTTTGGTCATTTGTTTGGATAAAAACCATTTCAAATATCCTTGGCTAAACGTCTCCACACCAAACTTATTGTATAATATGGCGTATGCCTCTTCACCATAAGCCGGTATTGCGCATGTCATGGTTACCTATTGGGTAACCGTATTTATAAAGTTATAGTTACCAATATGGTAACCTTATAGTCCGCATATAGTTTGTTAGAAACATGGGTTTGTAGATGGTTGCTGGAAAAGTAGGCGGCTTGTACAGGTACTTGTTTGTTAAATGATGATATACCAAACACGATGACGTCCCTATATCTTCTTTGACCTTTCAACCAAGAAATCAATTATCGAGCTTTCGTAGAGGTCTTCCCCCAAAACCTTTCTTGCATTAAATTCCCTTAGTGCCCAGTCAGCCATATCTCGAGGAGTGCCTGATACCCTTAAAATCTCATCCTTGGTGTATCTGTTCATTGGCTTCTCTATAACAACGTGGCCGTTAACCGGCTTTTGCGGTTCAGGCTGTGGAGCCAAACCTACCCTATCATCAGGTTGTGGTGCAGGTTTTTTGAAAAGTATTGCAGCTGAGCGGTCGGGGTCTTCTTTTTTAGCTTCTGGTTCGAGTTGAGAATTTTTAATTACCCTAGGTTTGCTAGGATCCCATAAACCAAAGCTTGTTGTGTATTTATCTATTGGACCGCTTTCGAACACTTTTCGACGTTCCCTAAACCCTATACGTTTAGTCTCGCTTTTAGCCAGGTGAGTATATGCTGGTTTTGTTGTCTTGTAACCCCACATACCCATGATTTCATCTAGAGTGTACCCAATGCCATCCGGGATACGACGAGTACCTGAAACCTTAGGCTTTTTAGCTGGTTTATAAGACTCGCCTAATCTGACAATTGTCCCCAATTTTTCCAAAGCCTCACATTCTATCTGTCTGATTCTTTCTCTACTTAGGTTTACTGCTTCACCAATATTCTTGAGTGTCATTGCGTCATATCCTTTAAGGCCATATCTCATCCTTATGATCTCTGCATCCCTTTCAGAAAGGTGGCACAAAAGTTTTTCGACCTCTTCTGATTCCATGCTCCACTCTGCAGGAGCAAAGGCTTCGCCGTTATCCCTGGCCTCGATCAGTTCGTCTGGTTTTTCTATCTGTCCTAAATATGTTTGGTTGTCAACCCTGTTCAGTGTTTTCAATGCATCAAGGATTGAAGGTATTCTATCCATATCCAAAAGCAGGGGTTCTTTGTGTTTTTTGTCGGGATTCTTTTCTACCCTTTCCTCATATCTTTCCAGCTTGTTTTCATTGATCCTATGGACTATTTGTTCCGGTGTTGGCGAAGCGTCCCTTTCAACAAGCAGTTCTTTTACAGCACCCCTCCACTGACTAATAATCTCAATCATGTAACCGGGAATCCTAACTGTTTTTACCTGTTCAATCAGAGCCCTTTTGATTGCCTGTTTTATCCACCATGTTGCATATGTTGAAAATCTGCAATCTGCTTCTGGTTTAAAGCGATCTACTGCTTTGATAAGACCTTGGTTTCCCTCGCCTATCAGGTCAAGTAAATCAAGACCGCGTCCTGTATAGTGTTTTGCTATGCTCACAACCAATCTTAAGTTAGCACTTGTGAGCCTGTTTCTGGCTTCATCTTGTGTTGGCAACCTGTAAACTCCCTCACGCGTTTTTGTGGAATAATGTGAAATTTCCCTAACTGCACCATATTCCCCCCTAAGCATAAATACAAGGTCTTTTTCCTCTCTTGGTGTCAATAGAGGTGTCCTGTTAATTTCTCTTAAGTACACTTCTAAATTCCTGTCGGCTGTTGGATATGGCATAAAATATCAAATAATATACACTATCGAGAAAAGGCTTATATCCTCAAGAGGAGAAGTTTCCACTAAAGGCTTACACCCCCTTCTATTTACTCATTCTGAAATCGACAGCAATAACACCTTTTGGCTGAACAAATAGCGGATTGATGTCAAACTCTTGTATTTTGTTTTCCATCATCATTTTGGAGCATTTTAGGATTGTATTAGTTAAAGACTCCAAATCACCTGCGGGCTTGCCTCTAAATCCTTTCAAGATTTTGTAGCCTTTGATTTCCTGGATCATTTCCAATGCGTCTTTTCTGCTCAACGGACAGACTCTAAAGGCTATATCCTGCAATGCTTCGACCCAAACCCCGCCTAAACCAAACATTAATGTGGGTCCAAATTGCGCATCCATATTACCGCCAATTATAACCTCATAACCAGAACCCATTTTCTGGACAAGCACGCCTTGCATCGATTTTCTGTGCATTTTCACATTCTTTACAATCCTGTCAAAGGCATCCTCGACTTCGTGTTTGTATTTGATACCTGTAACCACTGCCCCAACTTCTGTTTTGTGGCTTATGGATTTTGAAATAACCTTGAGAACAACCGGGTATCCAAGCCATTCTGCCGCTTTCACAGCCTGCTCTTTTGTTTTGGTTGGGATTTGTTTTACTATAGGGATTTTGTATTTGGATAGAATTGTTCTAACAGAAGATTCTGGTAGGTTTACCATGATAATAATTAGTTGCAGCCAAATAAAAGCAGATCATTGCCAGATTCTAAGTTTGTTTGCTCCTAGCTAGCCACGCCTTCCACGTCACTGCCAGAACCTCCTATTCTTTACATATTGCCTTTCAGCATCTAGGATCGCTGTCAATAAGTCATCGCCATTGCCTGGATGGACACTGGCCTGCAGGCCAGTGTCGTCCCTTCCGTGTTTAGCTAACACCCTTTTTGCAGTGGCAACACCAACACCGCGGCCAGCCATCACTTTGGCTGCAACCGGCCCATATGTTATGACAAGGCTACCGGAGTCCAAAGTCATCTTGAGCCATTTGTTCTCCTGCTCTGTAAGCTTTTTGTCCTCTGAATTTTTCTTGATAATCTTTCTAGCGTCCTCGGCGTATTTTGCAGGCACAATACCAACCAACCGCGCTGCGCAGACAGGGCATATTATCGCCTTAGGGAGCAGCTTTACTGTGTAAACAGCAGACCACTTTCCACAATTGCAGCATACCAAGCCAATCTCTGTATTCTCGAGTCGTTCTTGGAACATCTCGAATATTTCCTGTGTTGGTTTTTCTGACGGCACGATTTCATATTTTGTTTTTTCCAGGGCTGTCCTGCCTAGAGGGGATAGACCTTTCCTTATCTCGGTTTTTATTGAGCCGTCTTTGAGCAAAGCCAAAACCTTCCTTGCGCCATCTATATCCAACTTCTCTTCAAAAATTTCATTTAAGGCTTCTTTGTAAACAGGCGTCTTTGCGTAGACTTCAATTATTTTTTTCAGGTAAGCCTTCCCATAATCCGCGCCCTTTGAAATTATCCCAAACCTTTTCGCAACATGGATAAATCTCCATCTAAACAACTCGGTGTTTGTCAGATTTATTTCAAGCAGCTGCTCAAGTTGTTCAGGGTTCATATTCTTAAATGTATCTATAACCTCCTGCCATTGGAAGGTTGGCAAGGTCAGAGCTATCCTGTATGGGTCTGTCTGCAGGCCAACTGAGCCTATACTGTTTGTCAGCAAAGTTGATAGGCAACGGCCAATTGTGTCATTTATCAAGGAGCCGAAGCATGTGTGGAAAACCAACCTATAATTGTTGTCATCTGCTTTATCATTGTCAACATATTCTATCAAAACTTTTTTATCATCTGGGACAAAACCATATTCTGCCTGCTCTTTTATTGTTTTCAAAATCGCTTCTGCGCTTTCTGTTGAAATTGGATAGGTATTTTTTAATGAGTGTAAAATGTCTTTATCTTTTTCTTCTTCCGCCAATATTTTTTCCGCCACAAAGCGCCTCATCTCACCGACTGTCTGGGCAACCTCATAAGGCACTGGGATTAACTCACCCTCCCAAGCAGGGATTGCAGCCTCCAAACCTGATGTCGGATCAACATAAACTCGGTCACCCCTTAGCTCAAGGATTTTCCAAGACTGGCCTTTGCAGATTATGCTGGTCCCTGGGCTTCCGTGCAAAGCGATGAATTCAGCGTCCAAACTTCCTACAGCTTTGTTGGAGATTATATCAAATAGCTGGTAATTTTTTACATCTGGGATCGTTGAGAGGTTGCCAAAGTAATATTCCCACCCCTTTCTTTTCCTACTTATGTAAACTTTCCCATCGGCGGAAAATTTATTGCTGCAAAAAACATAACCAAGCTTGTCCATGAACATGCAAACTTCAAAAAACTCATCTTGTGATAAACTGCTGAACGGGTAAGACTTCTTTATGATGTTGTAAGCCTTTTCAAATTCTATGTCCCCTTCAAGCGACAAACCAACGATTTGATGACCCAAGACATCAAGCGATTTTCCATATATCGGCGTCCCCTCGATTTTCCTTTCCAATGCGAGCTTTGCTATAGCTGCCGATTCGAAAACATCGTCGCCGTCGCCTGAAATTATGGCGCCTTCTGAAACCCGCTTCAAATCATGTCCGCTCCTCCCAATCCTTTGCAGAAGTTTTGAAACCTGCCTCGGCGACAAAAACTGGAGAATAAAATCAATGGAGCCGATGTCAATGCCAAGTTCCAGTGACGATGTGCAGACAAGGTGTTTGATTTGTTTTTCCTTAAACTTTTTCTCCGCCTCTATGCGCACATCTTTTGCCAGTGA